>Ga0181593_10001470_pt1 | contig 21380 bp, 13 predicted proteins | sample 071ome_19_FD_133756 | JGI IMG/M metagenome (GOLD analysis project Ga0181593, IMG submission 133756) | Coastal salt marsh microbial communities from the Groves Creek Marsh, Skidaway Island, Georgia - 071413AT metaG (megahit assembly) | ecosystem: Environmental > Aquatic > Marine > Intertidal...
AGAGGGGGCGACGCTCGCACGCCTAGCGCTCTTAAATCACAAGGTCGGCTACAAGGTAGTTCTCATTGCAGAGAGTATGTTTGATCTCAACATGACCCAGCGTTCAAACTTGCGCAGTATGGGCGCTATTTTGGTGGAAGAAAAAGATCTAACGGCCGAACGCTTGGAGGGCCTGCTCAAAGAGCACTGTCCCCTGATTGCGGGTTCTAAGGAAGTGCATGATGCGGCGCGTTCTGCTGAAGGCGGAAAGGCGGAGACAAACGAGCGCAGTGTGGAGGACGATGGAACCGAATCTGAGAGCCTAGAACAGGCCATGGGTCGCAACGAAAGTCTGCCAGCGCTGCCCCTTTTTATCAACCGCGTGCTGCGTCTGGGATGCGATTCTGCCAGTGCTACAGCGGGCTGGGTCGAGGTCGTGGAAATGGACGCGCGCTGTGAACATATGATTCTTGCTCGCGCGCAGATGGTATCGGCCGGGGCGGGTAAAACAGACGGAGACGTTGCGGGTGCAATCGGCCTACTTGGCAAAAAACAGGTTAGAGATTTAGCGGCTGCGGTTGCGCTGTATGCGCCGCTGGATTCGACTCTGGCCGATGAGGGGTTAGCCGAGAGTTTTTGGCGGCACGGCGTCGCCGCAGGTGTTACCGCCCGCATGCTAACTATGCCCTTTGATGGAAGAAAGCTGAGTCAGTACGAACAGCTTTTCTTTGACGAATGGCGTCCCGACGGGCAGGTTGTTTCCCTCTTGAAACAGTTGAACATATCGAGTCGCTTTAAACTGGCCGCAGACGAACTGCCTTTTGTCGGTGGTCTGATGCACGACATTGGTCAGCTTGCTATCGCAAGCACCTATCCAAGTGCGTTTGGGCAAACGCTTGAATCTCTTGCTGCTCAGAACTATCTCAACTCTTTTTTACGGACAGAGCACAGCGTAAGCTCTGATGCAGACCACGTGCGCGCCGGTGCGCTCTTGGCCAATAGTTGGCAGCTGGGTCCGGCGTTGGTCCGCTCTATCGGCGGTCACCACAGTCCGGAGTCGGGTGATCACTATACGCTGTTGATCGCACTGGCAAACTTTGTCTCTACTGCGGTGGAACCCTTTCCCCATGGGGCTCAATATCCCCACGTGCTAATTGTCGAAGGGTTAGCTGGTGCGATGAATCCCTTGGTAGAGTTAAGTGCTGAAGAACGCGACCTGCTCATGGAGAAATTCGTTCCAGTCACTGCGCTAGAGCACGTGCAGATGGATGTGGAAAAGCTGCTCGGTCTAATGGCTATTCTCGCTCCGAGCATCAAGCGCATGGCCAGTCGCCTAGCGCGCAACATAGAATCCGCTGCCCAAAATCGGAGCAGTAGCTGAGGTTGTAGGATCTGGCCCGTGCGTTAACGCTGCCGCTGATAAGCGATGGCGTAAAACACGCGCGTCTGCCCGCTGGTATTGGGCTCGGAGCGGTGCCAGGTGTAGTTGCTGAAAAACAGTCCATCGCCCGGCTGCATTTGGACAAGCGTCTCGCGCGTATTATCGACCTGTTCTTGGGGAATGCGATGGCGTTTAAAGGGGACAAACGCGCCGCTGTCAACGTGTCCCCAAGGTGGATCGTCGTAATACGATTCGTGCTCGACTAAATGCCATCCTCGGTGCGAAGTCGGCATGATGGCCAAGGCACTGGCATTGACGCCCACGGAAGTGAGGGGTATCCAACAGTTGCAGCCTAGCTCGGGGGCAATTTTCCAGTAGTAGGAATCTTGGTGATAGTAGCTGCGCCCCCCCTGTGCTTCGTTAATTCTCCCGTGTTTTATACCAATTTGATCAGTAAAACGCTCGACTTCACCTCCTAGCAGGGCTGCCATGGCCTCCGACAGGTTGGCGTGGTCGGCGACATCGGCAAAAACGGCTTCCTGCGATGCGGGTTGTTGTATACCGGCGGGCAGCGGGGTGTCGCTTTCCGAGCGGTAGCGCTCGGGATCTAGGACCTGAAAGTGTCGGCTGGGCCACGGCGCTAGCTGCTGTCCTATTTCCGACGCGCGCTGCCGCGCCGCCTCTATGGAGATTTGCGGTATCAGGTTGGGGATCAGGCAATAGCCCTCTTCTCGGTAGTGCGTTATGCTCGCGCTTGAAACGATCGACATGACTTTTCTCCGGCGCAGAATGGCGTGCAGAACATACGAAAGGTTTCTATGGGCTTGGTGTCGAATTGTCGCGCAGCACGTAGGTGCGGTCGTCAAAAACTACGTTGTCGCGCAGCGGTATGGTATGGGCGCCTCCGGTGAGGACGAGCTGGCCGTTTAGCACGCTGGCCGCACCCCAAGCCTGCTCGGTAGGCAGATCGGGACCGCTGCGCCAGCTGCGCGTATGCGGGCTGTAACAGCGAATTCCGTCATCTCCAAAACCGCCCATGAGCCAGACCTCTCCTCGCCAGGCGGCCAAGAGCGGAGCTTGACCTATCGGGCCCGGCTGTGGCAGGTCGTTGTCCCACTGACCCGCGTTCACGTCGTATGCGTAAAACCCATCAATGCTAGCGCAGTAAATGGTTCCATCTAACGCGCACCCGTGCCCCTGGCGAGTGGGTTCGGGCAGAGAGGGTTCAGTGCGCCACGCGTCTTCTCCCGGTCCAATGCTCTCCACTGAATCTAGCTTGGGGCCGCTGTTGTGCGCCGCGCCGCCGACCGCGTAGATGCGGCCGCTGCAGTGGACGACAAAGGGATCCGTGCGCGCCGTGTGCAGCGAGGGGCCCGGCTGCCAAGAACGGCTGCGCGGGTTGTAGATGAGGACGGTGTAAAGCACCTGGCCTTCACCGTTCCAGTGCGGATGGCGCGTCTCGCCGCCGACGATCCACACGCAGCCATCTAACTCGGCTACGCCACAGTAGCGGCGCGGTTCGGGCATGTGATCAATGACGTGCCAGTAGGCACCGTCCCAAGCAAAGAGCTCGTCCAAGACGTGCGCGCGCGGAGGCAGACCCCATTCGCCGGCCCAGCCGCCCGCAACGTAGAGGGTGTCCTCGCAAGCAGTGGAGAAGATGTCGTGATTGCCGCCGCCGGGCAGGCGCCCTGGGCGCCGGTTCCAGCGGTGCTGCCACGCCTCTTGTGCGGGGAGTTGACGATACAGCGCATCGTCCGTTGCTGCCCACAGCGCGCCGTCCGCATCGCTGCACATGCAGCGGGCCGCAGCGGGTAGAGACGCCCGTAGGCGATGGTGCACAGAGTCGTCTGCGGCAGTGCTTATCTCGACCAGATCGCCGTTTGCAAATGCCACTAGGAGCAGCTCGTCCGGTGATCGGCTCACGGCCGTAACGGCCGACTGCGGACGAGGCGATGCGACGATTTGCCAGCCCCTTTCCATTTCCCGCGGGCAGAACCGCTTCCACTGCGCTGGACCAATGAGCCAGATATAGCCCACGCTATCGGCAAAGAGCACGTCCTGCGACTCGGCGGAAGTCCAGGCGCTCTGCCACGTGCTCGACGCATTGGCCGGCAAGACGAGCACGTGGCCATTGTTTATGCTCCAGAAGTTGCCATATACGTCGAGCGCACAAGGAGCAGGTGCGTGGGGCTCGTAGTGCAGGGGATTGGCGGCGAACGCGCCGTCGAGCCGTCGCCTAGTCGTACAGCCTTCCACCCATATATCGCCGTCCGGCATGCATGCGATCTGCTGCTGGCCCTGAGGACTGCCGGCAAAGAGCTGCGTCAGGTCGTTGGTCGGTCCGTCCGCAGTTGGGTCCATCTCGTAAATGCGTCCGGCTTCTGTCCAGTAGATGCGTCTATTGGGTCCAAGGGTGGTCGCCTCTGGTGCAGCGTGCTTTACATAGTTGAGCTGGTCGTCGCCCAGGCGCGCGAAGCCATCGGAAAGGGCGATGATCAGCGCGCCGTCCGCGTCGAAAAGGGTGCGTGGGACGGCCGCCATTGTGCAGATTGCTTCCATGTGCTTTGCCTCTAATCTGGGCAAAAGGAAGCCGGTCGAAAGGTTGCCTCGACCGGCTTCACGGGTGGAAATCTGTTAGGTGAGCGCTATCCGTTTTGCAAAATTTGGTTGAGCGTTGCGCTTGGCCGCATGGCCGCAGCCGTCTTAGACTCGTCTGGGTGGTAGTAGCCGCCGATGTCGACGGAAGCGCCCTGAGCGGCGTTGAGTTCGGCGATAATCGTCTGTTCGTTAGCGGCCATCGTCTCGGCAAGCTGCGTAAATTCTGCCTGTAAGTCGGCGTCGTCGCTTTGAGCCGCTAGCGCCTGCGCCCAGTAGAGCGCTAGGTAAAAGTGGCTGCCGCGGTTGTCCAGTTCGTTGACTCTGCGCGAGGGCGATTTGCGCTCGATTAAAAACGTTCCAGTTGCCCTGTCTAGCGCGGCGGCCAGAACGCTGGCTCGACTATTTTCCGTTTTGTAGCCGAGATCTTCCAGCGATACGGCCAGTGCGAGAAATTCGCCGAGCGAGTCCCAGCGCAGGTGCCCTTCTTCCACAAACTGCTGCACGTGTTTGGGCGCCGAGCCTCCGGCACCCGTCTCAAAGAGGCCTCCTCCGGCCAGCAGGGGCACGATGGAAAGCATTTTGGCGCTGGTCCCCAGTTCTAAGATGGGGAAGAGATCGGTTAGATAGTCGCGCAGGACGTTGCCGGTTACAGAGATCGTGTCTTTGCCGTCTTTGGCCCGCTGAAGGCTCAGACGCATAGCGTCGACGGGGGCCAGCACCTGAATGTCGAGGCCGGTTGTATCGTGGTCTTTGAGGTAGGTCTCGACCTTGGCAATCAGGTTGGCGTCGTGTGCTCTGTTCTGATCAAGCCAGAAAACGGCCGTAGCGCCCGTCTGCTGTGCCCGCGTTACGCCGAGCTTGACCCAGTCGCGAATGGGCAGGTCGCGCGTCTGACACATGCGCCAGATATCGCCTTCTTGCACGGCGTGTTCCAGCAGGACTTGGCCCGCTGCATCGACGACGCGCACGGTGCCACTTTCGCCGATCTCAAACGTCTTGTCGTGCGATCCGTACTCTTCGGCTTTCTGTGCCATGAGACCGACATTGGAGACGTTGCCCATGGTTGAGACGTCGAAGGCGCCATGCTCTTTGTGGAAGTTGATCGCCTCTTGGTAAATGCGCGCATAGCAGCGGTCGGGAATGGTAAACTTCGTGTCTTTTTGCTGGCCGTCGGGACCCCACATTTGGCCCGATTCCCGTATAGCTGCAGGCATAGATGCGTCAATAATGACGTCGCTGGGCACGTGTAGGTTGGTAATGCCGCGATCCGAGTTGACCATGGCCAGAGCAGGACGACTCTCGTAGCAGGCGGCTAGATCTACCTTGATCTCTTCGCGCTGCGCTTCGGGCAGCGATTCTATTTTAGCGTAGACATCGCCGATGCCGTTGTTGAGATCCACGCCGAGTCCATCGAGGACGCCGGCGTGTTTTTCTAGAGCGTCCTTGTAATAGGCGGCTACTGCGTGGCCAAAGAGAATGGGGTCAGACACCTTCATCATGGTCGCCTTCAGGTGCAGCGAGAACAGCACATCCTGCGACTTGGCATCTTCGATCTGTGCTTCGTAAAAGGCGCGCAAAGCTTGGGTGTTCATTACTGCGGCGTCGATGACTTCGCCCTCTTGGACGGGCGTTTTCTCTTTCAGCACGGTGCTCTGGCCTGCCGCGTCGACAAACTCAATGCGCAAATCGCCTGCCGCTGAGACGACCGTCGATTTTTCGCTCGAGTAGAAGTCGCCGTCGGTCATGTGCGCTACGTGCGATTTGGAATCGGAGCTCCAGGCGCCCATGGAATGGGGGTTTTTCCGTGCGTATTCCTTTACGGCCGATGCGACGCGTCGGTCCGAGTTACCCTCGCGCAGTACGGGGTTTACAGCGCTGCCCAGCACCTTGGCATAGCGCGCTTTGATCTCGCGCTCCGCGTCGTCTTGCGGTTCTTCGGGATAGTTGGGAATGCCGTAGCCCTGAGACTGCAGTTCCTTAATGGCCGCGTTGAGCTGAGGAACAGAGGCGCTGATATTGGGCAACTTGATGATATTGGCTTCGGGTGTCTTGGCCAACTCGCCGAGCTCGGCTAGGTCGTCCGACTGCCTCTGCGCGTCACTGAGATGCTCTGGAAACTGGGATAGGATACGGCCGGCCAGTGAAATGTCGCGCGTCTCGACGGCAATGCCCGCTGCTCTGGTGAAGGTCTCAATAATGGGCAACAGCGAATAGGTGGCCAGCATGGGCGCTTCGTCTGTCTTGGTATAAATAAGCTTAGATGTAGTGGGCATATCGGTTCCTTGCGTTTAGCCAATTCAGCGCACGTTGGCGCGTCTTCTAGGAGAGATATAAAAAATCAGCTGAGAGCCAGATCGTCAAGGATCGACTCCCTGCTTGGCTCCAGGCTTTTTATCTCGCCTGCAGATCGATTAGAGCATGCGGTGCGCTGTAATCAGCCCAACGCCGAGCTCAGATGGCGTAGTCCATGACGAGTACGTCGTCGGCGATAGGGCGCAGCAGCGTTTGACCCAGTGCAACGTGTTCGGGATGGGGCAGATAGGCATCGCGCGCGGCCGCGTCGACAAACGTCATTACAAATCCCCAGTCAAAACCGTGCGTCTTGCCTTCAGGGCTGTTGTTATCCCCCCCGCTGACTGATTCGATGCCGGCAATTTTATGTTCGCGCTGCAGGGCTACCAGTCCTTCGAGCAGGGCCTGCTTTTGCTCTTCCGTGGTGCCGGCTTTGAGTTTGAGCAAAACGATGTGCTGAATCATGTCAACGCTCCCGCTGTGTCACGTGATAGAGTGAGCTGCATCTAGGCGCTGCGGCGCTCGCGCAGCTGTGCCGTAGTCGCACAGCCAAGTTGAATCATATTGTTGATCAGATCGGCTTCGAGTAGCTGTGCCACGTGGTCGCCTCCTCTGCGGCCCAGCGCGGCTACGCCGTACATAAAGGCCCTGCCCAAAAGCACGAAGTCGGCGCCCAATGCCAGCGCGCGCGCGATGTCTAATCCGCCTCGCACGCCGCTGTCAAAAAGCACTTTTGTTCGCGTTCCTACGGCATGTGCGATCGCGGGGAGTGCGTCTATGGCCGCCGGTGCGCCGTCAAACTGACGGCCTCCGTGGTTGGAAACCATAATCCCATCAAAGCCGATTTCTACGGCGCGCTTGGCTTCTGCAGAAGTTAAAATCCCCTTTAATACGAGCGGTCCGTCCCACTCTTGGCGCACGGCGCTCAGATAGTCCCAATCGAGCGAACCACCTAACTCTTGCCCAATAAAAGTGAGCATATCGCGCATATCGCTGCCGTCGATATACTTTTCAAGGCCGCGGAAACGCGGCGAGCCTGCTGCGAGCGTGGCCATGCTCCATGCAGGTCGCACCATACAGCGGTAGAGCATGCGCGGAGTTATCTTGGGCGGCACTACGACGCCGGCGCGCACCTGCCGTTCGCGCCGGCTGGCGATGGGCACGTCGGCCGTAACCAGCAGGGTTGTGAATCCGGCATCTCGCGCGCGCTCAATGAGGTCGCGGCGGATGTCCGCTCGCCGCGGCGGGTAGAGCTGAAACCAACCCATGCCGTCTGCCAGTGGACCGATGGTCTCAGGCGCTTCAGTCGCCGCCGTGCTCAGGGTGTAGGGAAGGCGATAGGCTGCCGCCGTGCGCGCCAAAATCCGCTCGGCGCGCGGCCACATAAGCGCAGTAAGACCAACGGGAGAAACGCCGAAGGGCACGGCGTAGTCAACGTCGAATAGGCGCGTTGCCAGTTGGGGTTCAAACGCACCTTTCATAAACTGCGGCACCAGCGTGATGGATTCGAGCGCAGCGCGATTGCGTCGCACGCATTCGTCGGCTCCAGTGCCGCTGTCTATGTACTCCCAGGCAAAATGGGGAATGCGCTCTTTGGCCCGTCTGCGTAGATCTGCGATGGATGGATACCGATTTAGCAGATTGGCCAAAGAGCGCTCCCGTCGTTTATCATGCGCGTGCTGTATTTGTCCCCTATGCGTATACCGCTTGAATCATGGCATTGATATAACCAAAGCAGTAAGAGTAGGACTGGTAGTATCCGTGCGGATCATCCGCGCTGCGCGGCACGTGGTCTGGATCAATGCCGTAGCAATAGCCCACATCTTTGAGCGCCTTGAGGACCTTGAAAAAGTCCATATCACCCTCGTCGGGGAGCGCCTCGCGGAAGCTGTAGCGCTTGCCGAGCAGGTTTCGATAGTGCACGAGGAAAATAGTGTTGCGGCTGCCAAAGTATTCTATAAATGGAAAGACCTCGGTCGCCGAGTCTTCGAGCATTTCGGCAATGGAGCCAACGCAGAAGTTCCAGCCGTGATAGGGGCTGCGCTGGATCTCTATAAAGCGCTTCATGCCTTCAAAGTCGTTGAGGACTTTGTCGACGCCCTTATACCCCGGTGGCACGGGCGGGTCTTCCTGCGAATTGCCCATGCGGACCTTGCACTCTTCAGCCACGGGAATCATGCGTTCCAGCAAATACTCAATGCGCTCCCAGCGCATCTCTGCGGTAACGCGGCCGGCATCGGTCAGGGTGGCCTGTTCTTCGGCTGAAACTTTATCAAGGCGGAAGGCCGTGTGCATAAAGCCACCGCGTCCCTCTTCCTGTTCGGTGCGGTCAATAGGCAGCACGCAGGTATTGTAGCGCAGCGAGTCGACGCCCGCCCGCGCGGCCGTGCGAATCATCTCGCATACGATATCAATTTCGCGATCTCGCTCGGGGCTTTTGCCATAGTAGATGATATTGGGCAAGTGCTCGTAGATGGGCAGCGCGGACATATCGAGCGTCATGCCGAATGCCTCGTGGCGTTCCCGCTCCTGTTCGAGCTCTTCTAGCTTCCAGCCGATGCCCTCGTGAAAGGGAAATCGCGCGGCCTTGTGGCGCACGCCGTTGCGCTGTAGAAAGCGCAGTTCTTCATCGCTTGAGCCGAAGCCCTGAGTGCGCACATACATGCGCTTTTCGCCGTTGCCAGACTGGGCCGATGGGCCGGCTGCCGATGCGGCTGCTTCTCCAGCCGCCAGGCCTTTTTCATAGGATTCTTCCGTTGTCATATGTCCTCCGTCGTCTGAGATGTGGACTGCGCGTCGTTTTACGGGGTCGCCGAGCGAAAGGTAGAGCGGCGATTCCATGTGAGCAAGGTGTGCACGGCGTGCGCTTTGGTTACTGCAGCGCGTCGGCGTGCTTCTGTATTTTCTCTATGGCTGTAACGATGTCTGTGATATCGCTTTCCTCCCCTAAGAGCAAGTTCTGCGTCAGCCAAACGGCTTCCTCGGCGCAGACGCGCTCCGTGACCGGACAGTGAACCTGACCGTAGTCGGGGCGGCCTCCGTAGTAGGGGCTATCTAGGGGATAGTGGGCAAAGCGCGTAGTAAAAGCCGGTTCGCCATATAGGGGTCGATAGCCGGCACTGCAGGGAATGCCCTCTGCGTTGAGCGCCTCGATAAAGTGATCGCGTGAGAGGCCGTTAAACGCCGCTGCCGAGTAGCGCATAACAAATAAATGGTAGGCGTGGGTGGTTATGCGCTCATCGGGTTCGGTTGTATCAATGCCCTCGATGCCTTCAATGGCGTTGCCCAACGCCTCGCCGTTGCGACTGCGTCGCTCGGCCAATTCGTCGAGCGATTTAAGCTGGCTGAGCAACAGGCCGGCTTGAAATTCGCCCAGCCGATAGTTGCCTCCGATGAGCGGGTGTTCGTACCAGGCCCCTTCTGGGCTGCGGCCGCAGTTGTGCAGTGACCACGCTCGCTGCGCCAGCTCGGAATTACTGGTCGTGATAAATCCACCTTCTCCAGCGTTGAGGTTTTTACTGGCCTGGAAGCTGAACGTGCCCAAATCGCCGATCGCACCTACTCGCTGTCCTTTCCACGCGGCGGCGTGGGCTTGAGCCGCATCTTCTATCAGGCGGATATCGTGTTTTTTGGCCAGCGCGGTCAGACGATCTAAGTCGGCCGGTCGACCGGCAATGTGGACCGCTATAATCGCGCGCGTTCGAGGCGTAATAGCCGCTTCTACGGAGTCCGGGTCGATGTTGTAGGTCGACGGCTGTATGTCGACAAATACGGGAACAGCTCCAACGAGGGCTACGGCACTGGCCGTGGCTACAAACGTATAGGATGGCACGATAACCTCGTCCCCCAAGCCGACGCCGGCGGCTTCTAAAGCAATCTGGAGTGCGGTCGTGCCGCTGCTGACGGCAACGCCAAACTCGGCCTCTTGGTACTGGGCGAACGCCTTTTCAAAGGCCTCTTTTCGATCGCCCATAAACCAGCGTTCGCTGTGCAGGACATCAATTAGGGCCTTCTCATCGTCTTGTGAAAAAATAGGCCAAGTCGTAAATGGCTTGGTGCGTACGGGTGAGCCTCCGCAGATAGCTAGCTGAGCCATGGTGTATTCTCCATAGGTGTAAAAACAGCAGGGGGATATAAGCACGCCCTGTCCGTGCGGTCAACCTAGCCCAGACGACCAGGCACGTCAAGCAATACGTGGCGCGGCCGCACTCGTTAGTCGGCTAGCCAGCCCAGTCGTTTGAACGCGGCCAGCGGGCAGGTCATGCTCGTTAGGTAGACGGGGTTTTGCCGGTGATCGCCCTGTGGATGGATGCATTCGTAGGGCGCGCCAAACTTCGGGCCTTGACGAAAGTCGTCTTCGCGAAGCTGGTCTACGTACTCGGTGGCCAGCTGACGCGCGGCCCGTTGGTCAACCTGTGCTACGGCGTAACATACCCAACCCGTTGGCGTATTCCAGTAGGCTCCGTTTTGGTAGTGGTTTTTGGGCCACTGTCCAACAACCTGTTCCCAGGCGCTTTCCGCGCTGTGATCTCCATCGGTCGGTACGTGTCGGATATTGCCTCTCCAGGCGATCGTACCCTGACTTAGCGCATGGGCAAGAGCACGACAGGCTCGTTGCCCGTCTTCTCCATCCCACAGGCCGCAGTAGACGGCAAAGGCCGATCCCCATACGTCGACTTGGGAGCTCTTTCCCGTGCTGGCCTTCAATAGACCGTTTTCAAGGGCAAAGGTCGACCGAATGCTGGTCGCGGCAGTTTGGGCAATCGCTTCATACGCCTGGGCTCGCTGCTGCGCGCCGCGCAGCTGATGCATCTGGGCCAGCTGTTTTGCAGCGCGAAAGCGCAGGAGCGAACAGAAGAGTAAATAGCCCGTGTGCACGACGATATCGGTAAAACCGAAAGAAACGCCGCGTTTCTCTTCGTCGCAGCAGACAAGCTGAGTATCGGCGTCAACGGAGGGTACGGCGAAGGCTAAGTCCAATCTGTCGAGTAGGCTCATGCCCTCTATCACTGCGTCTAATATATCGAGACGATTTCCTTGGCTGATGAGCTGCCAGGCGATGTCCACAAAGAAAAAGTGGTCGTCCAAGCTAGGGTAGTAGCCCCAGGGTTGACCCTGTTTATCGTAGTCCATTGAGCCGGGGAAGAATATGGGCTTGCCGTCAAACGTGATGTGGTCGGCTATGGCGCCACGCGGCACGAGGCTGCCAGAGGGCGTATGCCAGTCGGAGCTTTGCTGACGGCTTGCCGTCAACCGCAGGGCGTGCTCCATCTCTGCTGGAGACACGAGACCGCACTCTAGCGACATGGCAAAGTCGCGAATCCAATAGGAGGGATAGCAGTCGCGCCCGCCGGGTCTAATCAGCGTGCCACCGGTCGCGTTGGGTCCGTAGCCGGCCACGGATTGACCCGGATAGACTCGAGATGCTTCTAGCACATCGGCAGTGAGCGTCTCGGCAAACTGCATTGCATCATGGAAGAGTGTATCGCGCATAGATTTATGCCTCTCTGGAGTAAATAAGTGGGTTTTAGTTAGGGCTCGGGGTATGTGCGTAAAAGAGCAGGTCGCACGATAATAACCGTTTGCAAGCAAACATTTTGAATTTGCCCAATACTGGACTTAGTTTACTACCGCGCCCGTTTTTCGTCTCCGTGGATTACGACCTAGGTTACTCATATGTCGCACATTTACAGCTTTGACGAACAAAAAAAAATATTTATCGATAAAGCTGTCGTCGCCATAATTTTCTTCGCTTTTCCAACTGCTTTGCTGAGCTTCTACAGGTCGATCTCCATCGGCTGGCAGCCGCAGATGTATTTGCATGTAGCGCTGTGCATTATCTACACGGTGCTGTTCTGGAAGCGCAAAACCCTTTCCTATCTGACCATCACTGTCGCCATTGTCTCTTCGTGCTTTGCCATCTCGTTTTCGTCTTTCCTGTTTATGGGCCTGACGGGCGCGGGTGAGCTGTTTCTGGTAGTCGGCTTAACCCTGGCGGCGATATTTCTCGAAAAGCGCATGGTCGTTGCGTATTCCGCATTGAGTATAGCAACGCTCATAGCTACGGCATTTCTCCACGTATACGGCGTTGTCACTATACGGTTCAATGTCGATGCGTATCAACAGGAGTGGGGCAGTTGGATGCTCTCCGTAGTATCGCTTTGCATGGCGTGTTTCGTATCGATCATAGTCATGCAGAGCTTGATGGGCAGTCTAAGGGAAAATATGGCAAATATCTCTGAGAAAAACGAGCAGCTTGCCTTGGCACTGCACGACCTGCAGCGCGCTGCGGAAGAAAAGAGACAGCTACTGTCGACCGTTAGTCACGAACTGCGCACGCCTATCAACGGCGTGATGGGTATGGCCCGTATGCTGGCGGAAACGGATTTGGATCCGGCGCAGCACAAGCAGGCTGAGCAGCTATTGCGCGCCAGTGTGGATCTGACAAAGACGGTTAATGATAGCACATACTATACGCAGCTGTCGGAGGGCACGCTAGAGCTTGCCTCCGTCCCATTTGATCTGCCTAAGACGCTGGGAGACGCGTGCGATCTATACGCCCACGTCGCTAGAGAAAAGGGCCTGCGTGTCGAATGCTCCTGCGGCGTTGAACAGCATCGTTTTATCGGTGATCCGAGCCGCTTACACGCGATTCTATCCAACCTGATGGACAATGCTGTAAAGTTCAGCGACAGCGGGACAATACGCCTTTCTCTATCCATTATAGAGGGGTCCCAGTGGCTGCGCATTGTCGTTGAAGACGAAGGGATCGGTATAGATGCTCAATACGTAGACCGGATTTTTGAGCCCTTTTTTCAGATAGATCGCGGTATGGATCGGCAATACGATGGCATGGGTTTGGGGCTATCGGTCTGTAAGTCTTTAGTCGAGGCGATGGGAGGGACGCTGTCCGTTGAGAGCACGCCCGGAGAGCGCACGGCGTTTATCGTTCAACTGTCGTTGCCCCATGCTTCAGACCTCGCTTCTGATGAGGATACACCTACTGTTGAACAAGCTAGCTTACCTACGAAAGCACTCAACGTGCTTGTGGTCGAAGACAACAGGCTCAATGCGGTGATCGCCGAGCGCCATATTACACAGTTGGGTCATGTAGTCCGATGTGCTTACGACGGCGCTGAAGCCGTTCATATTGTAGAAGAGGAATGGCCTGATATAGTTTTTATGGATATTCATATGCCTATTATGAACGGCATGGAAGCAACGCAAAAAATTCGCCAGCTACCCGCAATGCAGTCCCTACCCATTATAGCGTTGACGGCTGATGCATTTGAAGAGCAGCATCGTCGTTTTGTCGAAGCTGGGGTAGACGCCGTGTTGATCAAACCCTATAAAAAGTCGCAGATCGAAGCTGCCATTATCGAGCACATGCGCTGAAATGCATCGGTTGTCCGGGCCGAGATTCTCACACAGTGGATACGAATATGAAAGCGTTTGAAAAGAGCAAAAAAGACGGAAAGCTGAGTCAGTCGGAGCTCTATAGAGAGATTCAAGACGATACCATTGCGCGCATTATGAAGTCCATTCTGCTGCTGGGCTTTTTTGGGCTTATTGTGAGTCTGAGCAGGTACGCTGAGTATGGCTGGATGCCCATAATGGGCGTGCATCTGTTTACGTATCTGACGATGTGCGTGCTGTATATCATGCGTCGTCAGGTGCCCTATGTGCTCATATCGTCTGTGATCGTCGTTCTTCTCCTTCTGGTGACATTAGCTGGCTATTTGTCGCTGGGAAAAGCGAGCGGTGGAAACTTTTACGGCCTATTTGCCGTCATTATGGCCGTGGTCTTGCTGGGTCGTAACGCCGGTCTGATTGCGCTCGGCTCCATCGTGCTCATACAGCTTATCAGCGGTATCGGCTTTACGCAGGGGCTGTGGTCAACCAACACCGAACTCGACGCATATAACGCATCTTTAACGGCTTGGATTACAAATATCGCTTCGCTGGTATTTTCAGGGCTGATTGTCGTGATACTTCTCAAGCAGCGGTCTGTCATTGTCGATGTGATCGAACAGCTGCGGGAAAAGACGCTGGAAGCCGAGTCGGCCAACCAGTACAAGTCCGCTTTCCTTTCTACGATGAGCCACGAATTGCGCACGCCGCTCAACGGAATTATTGGGCTTTCCAATATGCTTCGAGATACGGAGCTCAACCCGGAGCAGGCAAAGCAGGTGGACTTGCTCTGCGAATCGGGTCAGCATCTGGTAGAACTGCTGGGTAACACGCTGGATATGAGCAAGATTGAGTCCGGGCGCATGGAGTTGAACAAAGCATCGTTCAATCCAGCGCTTCTCGTCGATACCGTCGTGAGTGCATTGGGCTATATGGCACAGGGAACCGGCACGCGCTTGACGGTGCGCAGTGATCTGCCGGTTGGTGCACAGTACGTTGGAGACAGTCCCAAGGTACGGCAAGTCATATACAACCTGCTCGGCAACGCAATCAAGTTTACCAAGGATGGAGAGGTAGAGGTTGTCCTACGAGAGGTTGAGCCTGCGACCGGTCAAGACTCGTCGGATAGCACGGTCTTGGTCTTTGCTGTGAAAGATACGGGCGAGGGTATTGCCGCAGACCGATTGGATTCGGTTTTTGAGCCTTTTTCGCAGATAAACGGCCAAAGAACGCGCGTGGTGGCGGGGACGGGCTTAGGCCTCACTATTACCAAGCAACTGGTCGAACTCATGGACGGTCGCATTGAGGTTGAGAGTGTCCCGAACGAAGGAACGGTCTTTACCGTTTGTCTGCCAGCATTGAGAAGTGCGAATAAATCCGCGGTCGAAGAAGTCTCTGATCGCTCCAATGAAGAGCGACTGCGCGTGCTTATCGCAGAAGATAATTCGGTTAACGCGCTCATTTTAAAGAATATGCTGGGGAATATGAACTGCACCGTCGATCACGTTGAAAATGGCCGATTGGCCGTCGAACACGCGCTGCGCGACGATGTGGATGTCATATTTATGGACGTGCACATGCCCGTTCTAGATGGGCTACAGGCTACGGAGAAAATACGGCGAAAGTACAGTGCCGACGAGCTTCCGATCATTGGAGCAACCGCCGGTGCGCTTGGCGAAGAGCGCGAGGTATGTGTTCAGGCGGGCATGAACGATGTCTTGATTAAACCCTTTACGCGAGAGCGCTTACTCAGCATCCTGTCGGCGTGTACGCGCCGAATCTGAGCCTGCAGCAGCACGCTCTACAATTTCCCAACCCCATAGAAGGTCAAATTGAGCGCGGGGGTTCCGTGCTCAATGGCCACGGAACCCCCACCACGTATAGCCTCTACCTATCTCAGCAAGAGCATTTTACGCGTTAACCGACTGCGCTCTTTCCCGTCGATATAGCTCAACTCATAGAAATATACGCCCGTAGCAACCGGGTGTCCTTGGGCATCTACGCCGCGCCACAGCGCTTCGTAGCGACCGGCCTGATGTCGACCGTCGACCAGGGTAACGACGTGCTGTCCAGCTAGGTCGAAGATCTGTAGTTGGACCTGGCCCGCCGCCGATAGTTCGTAGGGTATGAGCGTTTCCGGGTTGAAGGGATTGGGATGGTTCTGACCCAGCGCATAGCGGGTTGGTTGGGCCTCGCTCTCCTCTTCGACGGACGTTGGTAATATGCCCGATTCGTCTTCTACCGTGAACGCCTGAGGAGACTGCGTGCCGCTCATAAAAAACAGGGGATCGCTCGTCGCACTGAGGCGATCTTCGCCCAGCGCTATGCGCCACAAATTGGCGGCGTAGGTGTCTCCTTCTTCGTCCCAGTATTCAAAAATCACTTCGCGATCGTTGTTGATAAAGCGAGGGAAGGTAAAGATCGCATCTGGAAAAGCGACTAGGCCACCCGCAGCGCCGGCACATCGATCCACGACGTTAATAGACGTTTGTAGCGCGTTTTCGTCTACGACTTCGTACAGCAAGCGACAGTCGTTTATTTGGCCATCGACAATTTCACCGGAGAACGACGGATTGGCCAAGTGCAGTCCCGGCGGCAGGGGAGGCGACCAAGAAGTGATGACCTCATTGCTGGGGTTGACGACTTTGATATCCCAAAAGTCAAAGGTTCCACCGTTGATACCGGCCAGGCTATTATACGAGTCGAAGACGACGTATTGGCCGGTTGCATCCCACTGTATCGCATCGGCAAAGCGCGTTGCGTCCGTGACTACGTTGGAGGCTGTAGTAGTATGGTAGAGCTTGATTGCCTTGTTGTTGTCGGCGTTTTCCAGGTCAAAGTAAAACAGGGTCGAGTCTTCGTATACCGTTGTTGCAATCAGCCTATTGCCGTCGGGCGATAGGGCGATCGAGCTCCAGTCTCCGTCGTCGTTGAGGACCTCTTCCCCTTCGCCGTCGCTCCCGATAAAGCGCAGGTTGTTATCGCTGTCGATAAAGAGCAAGAACCGACCGTGCTGAGGCGCCGTAATCGCATTGCCCGTCCCGGCAAATACCTGCGTATCTGTGAGCAGCGTGCGGTAGGGCGGTTCGTTGGGGTCGACGCCCGGCTTGGCGATAAACAGGCTATTGTCTCCGTCCCCGGTCGCGCCGACAGAGGCCACCCAAAAGTTGCGCCCGTCGATCGGCGCCGGCGTTTCCTCAACGGGCGTCTCGGTTTCTTCGGTCTCTTCTCCGCCTGGCACGACGATGCCGACCGCGTCAAAGGCGCTGCGCACGGCGGCCAGCACCTGCGGGTCGTCGGCGTAGAGGTCGGTGGCGGATCGCTCGGCCGCTAGGCGACAGTCGACAAAGTTGCTTGTCTGCGTCAGGTAGTTGGTGAGCAGATGGTAGTAAATCTGCGCCGTGCGCTCCCGGCCAATGGCATCGGCGATGAGGAACGCAGCTCGGTTGGGAATGCCGCTGTTTATATGCACGCCGCCGTAGTCTTCGTCCTCAGACAGCTCGGCAAATTCATCCATGTGCGCCGGCTGCCAGCCGTTGGCGTGGTCGCCGTTGTGGGGATCCTCCAAGTTGCGCAGCGCGCCAGAGGGAAAGTAGGCTTCTTTGACGATATCTTCGCCGATCAGCCAGTCGTCATCGTCAATCATGGCGCCAAAAACATCGGCGATCGACTCGTTGAGCGCGCCCGGCTGAAAGCGGTATTCGAGATTGGCTGTGTGTTCAATAATACCGTGTGCCATCTCGTGCGCGGCTACGTCTAGGCTGCCCGACAGCGGTTCAAACACGTCGCCGCCGTCGCCGTAGGCCATATAAACCCCGTTCCAGTAGGCGTTGGCCATCGGCTCGCCGTCTTCTTCCGTTACGTGCACGACCGAAATCATATTGCCGCCGACGCCGTTGATGCCGTTGCGGCCGTGGACGGTGTAAAAGTAGTCGTAAATTTTGGCCATATTGGCGTGGGCCGACACGGCTGCAGGATCGTCAAATTGGTTTGTGCTGCTGGTCAAGGCCGACAGGTATTCACCGTCGGGCTGCAGCGTCCAGCGCAGGTTGGCATTGTCGACGATATTGAGCGCGTCCCCGGAGAAGATGGTGGCGTCGAGCAGGTAGAAATCGCCGTCGCTCTCAAACGTGTTGAGCGAGACTTCCTGTCCGCTCAGGTCGACGCCCGATCCGACGGCGGGGCCGTCCGTGGGCGAGTACTGGTAGTGGTCGAGCACCTCTCCGCTGAGCGCGTCGACAAAGTAGCGCCAGCGCTCGTAGGTATTTGGACGCATCTCTACTTTCCAGACCAGATGCGGCTCGCTGTTCGGCGTTTCACTCCAGATGTATAGCTCGGAGCTAGGTCCGTCGTAAGAGAGCAGTTCCCGCGCCTCTTCGCCTAGCGGTTGCACCTCTTTTCCATAGGTAGTTAGAGCCTGCGCGACGGCCTGCGAAGGCAAGACAGTGGGGTCTGTGCTGGCCAGGCGCGTTGGCGTGGGGCGGTAGCGACCGTTAATGGCAAAGAGGCCTTCGTTGCCGCTTACGTGACCCACCAAGGTTGCGCCCCAGACGGGCACGTTTCTGTAGTGCTGCGCAAACGCAATGTGCTGGCGGCCGGCTGCGTCCGTGCTCGTGCGCTGCTCAACGAGCTCCAGGCGCGGCTGGCGCAGGTTAAACAGGCCGGCATGGGCTTCTACAAAGGTGAGGACCTGCTCTGTGCCGGACAGGCCGGTTGCTCTCTTGGCCGCACTCGATCTGCCCTTGATTTGCATAAAGATGGGAGTTTGGGTGCTCTCGTCGACCCATAAGTCCCACTCGTCCTGCGCAGATACAGCGACTTTACCCGACCCCGACCGCGTGGGTAGGACCAGCGATTGTCCACCCGACAGAGTCTGGTGACGGATGGCAGACGAAGGTTGGCCAACTGCAGTGCCCGCGCTGCCAAATGCCCCCAGGTTGAGCGACCGGGCTGCGCCCACCGCGGGCGCGGTGCGCCCCATCTTAAACGTTTTGTTTGTGAATCCCCAAGCCTGTTCTGCCGGGAGGGTGCCCAACAACAGGACAGACGACAGCCCCACCGCACGTAGAATGGATCGATTTACCATGGTTTTACTCCTCATCGGGTTGGGTCTCGTCCAAGGCCAGATCGACCGCGTCGGCAAACTCGACAACGGCCTCGTCTAGCAGCGCCAATTCGTGTTCGATAAACAGACCAGCCCAGGCAATGACTGAGTAGTTGAGCTCATCCTGGTCTACCGATAGTCCTGCAGGAGTGGACTTGGTCTGCGCATGTTTCTTTTTGGACGATTTCTTTCGCTTGTCCGAGTCGTCCTGGGCTTTGGTCAGATTCCATCCGCCCGTCTCTAGCTCACTGCGGGTAAAGCTGGCACTGGGAGCATCTCCGCTTTCCTCTAGCAGGGCCTTCAGGTTTGAACGATGTTGCTGTCCTTGCGTAGGCAGCGGGTTGCCTCCTTGGTCCTTGCTAGGCTCCTTGCCTTCAATAGCCTTATCGAGCTGGCGCAGGGCGCCCCGCCACTGATTGCCCGCCCGGTCCATCTGTTCGCTCAGCTCTTCGATGTGTTCCAAGATCTGCGCATTGGCCTCTTCGCTCTCTTCGGGAAAAGAGTTGGTCTCTATGAAAGCGCGCAAGAAATCGAGTTCGCTATCGACCGTTTCAAAGCGCCAATCCACGTGCACGGCCGCTATGTAAATGGCGTTTAGCGTCTCGCCGTTTATGGAGAACGCGTCATCGATTTCCGGGGTTTCGTCTCCGTCGATCTCTAAATTTTCCTCAAACGCGTGGTCTTCGGCAAAGTCTCCGTACTGATCGTCTATGACGCGGGCCCCCTCTTCCCACAGTGCGTAGCTTTCTCCTACCCGCTCGGACAGTCGCTCCGTCGCTTTTACCACGCGAGTGAAGGGGCTCTCTTCTGCTTTCTGATATCTTGAGCGCTGGGCTTCTGCATAGTCCATCTGAGCCTGAGCAGGTGCGGACATGCTCAGCGCCGCTATAATGCATACTCCCGTGGTGCATGCCTTCATTCCATCTCTCCTATTCGTCTCCAACTCGAATATTTGCAAAAAATATGGCGAAACGATCGGTGTGTAACAAGGCGTCTACGCCTCGGTTTTATCACTGCTTCACAATTTAAAATACGCCTTGTTGGGGGCTGAGTATGTGACGTGTGTCACGTGTGAGACCAACGCTAGATGAACGTAGTTTTTCACGGACTCATGTCGGGGTGTGATCAATGGATAAACGACCCCGTAAATATAGGGTAAAGCGCTCGCTGCCTTAGGGCGTCTGTCCCGATTGACGCCCCCGTTGCGTTCTGCCTATACTTGCCGTCCAAAGGAGATCCTATCGTGCAGAGACCAACCGAGGGCAAGGCGCGCTCAGATGCGGGCGCCTTCTCCCAACTGGGATGGACAGGCCGTCCATCGCTGCGACCTTTCCGTGGTTGAGTTTATCGCCCTATCAGCGGCCGAGCGCGCCGCCGAGCGCCTGAGCGACGAACACGCCCAGCGGGCGATTGCCGCTGTCCGAGAGGCGGGCGTCGTCGTGCTCAAAGACGCCGTTGACGAGGCGGCCCTCGACGCGCTGCACGAGCGCCTGCTGACCGACACGCACGCGCTGGTAGCCGCTCGCGACCGCGGCGATTCTATTCCGGGCTGGAAGCGCGGTCACCTGCAGCAAAAGCCCCCGCACCATCCGCCCTATATCTTTCGCGACGTCGTCGCCAATCCCTTTGCCATACAGGTAACGCACGGCGTGCTGGGCGACGGCCTGTTCAATTCATTTTACAGCGGCAACACCAATCTGCCCGGCAGCGAAGCGCAGCCCCTGCACCGCGACGCCCAGCCGCTGTGGCCCGGCGGAGACGGCGACCATCCGGCCACGACGCTGGTCGTCAATATTTCGCCCATCGACGTGCATCCAGACAACGGCAGCACTGAAATCTGGCCGGGCTCGCACCGAGTCGGCGGCGAGCTGACCGAAGCGCTGATTAGCGCGCGCCGCGCCGTCGCGCCGCCGGTGCGCGTGCAGGCGCCCAAGGGCAGCGTCGTCGTGCGCGATATCCGCCTCTGGCATCGCGGCGTGCCCAACGTCTCCGACCAGATTCGCCATATGATCGCCCTAGTGCATCAGGTGCGGTGGTTTCACCGCACGCACACGCTGCGCTTTCAAACGGGCTGCGAAGCCGAATTTCACAGCGATTACCTCGATCCCAACGCCGAATTTGTCGACGCACCGCCCGACTATCTCTTCGGCCCTCACCCCAACCACTCCTGAGGCGTATGCGCACACAGCACGATCCCACTACCAATACGATTTCCATAGAAGGCTTGGCCCAGCCGCTTTCCATTTTGCACGTAACGGACAGCCACATGGCCCTAGCCGACGAGCGCGATCCCGAAGCCCTGCCGCACGCAGATCACTACGGGGCGCTGTTTCGCGAACGCACGCCCGACGGCGTGGAACCCGAAGCGCTCTTTTCTCAAGCCCTAGCGCACGGCGAGGCACACGGCGTAGCCGCCACGGTGCTGACGGGCGATATCATTCACTTTCCCGCTCACGCCGGCCTCGAGCGCATCGCCGAGGAGGTTGGGGCCCTGTCGGCGCCCTATCTGTATACGCTGGGCAACCACGATTGGCACTTTCCGCACCTGGACTGGAACGACGCTACGCGCCAGGCACACTACGCGCGCTTTTCGTCGCTGACGGGCGGGGCGCC
>Ga0181593_10001474_pt1 | contig 21363 bp, 4 predicted proteins | sample 071ome_19_FD_133756 | JGI IMG/M metagenome (GOLD analysis project Ga0181593, IMG submission 133756) | Coastal salt marsh microbial communities from the Groves Creek Marsh, Skidaway Island, Georgia - 071413AT metaG (megahit assembly) | ecosystem: Environmental > Aquatic > Marine > Intertidal zone...
AAAAAATGGTTATGCCTTTTTCTGGCTGCTTTTCGGCCTTTATCTGAAAAGAGAAAACTTTTACTCGGCCGAAGTCTCGGCTTGGATCAAATCCCCGACCGAGATCTTGTCTCCCAGTTCCAGCACGACGCGGAATCCATAGGTGCTGAGGCGGATGTGACCGACATTTCCGATTTCAATCGAGCTGAGTAGATCTCCGGGTGATCGCATGCGCCAGGAAGCTCCTCTTAGAACGCGGAAGTCAATTGAGTTTTTGAATGAGTCCAAGCACCATTCCCAAACATTCCCACCCATATCGAACAGGCCAAATTGATTTGGAGAGAAGCTCCCGACCGGTGCGGTAGTAGGAAAAGAGTCACAGCCGAGATCGGGGTGGTAATTGCCCGCCTTTTCGTTGGGTGGCCAGCTACCCTCCCACGGAAATTCGGTTTGCGACGGACCTTGAAGCAACGCGTTGGTGTCCGTATAATCCGGCGTCTTCAATCCTACAGCTAGACTCCATTCTGCCGAGGTGGGTAGTCGATACCGACACCCCTCCTGGATCCTTCCGGCCGTCACTTCTTTGTCCGTGAGCCACCGGCAAAACTGCGTCGCATCCTCCCATGAAACCATCACAGCCGGATGGTTGTTATCTTGGATGATTCCCGGGTCAGACCAGCCCCGTTTGGTTTCGTTGACAAATAACCGGTAGTCCTTGACCCTAGTTTCCCAAATGCTAAATAGGACTCGAGTTCCATCTACTTCCGTGAATCTCATCTCCAGTGAATTTTCGAAATTGCCCCGGCTGGAACTGTCTTGTGAATAGGCCTTGGGTTTCTGGGCAAAAACGAGCAAAACGAGCAGAACGAGTCGGAGCCCTGGAATAATGTGTAGGGATAGAATACTTATCATAAAGTAGTGATCTCCAGTGATGGTGATACAGTAGTTTCCCCTTTTCAAGATATATTGGGGTGCCCCAACCAATACGTTGACAGAGTCCTTATGCCGATTCCAAAATCAAAATCACAGGTTGAGATCGAGAAGCTGTGGAACTTTGAGGGCCGCGATGCTGCCTTTTGGGTCGAGTTGTTGCGGGTATTCTGCGGGCAATTGGAAGCTGCCAGTGGAATGATCCTGGCGGGAACAGAGGACGAGGAGCAAACAAACGAATGGGTGCCGATTGCAGTCTGGCCGGATGCAGAAGAAACTTGGCACCGTCATGCCAATCACCGAGACGACCTCGTTGAATTCGTGACAAGGATGGAAGGAGAGGGGGATTGCCTCCGAGTTAAATCGATCAGCGAGGGTATCTGGGCAGCGGCGTTGCCGCTCCGCCTCGAGGAGAGTAAGCCCGGGTGTATAGCGACCTTCATTCGCTATGGCGACGAGGATTTTTTTCGCCCGGGCCAGAGAATCGAGCAGCTCATGATCGATTCGCCTCTGGTCTATGGTGCCTCAGCTTTCACCTCACCAGAGAATGCCGGGGAATCCTCTTCGGCGGGTTCTCCTCTCTCCACGGCACTTAACCTTGGTCTTCTTTTAAATGAGGAAAAGCGATTTTTGGCCGCGGCGATGGTGCTATGTAATGAGTTGGCGGTTCGTTTTTCTTCGGATCGCGTTTCGCTAGGATGGGTTCGAGGACACTACGTTCGGCTGAAAGCGACCAATCACGCTGAGAAAATCAATCGTAAGATGGAAATTTCGAGACTCCTTGAAGCTGCCATGGAGGAGTGCCTTGATCAGGATGATGAGATTGTCTGGCCGGGTAGTGCGGTCAATGCTGCCATTGAGAGAGAGCATGAACGGTATGCCCGCCATGTTGGTATCACGCAGCTTGCTTCCATACCCATTCGCAAAGAAGGCAAGCCGCTGGCGGCGATTACGCTGGAGCGAAGTGAATCGTTTTCGACGGAAGACCTTCAGGAACTGCGACTCACCGCTGACTTATGTTATCGACGCCTGTCTGATCTCCACGAAACAGATCGTTGGTTCGGGGCGCGACTGGCGAGCTCGGTTCGTCGCTGGGCGGGTAACCTATTCGGCCATGAGCATACCTGGACCAAGCTCGGACTGCTCGCAATCGCGGGGGCAATCGCTTTTCTTTTCCTTTATCCTTGGGATTTTAAGGTTAAGACGTCGTTTGTCCTCCAACCCGAGCAGGTGTTTCATCTTCCTTCCCCCTTTGACGGCTACATCCAATCGGTAGAGGTGAAAGCAGGAGATCAAGTCACCAGCGGTCAGCCACTTGTCTTAATGGACACGTCTGAGTTGGAACTCAATAAGGCAGAGTTAGCAGCCACGGTTGAACGATTTGTTTCGGAAGCTCAGTTGGCACGTGCGGAGGCGACTCCGGCTGAGATGCATATCGCCATCGCAAAGGCGGAGGAAACAAGGGCTGCGCTCAAGAAGGTTCAGTTCAATCTCGAGATGGCGACCATTAGTGCACCAGTTGACGGGGTCGTTCTTGAAGGGGACCTGAAAGAGCGTATCGGGTCACCGGTTGCTCGGGGCGAGGCTTTAATGAAATTGAGCCCGCTTGAAGGTATGTTTGCTGAGCTACAGTTGCCGGAAAGTGAAGCTATCCGCGTCATTTCGGGATCCATGGGTGAGGCCGCTTTCGAGAGTCAACCGGATCAGCGCTACCCGGTGACAGTTGAATTTGTCGAACCGCTCGCGGTGCCCGAGGAAGATGGGAATGTGTTGATCGTCCATGCTCGGTTCCTTGGTGAACCGGCGGAGTGGTGGAGGCCGGGAATGTCTGGTATTGTGAAAATTGACTGTGGAGAACGCCCCTTGATTTGGATTTTGACAAGACAGGCGGTGGATTATCTCAGAATGCGTTTCTGGTTCTGACACCATGGTTGAGAGGCAACAAATGTTCAGCGATTCGTGGCACCGGGTGTCCGGCGAATGTGTGCGTTTAAACCCTGCTGTCAGCATGAACCGTCAGGTCTTTCGGGGGCAGGTCTGGTATCTCCTCCGTGATCCGCTCAACAACGAATACTTCAGAATAACGCCCGAAGCTTATGCTTTTGTCGGGCGACTCAAAGGTGACAGAACGGTTGGCGATGTCTGGCAGGAATGTCTCGCTCTCTTTCCGGATGAAGCGCCCGGGCAGGAGGAAGTGATTCAGGTTCTTTCCCAACTCTACCGGGCGAATTTACTTCAGTCTGATCTGGCACCCGACAGCCGACAGCTCTTTGAAAGGCAGCGCAAGACGAAGACCCAAAAACTGCGAGGGCAGGCGGCTAATTTTTTATTCCTTAATATTCCGTTATTTGACCCTGACAGGCTGCTCACTGTTTTGAGGCCTTTCTTCAAGCCATTCCTGAGTCCGATTGGTTTTCTTGTCTGGCTGGGAGTTGTGGGTTCCGCAATCTGGACTGCGATCGGGCATATCGATGATCTCGCTGACCAAAGTTCAGGAGTGCTCGCTCCAAGTAACCTTTTTTATCTCTACGCTTCTACGGTTCTCATCAAGGTCTTTCACGAATTCGGTCACGGAATTGTGTGCAAGCACTTTGGCGGAGAAGTGAGGAAGGCGGGTGTCATGCTGATGCTACTGACGCCCTTGCCTTATGTTGATGCCACTTCAAGCTGGGGTTTCCGTCGCCGTTGGCAGCGGATCGCGGTTGATGCCGCAGGGATGGGTTCGGAATTCTTGATCGCGTCGATCGCCTTGTATGTCTGGCTGACGACGTCTGACCCGCTCGTGAATCGCCTCGCTTACAATGTGATGTTCATCGCTTCGATTTCGACGGTGCTCTTCAACGCCAATCCTTTATTGCGCTTTGATGGATATTATATTTTCAGCGACCTGTTTGATTTGCCCAACCTGTATCAACGGGCCACGCGGCAGTTGAAGTTTCTCGGTGAACGTTTTCTCTTCGGAGGAAAAAAAATCGTGAGCCCGGCTCACGCACAGGGGGAAGCTTCTTGGCTGACGATTTACGGGATTGCAGCGTTTATCTATCGAATCCTCTTGCTGGTATTTATTACCTATTACGTAGCGCAGGGATTTCTAGGCCTCGGTGTCGCGATCGCGGGGTTCTGTGTGTTCCTTTACTTTCTGGTCCCTATTGGGAAGCTGATTCATTACCTTGTCACCTGCGAGCGGCTCGACAGGCATCGTAGGCGAGCTTTCTCGGTAACGGCCATTTTGCTCATCTGTGTTGTTGGTATTATCGGTTTCATTCCTTTTCCGAGAAGTTTCCGCGCAGCAGGCGTTCTCAATCCGGCAGAGGAGACAGTGGTCTATGCCGCCAGTTCCGGTGCTATTGCTGAATTGCTGGTCGATTCCCCTCAGGTAGTGGAAGCGGGGCAACCTATTGTTCGGCTTTCAAATTTAGAGCTCGAGTTTGACATCGAGAGTTCCATTCAACAAATCGACCAGCTTGACACGCAAATTGAGGAGGCGAGGCGCAATCAGTACGGAACAGTGACTGGTTCTTTAACGGGGTTGGCAAAAGCGCGGCGGATGCTGCTGCAGGAGTTACAGCGTCAGCGCGAAGCTCTTCTCATTGTGGCCCCCAGAGATGGTATCTGGACTTCACCACAGAGTCGGGAAATGGTTGGCACATGGGCTCCACGTGGCACTGAAATCGGTCGCATTTTTGACCCGAATCGTTTCGAGTTCGTCTCTGTTGTGCCTCAGAAGCAGTCAGGGAATCTCTTTGATAATCAAATATCTGGATCAGAAGTGCGGCTCTATCAGGAGGTTGGCCAGGTCATCCCAGTGAGGACTCAGGAAGTCACACCCGCTGGTCAGGCGAGATTGCCTACCGCCGCTTTGGGATGGTTGGCTGGCGGTGCCATCCAGATCAAGAAGGGAGATAATTCCGGAATGATTGCAGCTGAGGATTTTTATCTCGTCCGTTCTCAACTCGATTTTCCGTCAGGGAGATTGCCTGACTCAGCGAGAATCACAGGTCAGATTAAATTTCGACTGCCTCCTGAGCCGTTGCGCTTTCAGTGGAGCCGGATTCTCCGGCAGACGTTTCAGAAAGGGAAAGATTCATGATCACTCCCACGAAGCAGTTTTACAATGCGGAGCCGAAACAGCCCCGTAAGGTCGCTCGCGGGATTGATAAAAGAGTAGATTGGCTTCATGGAGTGTTTAAGCGTCGTAAGCGACTCCTCCGGGTTTTATCGAGGGAAGCCGATGCCTCTCTCCGCATTCTTGAAAAAGAAATCAAACTCCTTCCTCAGAAGGAGTTTGAGTCGAGGCTGGGAGATTCCAGTCGAAGGTTTAAGCGAGGTGATCAATCAAAACGATCTGTGCGAGAGGCTTTCGCCTGCCTTTCAAGGGCGGCACACGATGTGTTAGGCCTCACTCCTTATCGGGAACAAATCATCGGAGCCATGGCGGTTCAGCGAGGGCTCTTTGCGGAAATGGCGACAGGAGAGGGTAAGACGCTCACCATCGGGTTGGCCGCAACCCTAGCAGGGTGGATTGGGCGACCTTGTCATATCGTGACGGCGAATGATTACCTTGCGAAAAGAGATTCTGAAACTCTCGCAGCCTTTTATGATTTCTGTGGTGTTCAAGTTGGTCATGTCGTGGCAAAAATGACGCCGAGTGAACGCACAGCTCAGTATTGCAAAGAGGTCGTCTACACGACCAGTCAGGAGATCCTTGCTGATTTCCTGCGTGACCGTCTCAAGCTTGGTTTCGATCGAACACCGCAGTGCCGCCTCATTAGGCATCTCTCTGATTCAGGTAATTCGCCATCTCAAGGAGGACTGCTCCAGAGAGGGATCCATACCGTCATCATTGATGAGGCTGATAATATCCTGATTGATGAAGCAGTTACCCCCCTCATCATCAGCCGGAAGATGCCCGGCAACTCGCTCGAACTTTGCTGCACGATTGCCCGTGATCTCGCCCTGATGCTGAAGTCCGGTGACGATTACGATGTCGATTTTGCCTACGGAGAAATCAAACTCAAAAATCGTGGTAAGTCAGCAATCGCCCGCCACTCACATCGGCTCCCGGCAATTTGGAGGTCACAGGATCGTCGTAACGAACTGGTTCGACAGGCACTTGTGGCTCGTCACTTTTTCCAGCGCGACACGCATTATGTGATCACCGCTGAGAAAAAAATTGAAATCGTTGATGAGCTGACCGGGCGAATCATGCCCGGAAGAACTTGGAAGCAGGGCCTGCACCAAGCAATCGAAGCTAAGGAAGAAATAGCCATCACTGATCCGACGGAAACGCAGGCGAGCATGAGCTTCCAAAGATTTTTTCGAATGTTTCATTCGATTGCCGGTGTTTCAGGCACAGCCCGCGAATCATCATCGGAACTTTGGAGGGTTTATCGTCTCTCGGTTGTCTCCATTCCCACCCATCGTCCGCTCGCCAGGGTTGAGGAACCGCCGAAAGTATTTGCCATAAAGGAGAAAAAGTATGAGGCGGTGATCGAAGAAATCGAGCGTCTTAACCGAGAGGGCAGACCGGTGCTGGTTGGCAGTCGGACGGTTTCCGTCAGCGAAGAACTTTCTGAAAAACTCACACAAAAAGGACTTTCCCATTCGGTTCTAAATGCGGTGCGCCATGAGGAGGAAGCAGCAATAGTCGAAAAAGCCGGGGAGAAGGGGCAGATCACGATTGCGACGAACATGGCCGGGCGAGGAACGGACATTCGCCTGAGCGAGGAGGTCCTCTCGCTTGGCGGGCTTCACGTCATTGCTGTGGAATATAATCTCTCGCCTCGGATTGATCGCCAACTAATCGGGCGCGCTGGTCGGCAAGGTGAGCCAGGCTCTGCTCGCTACTTCATGTCTATGGAGGACGAACTGCTAGTCCGATTTATGCGACCCGCTAGACGTAAGCGAATCAAGTCGCTTCTTGAACTCGGGGCGCCCGGCTCTTACTCAATGGCTATTTCAGGTAGTCGGAGATCGCAGCGAACTGCCGAAAAGCTCGGTGAAAAACAGCGTGAGGCTGTCCTCCGGATGGACACATGGCTCGAAGAGCACCTTTCATTCACGCGGCGGTCTTCGGGGTAAGAAAGGATTGGTTTCGGATGGCCTCGTTCTTTGTGAGTAGCAGTTCCTTTTGCCGGTAATCAGGATAACTCAATGACAATCAATGGGTAAATGTTTTTTCGAAGAGAAGGGTGATCTGACATGAATGGAGCGAAAGATTCTCTTTCTGGTTTGAGGGGATTTTCCCCTTGTTTTTGATAAACAAAATGGTTGTTTTTAAGGGCAGCGCCCCTAGCATGAAATCAGGCCGCTTTGAAAATTAATGCCCAAGATTTCACCATTATCCGCGGTCCAGTGTGTGACGTCACTCGGGGCTGCCTCAGTTCTCTAACCCATGAATCGTAAACGGTCAGAGAATCGAACGAAGACGTGGTTGGCGGAGGATCCTTATTCCACTCCCGTCTTTGATGTGGAGCAGATGGAACAGCGCTTGTTGCTCTCTGCAAATCTCTACGAGCCTTCCACCCCGCCAGAGGGAGTCGACCGTATTCAAGAGAAGCTGAGTTCACAGCTAAAAAGTACTTTTGACGAGTTAGGAAATCTTGGTGATTCGCTCAATGCCACCTACAACAATAAGTATGCTGATACACTGGTTCCTCTGGTGGATAAAACATTGGACGACGTCATAGGGGATGATATCGGCAATTTCTTTAAGTTTGCAGCTGGTGACCAGGGGATTGCCGATATCCTCGACGGGGAAAACCCGGATTCTGAAAAACTTACACTCGGTATCCAGACAGCGATCAATAGCTTCGGGCTTTCAGGGACCGTATTTGATGAGTCTTCGGCTTTCGGCCTCGATCTTCTCGTCAATATTAATGATGAGACCTCCGACGAAGTGACTGAAATTCGTCTTGGTAATGTTGAGGAGGAACTGAATGTCCGGATAGAAGAGGGGACTGAAGTCGAGGTTGACTCAAGTAGGGATCTCAGTTTTCGCATCAAGGCGGATCTTTCTGCGCTGCAAAGCACGGGTTCAGTTGACGACAAGCTCGATAATTTAGGAGACAACAAGTTTTGGATCGATTTGTTCGGTGACGAAGGGCTTTCAGTGGGCGCGAATGTGCTTCACACATCGACCACCGATCCTCTTTCAACATTCGGCGTGCAGATTGGCCTGCTTGGAATGCAGGAGGATAGCAGTGGAGCCGGAGCGTTTGCGCTTAGTTCCGATTTCCGCCTGGATGTTTCGGGAGAATTTTCGTTCAGCGATATTAATCAGGACGGTCGCCTTGATCTTGGTGAGATGAAGAATCTCCAATCGGGCGGTAATTGGGATTCGGTCCACGATTTCAGCACGCCGACCACTGATAATCAGAATTCGGCTGAATTCCAAATGCAGGTGGCGGTTAACAATGACCCGAATTCTGACACCCATATTGGTGGGATTAGCGGAGTCACGGGTGCGTTGACTTTTTCCGATGATGACCTGTTTGATGGGAATGCTCCGATGTCGACTTCGGACGAAACCCTCGCGTCATTTTCGCGATTGACGTCGCAGGATATTCTAAACATGGCGGGCGGTGTTTCCGGTTGGGCTTCCGCCCTGCAGGCTTCGGGGATCTACGGGGAAGATGTCCCGTTTCTCGATATCAACACCGGCAATGCCTATGCCTTTGGTCAGGCCTTCCAGAACGTCTTTCTTGCCCAGCTTCAGAACGTGGAGCAAGTCCTTACCGCTAGAAATGCCCCTTCGACGTGGACGACCTCATCTGGCTCCCTTGTTCGGGATCCCCTCGACTACTCGGGGAGCAGTGAGTTTCTTATTTCGGTTAACGGGGCATCATGGGCTACCATCAGCCTTCAGGAAAGCGCCGGGAGAACCTCTCTTGAGGCTCTTGCTTCTGACCTTAGTTCTCTTCTCCTTCCCTCGGGGGTAGAGGCTCGTGTGACGCAGACTAATTCACCCCGCCTGGAAATCTTTTCATCCGACAGGGACACTCAATTTGTTCTTGCCGGTTTTTCCGGTGAGTCAGCGGGGACGCTTGATCTTGGTTTTGATAGCTTGCAGCAGCTGATTCTGGCGAATGATTCTTCTCAGGCTTTCGGTGGTATCTTGCTCGAGAGTTCTCAACTCCAGACAAGCGGGATCATCTTTGAACCGACCGAGGCGGTAGATTTAGCTGATTTTCAGGGAACTCCAAAGGTCCTGGAGGTATCCATTAACGGTGATGCTCCAATCTCAATCACTATCCCGGCGTTCGCCTACTCTGACTTCGATGTTTTTGCGACTCGCTTACGTGAATTGTTCGGTGACGCGGGGTTGCTCGGTTCGACCGATAATACAGGAGTTTTCGTTGAGACGTTCATTTCGGAAGACGGTCGGAACGGTTTGCGATTTCATGGCGGTTCCAATGTTCATTCGCTGCAATTTGGGGGAAATGCGGCTTCCGAGTTGAAACTCTCAACGACCGTTCAGGATTCTCAGTTTTTTGAGCTGACTGTCGACGGAGATACCACGGAAACGTATCGCGTGTTTCTTCCGGGGAATCTCACGACTGATATTCTGGGTAGCGCGGCCAATACGACAATCAACGATTTCGTCGATGATCTTCGGTTTTCAATGGAGCACAACGCCTACCTCGTTGCTGGGGGCTCTCTTTCAAAAAAGCGATTGCTAGATGATGAAGCGGGGACCGGAATTGATGTGAGGGGTAGTCTCGACGATTCCAATAACAGGGCGTCAGTTCAATTCTTTGCCAGAAATCCCGGGCAGGCTGATGGAGAGATCAGTTCATTCAGCCTCAATGCGAGTGGATTTATTCGTGATCTTGTTGGGTTTACTCAGGGAACCGCTAATGCCTTCGCTGGCGGAGACATCAGGATAACGCCCAACTTCGATTCGGTTCAGGAATTTGCCGCGCGGATAGCAAATTCGCCGGTTGATCTTTCAGGTTCTGCTGATCCGTCGTGGGATACAAACACGCTGACATTTACTTTCCCGGTGAGTTTTGATTACGCTCCGCCGGCACTCAATGACGACCCATCGACGACCGATGAGGATGAGCGTGTGGCCGTCGACTTAGGAACGGATTACGGCCATGTCTCTAATCTTGAAACTGACAGTCGTGTTGAGGTGACGCGCCTTTCGGAATCTGATTTCGACTTTCAGTTTAGCCTCAGGCCGCTTTCACGATCCGTGGAAGAGCTCTCGGTAGAGATACCGATTATGGTCTACGATTGGGACGGTAAGCTGGACAATGATGCGGTATTTACCATTCTTCTCGATGATGGAAATGAGCATGACCTGATCGTGACGGCGGAGACCGCCGCAACTAATCTTGAGTTACAGGATTTTGTCGATCAACTCAACGACGCTCTTCAAGCCAATGCCGCTATTTCGGATAAGGTATCCATCTCGTTGGGCCTTGAAGAAGGCACTTCAACTCCTCTGCTGCAGTTTACTACGGTGACATCGGAAACGGATTCGCGCATCCTTCAGGTGCTGATTCGTCCCGAAGTTGCCAGCGCGGTCGAGACAGTAAATGCAGCGGTGGACAGACTTGGCTTCGCGGCTGGCAAAACAGATTTCACCAGTATTGATTCGCAGTTGATCGCTTCGTCGATTCCCACGTCTTACACGCTGACGAGAGATGCCATTTTCGAGGTCTCCCTTTTCGACGGGAATCGAGGATTAATTTATCTGGAAGCGAGTGAAACCTCTGACAATACCAATCTGTCTGATTTGGTTGAGGACATCAATTTTGCGATCGAGCAAAGTGGTCCGTTGAGCACGTTCTACGATGGGACCAAAGTCGAGGCATTTGCAGGGGAGAATGGGCTGCTGGGATTCCGCCTCAACGAGGCTATTTATCCAGCCGATGGGACTTACTCCAGCGAAGCCTGGTCGATTGAGGTTTTCCCGAACTACCGACAACCATCCCCCAACGGAGCTTCTCTCCAATTGAGTCTCCCTGAAAAGAATACAGATTCTGCGGGGCGCAACGTGCCGGTGACAGCGCTTTCCGGATCGTTGTCCGGTGATGATCCCTTTCGTCTCCTCAGTGACGCGACGCTGCTCGTTTCAATCAATGGGAGTGATTACGCTTCGGTTGTCATTCCACCCGGAGATCTTGGAGCGACGCTGGGAGATTTAATTGCTGATGTCAACGAGGCGCTCGCGGGTTCGACGGTGGAGATTAACAACACCTCCTACGCGCTCTCCAGCTTTGTCAAAGCGGCGATGAATCAACGCGGTGACGGTTTCGCGATCCAATCCCTTGATTTGGTCGGCACAGGTAATCCAGAGGTCATGACGATGCGGGTCAGGGCCGACGGTGGTATCGTCGACAATGCTGCTACGACTCAATTAGGGTTCGCAGCGGAAGAACAGCGCGCAGGTTGGCGTGGTGGACAGGCATATCTCGATAATGTCAGCCTGACAGGGAGTGCCTCTGTGACTGACCAGCCCGTTACTGCAACAGCGACCTTTGGATTTGCTGAATTCGCGGCTGAAGATGGAAACCTTAATCTCACAGCGGCATCGACGACGCTATTGCGCGACGGCATCAAAACCCGTTTCTCGCTCTATGATCTCAACGATCTCGTTTCGTCTGACTCGATGGACACGGTTTCTGTGACGACCGTCGATGGGACGACATTTGCCACCTTGGTGCTTGATGACTTGAGTTTTACGGGAACTTCGGTGGAAGGGCTTCAGTTCGGCGATGGTGCCACGATTACCATTTCTCACGCTCTGACCAGTGAGAGCTCATCAAGTTCGATCACAGATTTTTCTGCTCTTCCGAATTCTGAGGTGGCCTATCAGAACACCAAGGGGATGGAAAATCTTTCTAATCTTCTTTTTGATGATATCTTCCAGGGACTTCTTCGTTCCGCGGAATTCATCTCTGACCAAATGAGGATCGACCCGGACGGTTCGGGCGCGGCGGTGAATCCCTACGAAACCAGTCTGCTCTTCATTCGTGAAAGCCTCGTAGGCCAGTTTGATTTTGGGTACGAATTTGAGACGATGGTCGCCCAGATGGCTGATGCGCCTCCGGCAACGTTACAGGATCTTCAACAGACTCTCGCGAATTCTCTCCAGGTCAATTTAAGCGACGTTGAGGTTCGACTGGCCGCGGATTATGACACGGCTTCTGAAATGACGGGTGCCAGCGTGGAGATCAGTCTGCCATTCGTGAAAACCTTCGCTGTGTCTCTTCCTCTCTTCATCGATCTGGCGCAGCTTCGGAATCGATCAAGTGATCCGGCTATTGTGAAGACTTACCTCGCCGGCCTTGATGCGCTGGCGAGCACACTCTCAAACCCAATGAACGTGGATCTGAGTGTCCTTTCGGATCTCGACCTCGATCTTGGAATCCAAGTCGTTGATCAGGGAGTTCAACAGACACCTCGCGCCATTCTGCACGAAACCACAACCATTGACAGCCATTTTAACCTCGCTGGTGGTGGCTTGAATGGTGATCTCCCCGTCGGTAATGCCCGATTCCGCCTCACTGATGGGCAGGTAGCGATTAATGCGACGGGTGAAGCCAGCGTTAACGATCAGTTCAACACGGAGAAGCGATACAACGATCTGGCGCTGATACCCGGCTATTCGCCACCGTCGGGAGTTTCAGTTACTGCTGCGACAACAGTTGATCTCGGTGGCGTATACAACGCAAACGCGGGAACACTCACAGCCTCGGCCAACGGGCCGCTTGTCATCGACGGTATCGATGTCGCTGTTGGGAATCTGGTTTTGGTCAACAATCAGGAAGACGACGCCTATGTTGAGTCTGATAGCAGTTGGACTGTTACCGAATCAGACAAAGCACAAAATGGTGTTTACCGTGTCACTGCTGCCGGCAGTGCGTCCAGCCTCTGGTCTCTTGTTCGCGATAATTCGGCCAATACGACAGCTCAGCTCAATAATCTCCATGTCAAGGTGACGGCGGGAGAGCAATACGCTGGACGCGACTTCGTTCAAACCGTCCAGATCGCAAATGTGGGATCCGACACCAAGAGTTTTGCGAAGCTGATTGATCCGGCAGCACTCTCGATCAATCTAAATCAAGACTTCAATTTGCCTTTTGCGGTTGTGGCTGCAACGACCAGTCAGCTGGATGCAGTCTACAGCAACGGCACTGACCCCGGCAACCCCGCCTTCGGGGCGCGATTGACTGCGGTTGAATCCGGCTCGCTCAATGGCATTACGACCACTCTTGCCAGTGGCCGTCCCGTTGCTGGTATTGATGGGGTCACGTTATTCGAGGTAGGGGATCTTGTGCTGGTCAAAGACCAAGTGTCATCAGATACCGAAGCTGATACTCGCTACCAGAATGGCGTTTACCGCATCGTTGACCTTGGGGCAGCGGGAAGCGAAGGCAGTCCCTGGGTGCTGGAGCGGGTCGAGTTTGCCGACGAGGCGTCTGAAATGATCGAACTTCGGGTCGCTGCTCAGTTGGGTCGTGACAACGGGCGAACTGCTTTTGTTCAGGATAATCCTAATCTGGGCTCGATCTCAGCCGGTCAGGTCATCAGCTTTAACAATTCCCTGAATCGTGTCTATGCTGAGTTTAATACCTCGACCCTCGCAACCGATGATGTCGCTACGGTATCGCCAGAGGGTCAAGCGCAAGCTTACCTCCCGATGGTTATTGTTGTCACCGGCGAGGATGGAGTGGAAAGAATCATCAGCAAGGACACCTCTCAGCTGAGTCCTGAACAGGCCAATGATCCGGCCTTCATGGCGACTCAACCGGATTTTGACCCGGTGAATATTCGCGTTGTGAGTGAGGGGGGGAGATCCGGGCTCGACCGGTTCTTTGACCTTACGGTTCCTTCCAACGTGCCTGGCGTGCCGGCTCCGGTTGTCTTTTTCTCCAACCCGGATCTGCCGCAGGATGAACTCAACCCGTTCTACTTGAATATCCCTCCCGTCGATGTTCTTCAGGTCTTGCGAGACCCTTTCATCATGGCGGAATCGCTCGATCTGGCCCTCTTCAATCTCCAGTTCGCGATTGATCAAGCGCTCGGTAACGAACTGCCGCTCTTGGGGCTCGATCTTCCGACTTATACCATCTTTCTTGAAAGCTGGCGTAGCGATTTTACCAACAGTCTTCGAGACAAGTTGCGCAATAACAAGTTAAAGCCCATCAACGCGACTATTGATGCTCTGTTTGAAGCGCTAGGCCCCGGGGGAGCCGGCTACCTCACTGCAAGGGAACAGATAGGTATTGAAACGCTCGACGCTTCTGAAACCGCCACAGTCTGGGACCCCAACGATTCCAATAACTACGACTTCACCCCTGCAAATGAGGAGTTTGAAGTGACTCCCGGGAGTGCTGTCAGCCTTCAATTTTCGCTGGACCTCGTTAAGACGATGGACGGCGACGACACCGAAGTTAACATCAAGCAGATAATTATGCCCGATGAAATCGGGTTAGAAATCGATACAGCGACGCAGGGCCTCGATAGTGAATTCAATCCTGTTGATACCACTGGCGGAGTCAATCTAAGAACCTCGTTTACGCTTCACTTTGGATTTGGGGTGGATCTCAATGACGGGTTTTATCTTTTTAATCCGGTGGACGATGGTGTGGGAGAGTCAGAGTCTTTGATGTCGATCGGTGTCCAGGCGGTTCTTGATGGGGATATCAACAAATCGGGTGTTCAAGAATTCTCTCAAGGTAAGCGCACCAGTAAATTACACTTGCTCGATGTTCAGGTTGCCGATGCCTTGACCGTTCCCGGCGGTGTGGTTCCAACTGATAGCGCTGAGGGTAGCCAGGGAGCATCAGGAATCTACAGCACGTATGAATTTTATCTGAATACGGGTTCTGGAGGAAATGACCAGAATCGGACCACGATACCGGACATGCAGGCTCGGAACACCCTTGGTATTGATCCGACTGTAACCATCCCTGGCGTTACGCTAAGCAATCTCGACTATGGAGTGATTAGTTTTGAAACGAACGGTGATTCCGATATCAATCTCCTCGTTGAGGGAGGGAAGCCCGGTGGAGCTTTTGGCGGTGACGGAGGTATTCCTGACATTCAAACCGAATTCTATTTTCAGGCTCGTTACGGTGAGGGGTCTGATCGACTTTCTTATGTCACGGAGGCCGTTTATGATGCCGCAAAAGAGGCCGTCGAGAACGGTAATGCGACCGACGCTCAGAAAACACTGGCTGATCAGCCTGACTACCGTCATATCCGAAGCCTGATCGACGGTGCGGTGTATGACTACACCAACGTTACGGTCGATGCAGAGGAATTCCTGCGGGGGACGATATTCGAAATGCTTCTCAAGTTCTCCGAGGGCTTTGCTCCGATACGCCCGGTTTTTGACTTTTTGTTAAAGCCAGTTCCCGGAACCGAGTGGATGGCAGATCCTTTTATCATCGGCGAGCTTCTTGGAAGTAAATTCCTGATTTTTGCCCGTTCCTTGACCTACATCGATGGCATCATCAAACAGATGGGCGAGGGTATTGGCTTGGGAGCTGGGAAACCTAGCTGGGCTAAGCCGCGTGTTTCTCTGGTCAAAAATGGTCCACTCAATATTAAGGCACTTGGTGCGCTTCGAGTTGTCGGTGGGGTGGCTCGGTCAGTAGGTTTCTCAACTGACTTAGGTAAAGTAAGTCCTCTCGATAAACAGCGAGACCGAATCGATAAGTACATTGAGAAGCGTGATGCCAATGCCTACCAGAAAAAGCTCGATCGAGCGGAAAGAAAATTCAAATCCCTCCAAGAGCCAACCTCGGACCGGAAAGCATCGCAGAGCCTGCGACAAGCCTTCCAGGATAAAGTCAATACTCCCAATAAGTTCAGCAAGAAGTTCGAGAAATTCCGGGATAAGGGCTTCGCTAAGTCAGAGGGAAGTGGGCTCAAAACGAAATTTGTTAATAAAGTCAAGGAATCGGCAAATCGAGGCTTGGTAGGCAACGACGATCGCGGCGGCCGAAAAAGTCCCATCGTCGGTATCTCTGGCGGCGGCTTCCGCCTCGACTACCTCAAGGTTGAGAATATTCAAAAAATTCTTCTCGGACAGCCGGCGAATCTGAGCTACCTCGAACTTCCCAATATTGAGCTGGGAATTGCCTATGACCGCAGCTTTCCTCTTCCTGCTTTTCCGCCGCTGCAGTTGACTGTTGGGGCTAACTTCAGTATCCGAACCCACTTGAAATTCGGTTGGGATACTGAAGGATTCTACTGGAGCACGTTAGATATCAAGGGGAAACCAAGCCCTGCATTTGGTGTCACTGTTGGGTTTAATGTCGGCGTCGCGCTGAATTTTGGACTGATCGAGGCTGGGGTCGAGGCTTTCTTTAAGCTGGATCTCGATTTTAACTGGAATGACGTCACTGTCCCATCGGGCACCACCACTGAATCCGCATTCCTAGGAGGGGATATCACCGTTTCAAATCCGAATGCAATTGGATACGGCAAGTTGCGTGGCTCGCAGGTTGATTTTCTAAAGTCACTTCCCGGCGGCACAAATAACCTCTTCGATATAACGCTTACCGGCACCATAGGACTGACCTTCTATGTTGATCTCACGATTCCGATTCCCTTCGTTGGGCCTATCACAAAGCGGATCCTCGCCAAAACGTTTTCCATCGAGTTGTTTAAAGTCACTTTCTACGCCGAGAAACCGGGTATCCAGTTGGGTGCCGTATCTGGAAATACACTTACCCTTCATATGGGCGATCAGTTCGCCAATCTGAGGCTATTTGGCGATACCACGGCGCGGAACGAAGTATTTACCCTCGAAAGCCTCGGAGCGGGTTCAACCACCGGGGAGAAAATCAGAGTCAAAGCCGTTCTGCAGAGTCAAGAGCACTTCCAGGAATTCGATAATGTCACCAAGGTGATCGGATATGCAGGTGGAGGGCAGTCGGTGATTGATGCTTCGGACTTGCTCTACGCGGTGGTAGATTTTACAGGAGGATCCGGCAACTCGATTTTGAAAGCCAGCGCTGCTGCCGGGAGTATTCTTCGAGGTGGTAGCGGTACTTCGACACTTACCGGCGCTGCTAATGCTCGCAACACGTTGATTGGCGGGCAGGGTAATACCACCATCTATGGAGGGACCGCGGCAGACACGATACGATCAGGGGAACGCTCTGATATTTTGGCAGGCGGTGGCGGTGGTGATACCTACGAGTTCTCCGATCAATTTGGTCGCGACCGCCTCTTTGCAGTCGGCTCTGGAAATACAGTTGATTTCAGTAATGCGACCGAAGATGTCACGTTTAATCTGGGTCGTTTAGTCCAAAGTGCCAAACAAGGCAATAACACCATCTTTTTCGCTCCGGATTCTGCAGGTGAAAACAGTATTGATAATTGGATTGCCGGTTCCGGTGACGATCGATTTAACACCTTCTATTTTGCTCCCGATACGACCCTCGATCTCAAGGGCGGGCTTGGAGATAATTTTTACTCGATCACCCTAGGAAACCAGTTCAAGCGTTTCTATAGCGATGTCAATCCATCGGCTCCGACACTGCTCGAGCGGATGGATCCGCGCAATATAGGTTACATCAATATCACCGACGCCGGAGGTAATGGGCAGACTTTGATCAAGCAAAGCTTCCCTGAGCGTATCAATTACAACGTCACAGAGATCGATAATGGTCGCGAGCAAGTTGCTATGTCCGGCATTAGCCGGGTTGATCTTGATGCCGGCGATGCGACGGTAGTCTGGGGGGATTCTTCCAAGCAGTGGATCGACCTTGGAGTCGGCGCAAGCGTTACCGCAGGAACGGTTGAGATGCGGTCAAACGTGGAAGCCGAGGGGTTGACTCTGAATCTCAAACGGAGCTTCAGTGTTACCAGAGCATTAAATCTTCGCAATGACAGCGATGTCACCATCACGATTCAGAACCCCGACCCTCTCGCGAGTGCTAATCTTTTTCTTGGATCTAATCGGCCTGCGACGGATTCATGGTTGCCGGGCATTTACAGTTCCTCGGGCAGTGTTTTCACATCCCCGGGGGTGGATCCGGGAGCGGTTGCTCCGGACGGTAACGGAACGGGATTGGTTCGCATCGAAGTTCCTACCGGAGGAGTGATCGACGGATCCGACGCAGCGGCCATTGCCGGGACCATCATGGCTCGCAACGGCGAGGTGGTCATCGAAGCGAGGGATACCGTTGGTTATGCTTCCAACCCGGTAAACATCAATGCCCGCTACTTTGCTGCAAGCACGACGAAAGCAGTCTCAACTGATGCTGAGGGAATTAATGTCATTTCGGAAGAGGACCTCCATTTTACGCTGGTTGATGGTGTCAACGGCCTAAGCACGGTGAGTGGTCGAATTGAGCTGACCCTTGCCGCGGGAAAAACTCTTTATTACGGCAACGCCACTGCTGGATCGGGACGAGATATTATCTTCAATGCGGACAAGATAGAGCAAAGTGGTGGACGCCAGTATGAGGTGTTGCGAAACGTCCTTCAAACCTCTCAAGTCAGCTACACGGTCACTTACTACGTAGAGGTAACCAAACGCCTTTATTGGCCTTACAATGGATGGCTCTTCGGATGGAATTGGTATACAACTTATACGGTTCTGGAGCCTAGAACCTACACCGTAACTTATCAGGTTTACCAGCTTGTCGAGGAACTTGTCACTAAGACTCTGCCAGCAGGGGGATCCATTTCAACCGAGGGTGATGTTTACTTCCGTAACGCGACTGACAATCAAGGTATTCAGGTTGGGGGTTCCACAGGATCCACCGACACACTGAATGTTACTTCTGCGATTTTAGATACGATTTCTAATGGTGCGCGAACGATCATTATCGGGCGAAACGGGGATGAGACAATTCGCAGTGGTAAGGTTCAAATTTCTAATCAGGCTTTTAGCCAGGGTATTATTGTCAAGGCTTCCGAAATCGACCTGCTCGGAGCCATTTCCTCTGATTCAAAGATCGAGCTTGAAGCTTACGAAAGTAACGGAGTGGGTGCCGGGAATGGGTCAATTCACTTCAACGCCTCGATATCACCGGTCTCTGCGCCCACGCTTCTTGCCACAGCTTTCCGGGATATACGGGTTGACGCGGATCTGCAGTCCTCGGCTATCAATGGGTTGGTGCAACTTACCGCCGGCTCTGGGGTATCGAAGTATGGTGCCGATGATAGCAGCGGTTCGATCTTCGTGGGTAACGATTCATCGATCAGTGCTGCCGATACGGGTGGAGCTTTGATTCTCAAAGCAGGGCTGAATAACGGTGACCTCGATCTTCTGGGTGGAAGTGTCTCTGCTAACAGTAGCATCAGTGTTCAGGCGCAAGCCGGCGCGATCACAATGGATAGTGGGTCCCAGCTTGAAACAAAAAATCTCGAAGCGATCGCCGGTTCCAGCACTTTGCTGAGGACAAAGGTTGAGACAATTACGAATGCCAAGGTATTCGCTGGCGGTGCCACCTCTGGAAAGGACCTGAGTATCGTTGAATTTGATTCGCTTGCGCTGAACAAGGCAATTACGGAGGCTGGGAACATCAATATTGTTACCGGAGGTGAACTCGTCGTAGGAGAAATTGATGCGGGATCGGATTTTGCGGTAACTGTCACAGCAGGCGGAGCGATTAAGGGGCTTGATTTGCTTGCTGGTGTGAATCTGAATGCTCAGTCGCTGAATGTCTCAGCTAATGGCGATATTGATCTTTCCACGACACTCGATACTCTGACAGCCGCTTCAACTGGGGCAGGCAATGTCAAGATCGATGATCGGAGCGGTGAGGGGTCAGTGTTACAAGTTGATTCGATTTCGACTGTCGACGGTTATGTGCTGGTTGATTCTCAGGGTCATCTGCTGGTCGATTCAATCGTTTCTTCAACCAGTAATTCCCAGAACACGATTACTCTGAGGACGCAGAATTCTTTTGGAGGTAATATAACGGTCGATCAAATTGATGCGGGCGCATCGGGCTCAGTACAATTTGAGTCTGGAACGGTCAGTCCACTCAGCGCGTCTGAATCGGGAGGAATGATTCGATCAAAGTCCAGTACATCGGGAAGGGTCACTGCCGCTGATCTCACCGTGATTGCGGGTGGTTTTGCCGAAGATCCGGACACCCGTGTGATCGACCTTCGAACTAATGTGGCTGATCTGATTGCGAGGGCGCTTAGCGCAGGTGATCCCGACAAAGTCAATTCCCGCGCTGATATCGTGATTGATGAGGAGAACGACATTCGACTTCGTTGGCTCAGCACTCAGGATGGCGACATATCAATCACCTCTGGCGGTGATATCGTGCATCAATCAGTTAGCAGTCCGAATCGTGATATCACATTTGATGCAGCCGGTTCGGTGACGGTTCAGTTGGACGAAGCCTTGAATGACGGGGTGGTTGATCTTCCCGCAAAGCTTCGGGGGCGCAATCTAAACGTGGTGGCCCACGATGAAATTGAGATTAATACCACCGTCGATCAAATGATTGTCGAGTCGAGAACACTCGGAGACGTGACAATTACGGAAAGCGACAGTGTTCTTTTTGATCGGATTAAAACAGCCGAGGGTGATATCACTCTAACTTCCGGAGAGTTTGATCAGGTCAATAATGCCATCACTAAAGGCGGAAGCGCTATTCTCGGCGTAATTCAAGCAGGGAATGACGGGACGGATAAGGTGGAGCTCAATGCCTACGGTCAAGCAAGAACCTCAGGTCAAGTTGATCCTTCTGGCAACCTGCTCCCCGGCGATACGGTGGTTGTCGATGCAAAGATCACAGCGGGTCTTCTTGAAGTTGCCTCGTATGGTCGACTTGATCTCCTGACAAACATCGATCGACTCGTGGCAGACAATTTCTCGATAGGGAATGTCAATATTACGGAGCAGAGTGGCATCATTGTAGAACATCTTACTTCTTCTGCAGGATCGATCACTCTGACAAGCGACGGGAGTATTGATGCTCATTTCATTGAGTCGAAAGATGACATCGACCAGGCTGAAACATTCGATGTGAATCTACGTGCTACGTCAGGTCACGTATTCATCAACACTGTCACCGTTGGAGGACTCTTCAATGATGTGCATATCAAAGCTGATCTTGGGAGTATCGAAGAGATGGACCCTGAGGACAGTGATGACTCTTTTGAGGGGGCGGCAGCCGGTGGTCTCGATATCATTGCAGACCATGCAGTTCTTGAAGCTCATGGCTCCATTGGCGGCATAAGACCTCTCGAAACGAAACTGAATTCGCTTAAAGCTGTTTCAGCTTCCCAAGGGGATATCGATCTCAATGAGCATGACGCGATTACGTTGACCGATGTCGATACGAATGACGGGTCGATCACGCTGGATGCTGGAGGTTCGATCACTGCACTGAACGTGGAGAGTAAGGCCGATCAGGACGATAATGACATTCGTCTCCACAATACGAGTGGAGATATTTTGGTAGATCGGATCGATGCCGGTTCGACGCAGGGAGATGTCTTCCTCGATGC
>Ga0181593_10001480_pt1 | contig 21337 bp, 19 predicted proteins | sample 071ome_19_FD_133756 | JGI IMG/M metagenome (GOLD analysis project Ga0181593, IMG submission 133756) | Coastal salt marsh microbial communities from the Groves Creek Marsh, Skidaway Island, Georgia - 071413AT metaG (megahit assembly) | ecosystem: Environmental > Aquatic > Marine > Intertidal...
GCCCTGGATATCAAACCCGTTACGCCACTGATCGGCGCCGAAATCTCCGGTGTCGATCTCTCGAAGCCGCTATCGGATAACGAGCTCGGCGTGGTCAAGCAGGCGCTGCGCGATCATCTCGTGATCTTCTTCCGCGATCAGGACATGACGGTCGACCAGCAAAAGGATTTCGGGCGCCAGTTCGGCGACCTGCACATCCACCCGGCGCGTGATCGCAACGGCTTGGAGGGGCATCCCGAGATTCTCTACATCAATAACGGGCCGCATTCCTCGCGGGTCAACGGCGACGAGTGGCACAGCGATGTCTCCTGCGACGCCGAACCGCCGATGGGCAGTATCCTACGCCTGTTCGAGATCCCGCCGAGCGGCGGCGGCGATACGCTTTTCGCCAGCATGTACGCGGCCTATGACGCCTTGTCCGAGCCGATGAAGGCCTTCCTGGGCGGCCTGACGGCGGTGCATGACGGCGGCCCGAACTATATCGACCGGGCCAAGCGGGCCGGTATCTATGATCCGACCAAGGTGTTTCCGGCCAACGAGCATCCGGTGATCCGCACCCATCCCGAAACCGGGAAGAAGGCGATCTACGTCAACAAGATCTTCACCCAGAACATTGTCGGCCTGCCCAAGGATGAAAGCCGGGCGATCCTCGACTTCCTGTTCCAGCACATCGCCAAGCCGAACTTTCAGTGCCGGTTCAAGTGGGAAAAGCATTCCGTCGCGTTCTGGGACAACCGATGCGCCTTGCATCACGCCATGTGGGACTACTATCCCGAGGTCCGCCGCGGTTATCGGGTCACAATCAAGGGCGACAAGCCGGTCTAGGCAAGGCGCGATCATGCCACCCAGCCACCCAATGCATCGCCTTCCAATACATGGTCCCCGAGCGTCGCCCTGGTGAACGGCAGGGCCTTGATACCGGCCACGTGCCTGAGTTTGTCCAGGCTAGCGTAACCGTCCAGAAGTCCTGCCTTGCGCCAGGACGACGGCACGAAGCGAGGCTTCCGCCCGGCTAGGCCTTCAGCGAGCTCGCGACGGTTTTCGCGGCGGCGATGGTTTCCTCGACCCCGGCCGCGTCCACGTCGAGATGGGTGACCGCGCGGATCAAGGTCGGCCCCATCGGACCGATCCGGATGTCGTGGTCGCGCGCCATCCGTCCCGCGAATTCCGCCGCCGTCGCGCCGAGGCCCGCGACATCGAAGAACACCATGTTGGTATCGATCTCGTTGGCATTGACCGCGATCCCCTCGATCTCGGCGAGACCTTGGGCCAACCGCCGGGCATTGGCGTGGTCCTCCGCGAGACGATCGACATGGTGCTCGAAGGCATAAACCCCGGCGGCGGCGATGATGCCCGCCTGGCGCATGGCGCCGCCATACATGTGTTTGAAGCTCCAGACCTTGTCGATAAAGGCTTCGGTTCCCGCCAGCACCGCGCCGATGGGACAGCCGAGCCCCTTGGAGAGATCGATCCAGACGCTGTCGACCTCGGCGGCGTATTCCGCCGCCGAGGTGCTCGACGCGACCACCGCGTTAGGCAGGCGCGCGCCGTCCATGTGCACGGGAATGCCCTGTTCGCGCGCCGCCGCCGCGACCTCCCGCAGCTGATCGATCGGCCAGACCGTGCCGCCACCCATGTTCGCGGTATTCTCGACGCTCACCAGCGCGGTGCGTTGGGTATGGTGGCCGTATGGCGCCCGGATACCCTCGCGCACCTGATCGGCGGTAAACAGACCGCGCCTGCCCTCGATCGTCCGGGTCATCGCGCCCGCGTTCGCCGCCAGCCCACCGACCTCGAAATGTAGCGCGTGGGAAGATTTCTCGAGCAGGATCTCCTGTCCCGGCGCGCACCAGACACGATAGGCGATCTGATTGCACATGGTGCCGGAAGGCAGAAACACCGCCGCTTCCTTGCCCAAAAGTTCCGCCGTCATGGCGCAGAGCCGGTTGACCGTCGGATCCTCGCCGGCCTGCTCGTTGCCGACCTCGGCCTCGGCCATGGCCTGGCGCATCGCCTTGGTCGGGCGGGTGATCGTATCGCTGTAGAAGTCGATTTTCGGGATCGCCGGCGTGGCGGGGTTGCTTACCATGATGATCGCCCTGATGATTTGCGGGAACACGAAGGATTGAACGGCGGCGTGAGTATACCCACCTAGGAGCTGGAGAGAACAATGTCCAGGGAACCGATGACCACCGGCCAAGACATCGCCCATCGACGCGCGCTACCGTTCAAGCTCGGCCTCGCCGAAAACGACCGGCTCGCCTTTCACATCGTCTACGGCCTCTACGCCCTATCGCTGGTGACGGCGTTTCCATCTCTGCTCGGCGCGGTTCTGGCCTTTCTCAAGCGCGAGGATATTCGTGGCACCTGGCTGGAGAGTCACGCGACCTGGCAGATCCGTACCTTTTGCATCATGTTGATTGCCTCGATCATCTCGGCGGCCTTGGCGGCGACCATAATCCTGATCCCCTTCGCCGGTCTGCTGACGGGGGTGACATGGCTCTGGTTCGGCTACCGGACCATCAAGGGCTGGCTCAAGCTTTCCGACAACGCGCCAATCGACGCGCCCGAGCGGTTTTTCTAGATCCGAGTGATCGATTCTTATATTTCGTTTGGTTTTGTGATCGTCTAACGACACAATAAGTTTTATCGCATGCATGCTGCGCGACGGACCATGCGGTCCGAGAAATAATTTTCAAGAAACAAATTATAAAATGTAAATATGAGTAAAAAATAATGAATATATTTATTTTTGTATTAAAATTTAGTTTTATCGTTTCGATTTTGTCGCTAGAAGCACTTTCTATAGAGAATGCCAGCGAAATATCTGAAGAAGAATTCTGGAGCAGCGTTGAAGAAAAGGACAAAACGGAATATTACTTAAAATACTTAAAAAGGTACCCTGCTGGAAAATTCACAAAAATTGCAATTGAAAAAATCAATGCTAAGAATGCTCTAGCAATTGATGAAAAAACAAAAAATATAAAATCCATTTCTGAAACAAAAGATAAAAATTTATCAAAAAAAAGCGGTAATTACAATGCTAAATTTATTTGGACAAAGTATATCCACAATTTAGTATGGGGAAAAGCCCGGTTTATTCGTGCGACGTTGCTTTAAAAATTCAGAAAGATTTTTCCGTTCCAGAGACGAAAATAGTATGTCCAGGTTGGCAGGGCTATACTGAATGGTACTATCGAGGACTATTCAATAGCGATGAAACCGTTTCTAGTTTTTTATTTAATCATGCCTATGGCACTGGGGAATACTCCTTGGTTGGAACCGTAAACTAAATTAAAATGAATAAAAAAACAAACATTCATTGGAGCTTGACGATAGCCATGGAAAAGAAATAATTAGCTACCTGATTTATCCGGCTTTTGGCGAGCGATCCGTCTCTTGCTTGCCCGTCTCCGCGCGGCTACCGTCTCCTGCTTCCCTTTCTCACTCGAGGTCGATCATGGCGCGCGCACCGCTTCCTTCCGCCAATTGGAACTATCCGACACAAGTCCGTTTTGGCATCGGTCGGATTTCGGAACTCGCGCAATGCTGCGCCGAACTCGGCATGGAGCGGCCCCTGGTGGTGACCGATGCGGGGCTGGCCAAGCTGTCGATGATTAACCGCGTCCTCACCTCGCTGCGCGATACCGGGATGGCGGCGTCACTGTTTTCACAAGTGAAGGGAAACCCGATCGGCCAGAATGTCCTGGACGGCGTCGACGCCTTTCGTGACGGCGGTCATGACGGGGTGATCGCGGTTGGCGGCGGCTCGGCCATGGACGCGGGCAAGGTCATCGCCATGTATCAGGGCCAGTCCAAGCCGCTGTTCGATCTGGCGGTGCACGCCGAGGGCGGCCTCGGCATGGATCCCGGCGGGATCGCGCCGATTATCGCGGTACCGACCACCGCCGGCACCGGATCCGAGACTGGGCGCGGCGGTTTGATCACCGAGGAGGCGACCGAGACTAAGCGGATCTTCGCTCATCCCCGAATGATGCCGGGCATCGTGATCGAGGATCCGACGCTGTGCACCGGTCTGCCCGGCGACCTGACATCCTGGACCGGCTTGGATGCCTTGGCCCATTGCTTCGAGGCGCTTTGCGCCCCCGGCGCACATCCCATGGCCGACGGCATCGCCATCGAAGGCATGCGCCTGGTTAAGGAGTACCTGCCGCGCGCCGTCGCCGACGGCGAGGACTTGGAGGCGCGTGGCTATATGCTGGCGGCGGCGTCGATGGGCTCCACCGCTTTTCAAAAGGGTCTCGGCGCCATCCATTCGCTCAGTCATACCATCGGCGCGCTCTATGATACCCATCACGGCCTGACCAACGCTGTCTATTTCCCCTATGTCATGGACTATAATCGCGCCGAAATCGGCGAGAAGATGGACCGGTTGTCCGCCTATCTCGGCCTCGCCAAGCCCGGTTACACGGGGGTTTTGGATTGGGTGCTGGAGACCCGGGATTCCTATGAGATCCCGCACACAATAGCGGAGATGGACATCGACGACGGCGATACCGATCGGGTCGCGGCGATGTCCGCCGCCGACCCCACGGCCCCGACCAACCCGGTGCTTCTCGATGTCGATGGCGCGCGACGGATCTTTCTGGCGTCGCTGGAGGGCCGGATCGGGTAATCTCGCGCCCCGCTGAATTGTGGAGATTTTCCCATGACGATCACGATCGAAAGCCGCGAGGACATCACTCTCGCGTGTTACGAGCGTGTGGCCTGGGGCAATGAGGCAGCGGCGTTTGGCCCCGGCGCGATCAAGCGCATGACAGAAGCGCGTTCGGCGTTCCTCACCCTCATCGACCAGGACCCGGACGTGGTGATCTACGGGGTGACCTCGGGATATGGTCAACGCGCGAATCTTCGTTTTACCCTGGAAGAGCGCCGCGCCCACGCGGCCCGGCCGCCACGCAGCGCCGCTTCTCCCTTCGGCGCACCCCTGCCGAACCGGGTGGTTCGCGGTATCGTGCTGGCGCGGCTGACGAATTTCGTCGAGGGGCATTCCGCGATCAGCCCGGATCTGGCAAGGGCCGTCGCGGCCATGCTCGAGGCGCGGGAAATGCCGGCGGTCTCAAGCGAGGGCCATGGCGGCGCCGGTGAAATCCTGGCGCTCTCGCAACTGTTCCTGCCGGTTGCCGAGGCATCGGAGCTGCGGGAAAAGGACGCGCTCTGCCTGATCAACGGCTCGCCTTGCGCCGCCGCAGTGCTTGCCGACGCGGCCCTGTCCGCGCGTCGTCGCTTTCGCCTGGCGACCGAGATTTTCGCGCTTGCCGCGGAAGCGTTCCTGGCCCCCGCCGACCATTACGACGAAGCATTGCGGGATCTCTGGGGAGACCCCGACGAGGCCGAGGTTCTCGAGAGTTTGCAAGGCCTGCTTGCCGGTGGCGCGCGCCTGCGCCGGCCCTATCAGGCGCCCGTCAGCTTTCGCATCCTTCCCCGGTTGCTGGGACGCTTGTCGCGCGCCGTCAAGACCGCGGAGGAAATGGCGGCGCGCTCCCTGCGCTCCATTACCGACAACCCGGTTTTCCTGATGCCCGACCAGGATCACCCCCTCGGGCGCGTGCTCAGCACCGGCGGCTACCACAACGCGGCGGCGGCTCCGGCACTGGATGAGCTCGCGGCGGGTTACGCGGACCTGGCGCTGCTGGCCGAGCGGCAAGCCTCCAAGATCCTCGAGGGTCGGGTTTCCGGCCTTCCCGATCAGCTCGCCAACGGCCCCGATGATGCCCGCTATTTCGGGACCGTGCCGATGGTCGCGGTCGGTTACGGCGAGGCCGCCAGACACGCCGCGCAGCGAACCTTTCTGCCCGGACCGGAATCAGGCGGCTATGCCCAGAATGATGTCGCCAGCAACGCCATCCCCGCCTGGAATAAGCACGAGGCCGCCGGCTCGGCGCTCGACGCCTGCCTGGCGATTGTCGCGGCGATCGCCAGCCAGGCGCTTTTCGCCACCGACCGGAACGCGCCGCCGGCTCTAAGAGAATTGCTGACGGAAATTCGTGAGGCCACGGCGCCGATCGAGGACGTCCAACCCATGGGGCCGCGCCTTGCCAAGCTGCGCGCTACCCTGGGCGCGCGAGTTTTCCCAGAGATGGGTATGGAGAGCGGCGTCTAAAGCTCTTTTCGCAACAAGGATACGCGCTTTTCCCCACCGCCGGTTTCCTGTTGGCCCACCTCGCGAAAACCGAGCCGGCGGTGCATCCGCTTCGAGACCGGATTCTCGGGCCTGATATTGACCTCGCAGGTCATCGCTGACACCAATCCGGCCATCGTGGCGCCTAAATCGGCGTAGAGCGCCTTGGCCACGCCACGGCCCGCGGCTCGTGGCGCCACGACGATACGGTCGATATAGATGAAGTCGTCATGGCGCGCCTGGAACCAGAGATAATTCTCGCTCTCATATTGGGCGCCCGGCCTGAATCCGACCAGGAACCCCAGAATATTCCCGTCCTGGACCGCTACCCGGAAATAGGTCGCGGCATGTCCGAACCGCCGCATTTCGGCCAAGGGTAGGACATTGACATGGGGCACGGCGGCATTGTTCAACGCCAATACCGCTGACATGTCGTCGGGCTCCACGTCGCGAATATCAAAGTCCATGGTCTTGGTTTCCGGCCTCGGTATGGCGCGACGGCGCTGGATATCGCTAGACCCTAGGGTTCAATTCCCCGGCAATGATGTCGCGACCGCCTTCACCATCTCGGTGATACGCTTGCGAACGCTAGTGTCCGAAATCTGGTAATAGGCGCGAACCAATTCCAGGGTTTCCCGCCTGGCCATCGGGTCTAGGGGAGCCTCGCCGACTCCGGCGACATCACCGGTCTTCATCTTTCTCGGCGAGTGATCCTTGGTATCATCGCTCATATCATCGAAAAAGAAGCTTACCGGAACATCCAGGATCTGGCCGATATCCCAAAGCCGTGAAGCGCTGATCCGGTTGCTACCTCTTTCGTATTTTTGGACTTGTTGAAATGTAATGCTCAAAGCCTCGCCAAGTTGTTCCTGGCTCATCCCAAGCAAGGTCCGACGCAGGCGAACACGGCGACCAACATGAACGTCAATCGCATTGTTGTTGGTAATCCGAAAATTTGGGTTCTCATCGCTTTGTTTTTCAGACCTGGCGGCGGGCATTGATTAAACCTCTCATTTCCCCATCGAACGTCAGCGCAACGATTCCAACACGCCTTTGGTTCTACCGGTTGCGCTTGGTAAGTCAAATGAAAAACACTACCAAATACTAAGCGGATAAAAATGTGCCAATACGATACTTTACATTTGATGTGGGCTAATTTTACACACAAAGTAGACTCTTTCGGTATTGACGCGCGCGGCAACTAGAGTCTCGAATGAGATGGAAGTTTGTTCCCTTCCTCTCGGGAGAATGAGAGCCGAATCAGTGAACATGGGGCCACGTCGTGATTCCAGGCGGATTGTGAATTCGTCCCCAGTACAACGATGTAGAGGAGGATTCACGATCGAAACTCCATCGCTTCGCGATTCCGACAGAACCGTTCGTGCTTTGGACGCGATTGGACCACAGCCCGCCCGCCAATCCGCGGTTATGGGTCTCCTTGACTTGACGGCATTCAACCGCCGACACGAGAAATTTCTGCAAAATACCGGAGAAATTCAAAATTTATTTTGGCTTTTTGTATATATTGAATGAAGAACGTTCTCGGAATAAAGTGCACGGGCGAAGATTCGAGATCACCACCAACTAATCCGACGCGGGGGCGGGATGACTTGGAGGCCGAGTGAAGAAGCGACTGAAAGGTCGATCCGAAATGTTGTTGTCGATGGACGCCGCACGAGCTTCCGTTTGGAGAAGGCATTTTGGGATGCGATAGAGGAACTCGCCTCGGAAAAAGGCATCACCCGCCATCAATTGATCGCCGAAGCCTGTGAGAACCAGGAACGTGACGGAGTGTCGATGTCTTCCGCGGTACGGGTCTACTTGATCCGCGAGGCGATGTTTATGGCGGACGGACTATCGGATGCGACGCTGGGTGAAACCGCTAACGCCGACGGCCCCACGACGCATATCGGTGGATTGGCCCAATCCTTGGTTGAAGCCGTTAGATCCGCGGAGCTGGAGGGTAGACGTCCGGGCGGAGACGCGGATGTACAACGCATCTATGGCCGTCTCGGATCCTTGCTGATGGGATAACGTGCCCGGCATGCGCGATCCGGGCCGTCTCCTGGCCCAGACCGGATCCAGGTTGAAATTACAGCGAGTTAACTCAATCTCGTGGGGACAGTATTGTCCACACTCAATCAAGATCCGCTGTAGCAAGCGGCACCTTGCAAACACCCCTGCAGATACCCGATCGCCCGCGCCGCTGTCGTGGGGCCGTCGGGAATGTAGTCGAACGGCTCCACCGCGACGACGCCCTCATAGGCATTCTTTTGTAGCGCTCGCGCAATCGGGATAAATTGGTCCTCTCCTTGGCCTGGCGCGCGCCGATTGCGATCGTTTACCTGTATATGCGCGATCTTACCCCTGGGCAGCCAGGTGTTGATCAGATCGGACACCGTCTCGGTCTCGGTTGCTCCGGCGGCGGATGTGTCGATCATGGTACGAAAGCCCGGACTGTCGATCGCATCGACAATCTCCACCGCCTCGGCGACGGTATTCACGAAGTCGGTTTCCCGTCTGGCCAGAGGCTCCAGACAGTAGGTTACGCCTTCTCGTTCGGCCGCGACGGCGACCCGGGCGAAAACCTCCATCGCGCGTTCCAGCGCGATGTCTCGGCTGTCACCCTCCGGCACCGCTCGTTGTTGCGGCGAGCCGTGCACGAGCACGGAGCCGCCCATCATCGCGCAGAGCCCGACCAAGCGCTCCAGGACGTCCGTGGTCCGCGCTCTCAGCGTCGCGTCGGGCGTGGTGATCGACAAGCCCTTCGGCGTGATCAACAGCCAGTGTAAGCCGGTGATTTCGATGCCCGCGGCCTCGGCCTGACGGCGGTAGGTCGCGGCCTCCGATGCGCTCATCAGATGGGGCTCGTCGCCGAGCGTAAACGGCGCGACCTCCAATCCCATGTAGCCGAGCTTGGCGGCCATGTCGCATTGGGCGGCGAAATCCAGTTCGGCGATCACTTCATTGCAAAGCGAGAGTTTCACGATCTTCTCCAGTTACCTTCGAACGGTTCGGCTTTCCAGGGGCTTCCAAATCACCGGTCTTGCGCGATGTCGATAAGCTGTTTCATTTCTTCGATTTTCCACTAAACATCGTCTCTGATAGGGTGGATGTCGAGTCAACGATAACAACCATCTCCCGCTCTGGGATCAACGAGAACCACCCCATGTCCCCAGATCCGCTTGCCTTGGCAGGTCAGTTACTCGAAAGTTCGCGCCAAGCCCTTGAGATTGGCCGCCTTGATCTGGCGCGCGAGAACCTGCGTCGACTGATCGTGCTTGACCCCGGCACCGCCGCGCTTTGGTTTGATCTCGCGGGCACCATGGATCCGCGCCAATCAACGGGCGGAACAGAGCTGGTTTTGCGCCGCGGCGCGATGCTGGGCGACCGGTCGGGCCGTATCCAAGAGCATGCCGGCGTTCGACTTGCGCGCCATGGCTTGTTCGAGACCGCGACGCGGTGCTTTCAAGACGCCTTTCGTCACAGACCCGATGATTTTAACCTCGGCATGATGTTGGCGGCGGCGCAGTCCAAGGCTGGCAACGAGAACGCCGGTTTTTTAACTCTCTCCAAGATGATCCAGCGAGCCCGCGAGGCGGGCGACGCGGCGGCGCTGAGCCAGTTGGCGTATTTCCTCCACAAAACCGGCGATGTCGACCAACTCCGACGACTGGTACCCGATTTCGTTTCCGTGCTTGCCAAGCCGGAAGTCGCCGGCCTGGCTCTTCTCACCTTGTCGCGGGCGCGTCGGAGTGTCGTGGATCACTTGGATGGTCTATCGCGAAGGCTCGATCTGTTTGATGGCAAGGCGAGCTTCTATGCGCTTGATGGTATCGCGGCCGACCTTTGGTCAAACCACCCGTCCGAAGCAATCAACTTTTTGATACGCTTGGCGCGCCATCCGGCTTGCGCCGATACATTCAAGGGCGATGCAACCATCGCCGAACCTCTCTTGCAATTGGCGTCGGAGCATTCGCATTCGCTATTCTCCACGGCCGTAACCGCGCGGTTTCGTGATCGGGACATCGAGAAATTCATCCGCTGCCTCGCTCAGGCGATCCGGGCCGAAGAGATCCCCGCGGCCTCGTATGAGCGTCCCATTGAGTTTGGGGATTTCGCTGGTCACTCGCTTTGGCATCTCTGCAATCCGTTTTTCGCCGCGTGGCACCGCGCTTCATCCGAAAGCAGGGATGTCCAGGACAATTGGGTGAACGATCCGGCGATTTCAGGAGCTGGCGACGATGACGTCATCACGAGCTATCACCAGTGGACACGGAACGCCGCGCCAATAAAGGACTTGGTTCGGGGTTTCACCGACAGGATTGGGACCACGGCACGATATCTCGATATAGGATGTGGAACCGGACATTGGTTACGATTTCTCGTTGAATCCGCGGGCGTCGACATTAGCGGTATTCATGGTATCGACTTGCACCAGAACAGAACTCGTTCGGCGGTGACGTTGCTCAGGGATTGGGCGAAGGCGAACAACACAATGTCGGCCGCGCATGGCCTGGAGGACCGAGTGTTCGCCTGTGATGTCTTCAAGGACGGTGACATCCTGCGCGAACGCCTGTCGGGCGATATCGACGCGGTCATGTTGTTTTTCGTAACCGGGTGCTTCGAGGATGAGGCGTTGCCGGGATTCCTTGCAAAAGCCCTGTCGATGCGTCCTCGTTTTGTATTTCACGCGACTGTCGTGGACCGATGGACACTTTACCGCGGACGCCCCGACGATCATCGATATTTCGCGCCTCTGGGGTACAAGCTCGTCGATCAAGCGACAGCCGCCAATCCGCTTCCCCACGAAGACCTCAAGACTCTACTTTTGCCTCACAAGTATTGGCCGAATTTCCGGATCGATATCTTCGAGCGCGAGGGTGCTTGATTCGACCACCCATTCTTGACCGACCGCGCCGCGCCTCGCGGCCTTGATCAATCCCACAGCGGATCTTGAAGGCGCGAGGCGGACGTAGAGCCGCTATCAGGTCGTAAGCCAGCCGAATTGCTGGGGCTTGCGACCGGCGGCGTGATGCAGACGGACATTGACCAGCGCCGGTCCCGGATGCGCCTTGGCATCGGCGAGCGCTTGCTTCAGATCCGCCGGATCCTCGACATAGAAGCCCTTGCCACCGAAAGCCTCCATCATCTTGTCATAACGCGCGCCGATGGTGAGCACATGGGCGGGCATTTGTTCATCCGTCGGCATTTCCTCGATGCCGCGGCCGATGCCGCCATTGTTCAGGACCACGATCTTGATCGGCAGATTGTGACGGCAGGCCGTCTCGATCTCCATGCCGGAGAACCCAAGCGCCGAGTCGCCCGAGACCGACACGATCGGCTTGTCCGGATTGACCACCGCCGCCGCGATGGCGAAGCCCATGCCGATCCCCATGGTGCCGTAACTGCCGGCGTCGAGACGCAGGCGGGGCGAGGCGTTCGGCAACTGGGTGCGACCGATATCCATGGTGTTGGCGCCCTCGCCGATGATGATCGTGTCCTCGGTCATCGCCTCGCGAATATCCTTGAGCGCCCGGTAGTAATTGGTCGGGCTCGAGTTGTCGTCGATCATCGGCTGGATCTGAACCGCGTTGGCATCGGCTTTTTCTTTCAGCGCCGTGCGCCATTCGGTATCCGCCGGGTAGAACCACTGACGGTTCTCCAGCGCCTTGTTGAGCTGTCCGGTAATCGCCTTGCCGTCGCCGACCAGCGGCACCTCGGTCGGCACGTTGTTGCCGATCGCCTCGTGGGCGATATCGAGCTGGATGATCTTCACCCCCGGCTTGAAGCGGGGCTTGGAGCCGAAATGCATGATCCAGTTGAGCCGCGCGCCCATCAGGAAAACCACGTCGGCTTCCTTCAAGGCGTGACTGCGCGCCGCGCCGACCGAGAGCGGATGGTTGTCGTCGATCACGCCCTTGCCCATCGGCGAGGCGAGGAACGGCAGCTGGGTGCGCTCGACGAAGTCGCGGACCTCGTCCTCGGCGCGGCTCCAGGCCATGCCCTTGCCGACGATGACCAGCGGGTTCTTGGCGCCTTCCAGTACGTCGAGGGCGGCCTCGATATTCTCCTGCGGCGCCTGACTGCGGGGCGGTTCGGGAATGGTCGCGGCCTCGACGGCCTCGCTCTCGTCGATTTCGGCCTGGATGATGTCATCGGGCATGTCGAGATAGACCGCGCCGGGCCGGCCATAGATCGAGTTGCGAACGGCCTGCTCGACATAGAACGGAATGCGATAGGCGTGCTCGACCGCGTGGGCGTATTTGCAGAACGGCGTGGCGATCATCACCTGACGCTCTTCCTGGAAGGCGCCCATGCCGTTCTGATAGGTCGGCGACGCGCCGCCGATCAGGATCATCGGCCAGCAATTCTCCTTGGCGTTGGCGAGACCCGCCAGGCCATGCACCACGCCGGGGCCGGACACCACCAGGCAGGCGCCGGGGCGGCCGGTCAAATAGCCCACCGCCTGGGCGGAATAAGAGGCGGATTGCTCGTTCCGCATGCCGATATATTTGATGCCGGCCTCGATGGCGGCGGCGGCGATCGGCTGTACCGGAAAGCCGACAACGCCGAACATATACTCAACACCCTGCTGTTTCAGACTGCGCGCCATCAACTGCGCGCCGGTGACCTTGGCCATATCGTGCCTCCCCAATTTTCCTCTGATGACGGGTTCAGGATTGTTCTTGGATCACACGCTAAGCATCCCCGGGGAAACGGGCAAGCATGGCCAGGGCAATCCCCTCCAAGCATTCAGGTGATGATGGGCTCGGACCGGCCGCATCGCGCGGCTTGACCCTCGCGCGAGCTTGCCGCAGCTTTCGCCCGACAGTGATCAACATGGGCCGAGACCGCGATGACCATCCCCTACGAACCCGATCCGGAACTCGAGGCCGCCGGGTATACCGTCCCCTATCCCAACGACCCCTTCGAAATTCGGAGTGGGCCTTTCTATATCGGCTTTGACGAGGACGGCTCGACCATCGTGGCGCTGCGCGCCGGGGAGAACCAATGCAATAGCAACGGGGTTGTCCATGGCGGCTGTCTGATGACGCTCGCCGATCTCGCGGTTTGCTACGAGGCGATCGGCGGCGATATCGCGCTGCGTTCCCTGACGGTCTCGCTCACCGCGAATTTCCTGGCGCCGGCCGAGCGTGGGGTAATCCTGCGCGCCTATCCCCAGGTCAACCGCCGCACCAAGCGCATGGCCTTTGTCGACACGCGGATCATGGATGGCGAAACCTGCGTCTTCACGGCCTCGGCGGTGATCCGGGTGATCCCAAGGGGTTAACCGCTTTTCAGCACGCTCAGAGCGGCTTCATGTAATGGCGCGCTGGCGCTGGCGAGGATGGCGCCGCTTGAGTCGAGCGTAAGGGGCGCGCCGTCCCACCCGCTGATCAGACCGCCCGCGCCCTCGACCACGGGCACTAGCGCGCAGATATCGAACGCATCGAGGTTGGTGCCGTTGAGCGCGAGATCGATCGCGCCCCGCGCCAGCGAGGCATAGCCGAGGCATCCGGTATCGAAGAGGTTCCAGCGTGTGGCGCGCCGCAATCTCTCGAACCCGCCAAAACGGATTTCGTCATAGGCGTCCGGACCCGAGAGCCCGGCGACTGTCTCGGCCAAGCTCGCCCGCCCGCTGGTTGTCACGGGTTTGTCGTTCAACCAGCAACCACCGCTCGCAAGCCCGAGAGTACGCTCGCCGGTCAACGGTTGCTCGATGATCCCGAGCACCGGTCGGCGATGTCGGCAGAGCGCCACCAAAACACCGAAGCCCGGCAGACCGGCGGCGAATTGCTTGGTGCCGTCGACCGGGTCGATTACCCACACGTATTCCCGGTCAAGCCCGGTGGAGCCGAATTCCTCGCCGAGGATACCGTGATCCGGGGCTTCGCGGGTCAGGATCTCCCGAATGGCGCCCTCCACGGCCTTGTCGATCGCGGTGACCGGACTACCGTCCGGCTTGATCTCCATGGCCAGGCGGTCGCGTCCGTCGCGGACGATATCCCTGGCGGTATCCGCCAGCCGACCGGCGAGACCGGCGAAGTCCTCGACACTCATCTCATGGCTCCTCTCTTGTCCTCTCGAGAGACGATAGCGCTCGGCGCCACCACGCGGAAGCATTGCGGATGTGATCGCGCCGAGGTTGCCGACCCCGCGGCCATGAACCACCCTTGGGCCAGTCCAACCAGACCATCCAACCAAACCGTCCAACCAAACTGGGAGCGCCGCCATGGCCGAGGTTGAAAGAAGTGATCTTTACAAGAAGGGCGATGCCCTGCGACGCGAAATGTACGGCCAGGAGGCCTATGACCGCGCCAATAACGGCGTCTATGCTGATCCGATCATGCGCAAGTTTCTGGATGTCGCCACCGAGACCGTGTTCGGCGCGCTGTGGACCCGTCCGGGCCTGGACACCAAGACCCGGGCTCTGATCTGCGTGATCTCCGATATCGCGACCCAGCGCGAGGATGAGCTCGAGATTCATCTGCGTTTCGCCATCGGCCAAGGCTGGACCGAGGACGAGCTACTCGAGAGCATGCTGCATCTCTCCGGTTATATCGGCGTTCCTTGCGTGCGCGGCGCCATGCTCGTCGCGAGCCGGGTCTTTGCCGAACTGCGGGCCGAGAAGGGCTGATGCCTTTGAGCTTTTGATTGCGTCATCGCCTCGAGACACGAGATCCACTTTCGCAACCGCGCGACCCGGGGCGTTGGCCCCGGGCCCCTTCGCGACAGGCGGGCTCGCGACTCCTCGGAATTGTTCCATGGACTAACCGCGCTCGCCCGCGGGAGCCGCATATCGGCGTCTCGAAGGGCCTTGGCGTGTCCCGAGAACATCCGAAGCCGCTACCCGCGCCTGCTTCCTTGCCGCCCCGACCGGGCGCTGGTACACGAGGCTGGACCAATCCGGGAAGCACCGCATGCTTCGATCTCTTTATGAGCGCACTCTCGCCGCCGCCGCCCACCGTCACGCGACATGGTGGCTGGCCCTGGTCTCGTTCGTCGAGAGCTCGGTGTTTCCGATTCCGCCGGATGTGATGCTGATCCCCATGGTACTGGCCGACCGGACTCGTTGGATCAGGATCGCGACGGTGTGCACGCTCGCCTCGGTGGCGGGCGGCGTCGCGGGATATGCCATTGGGCTTTTTCTGTTTGACGTGATCGGCCAGGCGCTGCTCGACTTCTATGGCTACGGCGCCAAATTCGCTACCTTCGGCGAAATGTATAACGAATGGGGCGCCTGGATCGTCTTCGGCGCCGGCGTCACGCCGTTCCCCTATAAGGTTATCACCATCGCCAGCGGCGTGACCCAACTCGATCTCTTGGTCTTCGTCGTCGCGTCGGTCCTGGCCCGCGGGCTCCGGTTCTTCATTGTCTGCGGATTGCTGTGGAAGTTCGGACCGGCGATCCGCGGATTTCTGGAAAAACATCTCGGTCCGCTCACGGTTCTTTTCTTCGTGCTGTTGATCGGCGGCTTCGTCGCTCTCAAATACCTTCTGTAACCACTTCGACGGAGGCCGCGACCATCATGGGATCAACGGATCGATCGCCCGCGATCATGTTGCTTATCGGCTCCGGTGGTTTGCTCGCGGGCGCCTACGGATTTCAGTATTTCGGCGATTTGCAGCCCTGCGTGCTTTGTCTCTATCAGCGGGTTCCCCATGCCGTCGTGATCGTGCTCGCCCTGGCGGCGATCGTGTTGTCGCCGCGCCCGGTTGTCGGGTGGATCATCGCCGCGGCGGGCCTGGCGGTGGCGATCGGGGCGGGTATCGCCGGCTTCCACGTCGGGGTCGAGCAGCACTGGTGGGAAGGCACGGCGGAATGCGGTTCGACGGCGGCGGCGGACACGATCGAGGCCCTGCGCGCGCAGCTTCTGGCACAGCCCGTCACCCGCTGCGACGAAGTGCCGTGGTCATTGTTCAATGTCTCCATGGCCGGGTATAATTTCGCCTTCTCCACGGCCTTGGCGATCTTCGCGTTTCGCCATTCCTGGTCGTTGATCCGACGCTCGACACGAGACGGAGCGGCCTCATGAGTAAATCCACGGCCCAGGATCGGCTGCCCGGCGACCTCACCCGCGAGGAGATGATCGCGCGGATGATCCGCGTCGATCATGCCGGCGAGTTCGGAGCGCGGCGGATTTATGAAGGTCAGCTCGCGGTGCTCGGGCGTTTCGCCGAGGGCGAGACGATCCGGCATATGAAGGAACAGGAGGATCGGCATCTCGACGCCTTCGAGAAGATGATCGTCGAACGCCGGGTGCGCCCGACGGCGCTGCATCCGATCTGGAACCTCGCGGGTTTCGCGCTCGGCGCCGGAACCGCCCTGCTTGGCCCCAAGGCCGCGATGGCCTGCACGATCGCCGTCGAGGAGGTGATCGACGAGCACTACGCCAAGCAGGCCGAGCAACTCGGCGAGGATGAGAGCGCGCTTCGCGATACCATCGAGGCGTTTCGCGCCGAGGAACTGGAGCACCGGGATACCGCCATCGAGCATGGTGGCGAGGAGGCCGTCGGCTATCCGGTGCTGCGCCGGATGATTCAGGCGGGCAGCCGCGCGGCGATCTGGTTGTCCGAGCGGGTTTAGACCGTTTCTGGTCTTTACGGAACCGCCGTGATGGCTTTTGGTGAGTCGATCCGCGAGGAGAAGCACGGCGGGCGATGCGGTGCATCGGCAAGCCGTTTCGAGGTGGCGGGCGGCCACCAAAAGCCACCCTTCGGGCTGGTTCTCGTGAACCTGGGAGGGCGTCGCGCACCTTGGCTGAGGCTCCGCCACGCCCCGCGGCACGCTCCTATCCCAGGAACACGACAACCGGTCACGGTGCTTCCGTAAAGCCCAGATACGGTCTGGACCTTGATCCGGGGGGCATGCCCGCTATTTGGAGATGCCGGAAGATCGCTCTGGAAATCAATGTCAGCGGTTTGCGCCGGACCTCGGATCCAGCGCCGATTGCAGACCGTCGCCGAGCAGATTGAAGGCGATCACGGTCACGAAGATCAGCATGCCCGGCCAAACCGCTAGGGCCGGCGCCTCGGAGATCAGATCCTGGGCGCCGGTCAGCATGTTGCCCCAACTGGGCACCGGCGGCTGGATGCCGAGACCGAGAAAGCTCAACACGCTTTCGAATAAAATGACGTTGCCCACGGTCAAGGTGGTGGCCACGAGAATCGGTGACGCGGCGTTCGGCAGGATATGGCGAAACATGATCCGCGCCGGCCCGAACCCCTGGGCGATGGCGACCAGCACGAACTCGCGTTGGCGCAGGCTCAGGGTCGCGGCCCGTACCAGACGCGCCACGGTTGGCCAGCCCACTAGGGCGATGATCACCACGATTCGTTGCAGGCTGAAGGACTCGGAACCTGAAATCGCTTCCGGCAGGCCCAACTTGGACGGATCCACGGCCGCCAAAACGATCAGCAAGGGCAGCAGCGGCAGCGAGATCACGCCATCGGCGAAACGCATGATCACCGCGTCGACGCGTCCGCCGAAATAGCCCGAGATCAACCCCAGCAGGGTTCCGATCGCCGCCGAGGCTATGGCCGCGGTGAAGCCGACCAGAAGCGAAACCCTCCCGCCGTGCAGAAGCCGCAGCAAGAGGTCGCGGCCCAACTCATCGGTGCCGAGCCAATGCGCGGCGCTGGGTGGCGCGGCGCGGGCGAACAAGTTCACCGCGCTCGCGTCCAGACCCAATACCGTCTCGACCAGGGGCGCCGCGAGCACGGCGACGAACAACACCGCCAATACCGCGAGGCCGAGGGCGGCGAGGCGATGCCGGGCCAAGCGCCGCCATGGCCCTGCCCGCGCGACCCCCGCTCCACGTGTCGTCGTCGTCCCGCTCACGCCCCGCGCTCCACGCGATAGTGGATCCGCGGATCAAGCCAGGCATAGGCGATATCGGCGAGAATATTGGCGATCAGGGTGATGCCTGTCGCCAACAGCAATCCGACCAGGGCGAGGTTGTAGTCGTTGCCCATGACCGCGTCGTAGATCGTCTTGCCCATGCCGAGCCAGGAGAACATCGTCTCGGTCACCAGGGCCCCGGAGAACAACGACCCGAAATCCAGCGCCGCTATGGTCACCACCGGCAACAGGGCGTTGCGCAGGGCATGCCGCCACACCACCCGTGTCTCGGGCACGCCCTTGGCCCGCGCGGTACGAACATAATCCTCGCGCAGCACCTCGATCATGGCGGCGCGCACATGCCTGGTATATCCCGCCACCCCCGCCGCCGAGAGGGTGAGCACCGGCAGGATCATGTATCGGACACGATCCATCCAACCGTCCTCGCCGATCGTGCCCATGCCACTTGCCGGGAGCGCGCCGAGCGAGACCGCGAAGAGCAGAATCAGAAGCAGCGCCAACCAGAACGGTGGCACCGAGATACCGGTGAAACACAGCAGATTGATCAGCTGATCGGTCCAGGACCCTGGCTTCCGGGCCGCGTGAATACCGGCCGGGATGGCGATGGCCAGCGCCACGACGAGAGAGATCGCCATCAGGATCAGTGAGTTCCACAGCCGCGGCCCGAGTACCTCCAGCACCGGCTTGGCGAACAGTCGGGAATAGCCGAAATCGCCGGCCAGCGCGTTTTCCAGCCAGGCGGCGTAACGCTCCAACAAGGGTTGGTCCAGGCCCTGAAGCGCCTTCAGACGCGCCACGTCCGCGGCGGTGACATTCGGGTCGGTGCCGATCATCAGATCGATCGGGTCCCCCGGCATCAGCCCGAGCAAGATATAAATGATGAAGGACATCACCAACAGGACCAGCATCGACTGGCCGAGACGGGTTAGGACAAAGCCGGTCATGGGGCACAGTCTCGGCTAGCGGGTCGCGCTCCCGCGGCGGCCCCAACGTTCGTCATCCCGCCGAAGGGCGGGACACATTCCTCTTCGTCCGCGAGCGATCGGTGTATCGACCAAGCTCCCCCAGAGCATGGCGAGCGGTCGTGAGGTTGACGGTTCGGTGGAATGGGTCCCCCCCTTCGGCGGGATGACCCGAAGTTGGGGGACGGCCGCCCCGTCACTCCACCCGCCATTCCTCGATCCAATGGGTCGTGGTGTACATATGTCCGGTGGGCCTCACGCCCTTCAGCCATTTCGGCAAGATGAACCCGTCGGCCCGGAAATAAAGCGGGATCGCCGGGAGATCCTCGGCGTAGATTTGCTGCAGGCGTTTCCACAGGGCGCCGCGCTTCTCGCGGTCGAGCTCGATTTCGATCGCGTCGATCAACGCGTCCATCTCGGGATTCTTGTAGCCGGTGTAATTCTGACCGGCCCAGTTATTCGCTTCGGTTGGGATCGATTCCGAATGCAGGGTCGTGCGCGGCAGGTTTTCCGGCGCCGAGAGCCAGGCGAACATGGCGAGACCGGTGAATTTTCGCTTGGATATGGTCTCGCCGAACAGCACCCGCGCCGGCTGATTGCGGATCTTGACCTCGATTCCGACGGCTTTCCAATAGTTCTGCAGCACCTGCTCGACCAGCTCGCGGACCCGGTTCCCGGCGGTGGTCATGATCTCCAGCGACAAACGCGCGCCGCTTTGGTTTTGCCGAATCCCTCCGCCGGCCACCGACCAGCCCGCCGCCTCGAGCAGCGCGCGCGCCTTGTCCGGGTCGTAGGGATATTTCGGAACTTCGTCGGTATGGGTCCAATCCAGCGGGTGGGTGCCCTTATGGGCGACCGGTTGCTTGCCGGCGAAAAGTTGGGCGCTGATCGCCTCGCGGTCGATGGCGTGGATCAAGGCCCGACGCACCCGAACATCCGCGAGGATGGGATTGTCCAACATCACATCGAGATGTTCATAGATCAGGCCGGGCTTGTAGAAGACCTCATAGTCGTCGCCATGGCGCTTCTCGAAAGCCAGCGCCTGATCAAGCGAGAGCCCCGCCTCTCCGGCGATGTAATCGATGGAACCGGAGAGCAAGTTGGCCTCCAACGCGGCCGTCTTCTCGATGGTGCGGACCTGGATCTCCTCGAAGGCCGGTGCCTTGCCGCGCCATGCCTCGTTGCGCCGCAGGACGATATGCGAGCCGGCCACCACCTCGGTGATCCGATAGGGCCCGTTATAGAGGCCCGGATTGGTCGGGTCGGTCTCGTACAAGGTGCGATGCCGGTATTCCTTGGGCTCGGCGAAAGCCTCCGCTTCCAAATGCGCCGGCAGGATATCGAAGCCGCTCATCGCGTAGTAGCGATAGTCGAGCTTGCGATTGACCAGGGTAAAGGTCTTTTCGTCCAGGACCTCGATATCGAGGATGTCGCGAAACGCGCGGAAGTTGGACACCCCGGTATCCGGGTGCTTGCCGACCTCCCAGGTAAAGACGACATCCTTGGTGGTTACCGGAACCCCGTCTCCCCAGAACGCGTCGTCGCGCAGGGTATAGCGGGTGCGCACGCCGGTCTCGCCGGTCGGCTTTCCGTCATCGTCGATGACGGCGAATTTTTCCGCCCGACCGCTCTCGAAAGTCGCCAGTTCGGTGCAGAGCTGGCACATCGCCTCCCAGTCATGACCGATGATCGAGACCTGCCGCCGCGCCATCGCCAGCACGTAGGACTTCACCAGCATCGAGTCGATGATCGGGTTCAGGGTCGAGGGAAACTGGGTTACCCCGATGGTCAGCTTGTCTCGCGCCTGGGCGACACCCATGCCCATTAGCAGGACAAGAGCGAGGCACGCCGCGAAAAATTTCCCCGACCTTTCCGCCATCACCCTAGCGCTTCAGGTTTTCGATCAGTACCGCCATGCCCTGGCCCGCGCCCATGCACATGCTGATCACCGCGTAGCGCTGATTGGTGTCGATCAGATGGTGCATCGCGGTCAGGGTCATGCGAACGCCGGTGGCCCCAGGGGGATGGCCGATGGAAATGCCGCCGCCATAGCCGTTGGTCACGTCGCGACCGACGCCTAGTTCCTTCTCGGCGTGCAGGTTGACCACCGCGAAAGCCTCGTTGATCTCGTAGTAATCGATGTCCGAGGCCTTCAGGCCGCGTTTCTCCCAGAGCGCCTGAATCGCCGGGACCGGCCCGCAGCCCATGATCCGGGGCGGCACGCCGACGATCGTCCAGTCCACCAATCGGGCCAACGGCTCGGCGCCCTTGGCCTCCACCGCGTCGCGATCTCCGACCACCACGAAGGCGGCGCCGTCGGTTACGCCGCTGGCATTGCCCGGCGTCACCTTCCCGTCCTTACGGAATA
>Ga0181593_10001486_pt1 | contig 21289 bp, 20 predicted proteins | sample 071ome_19_FD_133756 | JGI IMG/M metagenome (GOLD analysis project Ga0181593, IMG submission 133756) | Coastal salt marsh microbial communities from the Groves Creek Marsh, Skidaway Island, Georgia - 071413AT metaG (megahit assembly) | ecosystem: Environmental > Aquatic > Marine > Intertidal...
CGGGTCTTTCGATGTCATGGATTTCTGCCTCATCTTCGTTCCCTTCGGTCTCTACGATGAGCCAGAAATCCTCCCTTACGAAAACTGCCCAATTTGTCCCAGGAACGCTGACGTCAGACAGGCGTGGCAGTGACCCTCGACAAAGCCGGGCATCAACACCTTGTCCGCGAACCGGTCATCGAGGCTGAAATCGCCGAAGCCCTTGACGGTCTCAAGATCGCCGACCCCGAGCACCCGTCCCTCGCGAACCGCCACATGGGTGGCGTCGGGGAGGTAGGAATTCATCGTGATGATCCGTCGCGCGGCGAAAATCGTTATGTCGGTCAAGGGAGAACTCCTGGATTGTCGAGCGCGGGAGCCGGCGTCAGCCGCGAGTCCCGCCTGTCGATTGGTGATAGGCCATGTAACCACGGTGGGTGGCGATATGATGGGCGATATAGTTCGCGTCGTGCCATACTCCCCATATGAAGGACGACCCGCGCCGGGCCAGCCATGGCAGGCCGAGGAAATAGACTCCGGATTCACCGGACACGCCCCGCTGATGCCTGGGCTTGCCGGCCTCGTCGAAGGCGTCGACCTTGAGCCAGTCGTAATCGGCGTTATAGCCCGTCGCCCAAATGATCGAGGTCACGCCGGCTTGTCCAAGGTCCAGGTCGAGGATCGGGTTGGCGATGCACTCCGCGACCACGGGGAACACCCGCGCCTCGGGCTCCTCCGGCAAGTCCAGGCCGTTGCGCGCGACATAGGCGTCGGCCTGGTCAAGGATCGAGAGATAATCCGCGTCGCCTTTTTCCAACAGCTCGGCAAGACCCGGCGCGAAGCTCATCACACCGTCGCGCCAGGCTAGCGCCCGACCGACCAGGGTCATGCCACGCGCTGCCAGGGCGCGAAAGTCCACGGTATAGCCGCCATGCGCGCCGCTCACCGCGATGGTCACATGCTCGGTGTCGGGCGCCGGAGCCTCGATATCCCAAAGCCCGAGAACCCCCAGCCACCAGCAATAGTCATGGCCGCGATAGCGCCTGGGATAGCGGCTATGCGGGCCGACCGACAGATAGACCCGCCGTCCGGCCCGGAGCAACTCGTCGGCGATCTGGGTACCGGAAGACCCGGCCCCGACCACCAGCACGGCGCCGTCGGGCATCTGGTCCGGATTTCGATAGGCGTTGGAGTGAATCTGAAGCAACTCGGCACCCTCCGGCACCAGGGCCGGCATGACCGGTTTCTGGAAAGGTCCGGTCGCCGCGACCACGTAGGCGGCGTCGATTACCCCCTCCGAGGTTCGCGCGCGAAAGCCCGGGCGTCCGGCGTTTCGGCGTACTTCCTCGACCGCCACACCGCACCGGACCGGCGCCTTGATCCGGGCCGCGTAATCCTCGAAATAATCCGCGACGGCGTCTTTGTGAGGGAAGGCATCCGGGTCGGTCCCCGAGAATTCCAGGCCCGGGAATCGATCGTGCCAGGCCGGGCCGTTGGCGACCAGGCTATCCCAGCGCCCGGTGCGCCAGCGCTCGGCGATCCGGTCGCGCTCAAGGACCACGTGCTCCAAGCCGCGATCGCTCAGGTGCTCGCTCATGGCGATCCCCGCCTGCCCGCCACCGACGACGAGCACCTCGACTTTCTCGACGGCCATCTCCCTAACTCAAGGCCGCGCAAGCACGTTGAATGCGGGTACAAGCCTCCATCAACTCCTCGGTGCTTTGGGCATAGGAGATCCGGAAATGCGGCGACACGCCGTAGGCCCCGCCATGCACCACCGCGACATTCTCGGTCTCCAGGAGGTAAAGCACGAAGTCGCGGTCATTCTCGATGATCTTACCGCCGGGGGTCTTCTTGCCGATCACCTCGGCGCAGCTGGGATAGACGTAGAACGCCCCCTTGGGCACCGGACAGGACAGGCCCTTGGTCTGATTAACCATCGAGACCACCAGGTCCCGGCGTTCCTGGAAGGACTTAGCCTGCTCGGCGATGAAGTCCTGGGGACCGGTCAACGCCGCGATGGCGGCGGCCTGACCGACCGAGCTGGCGCCGGACGTGACCAGGGATTGCAGCTTGGTCATCTGCTGGATCATCGCCGCCGGGGCCGCCGCGTAGCCGACCCGCCAGCCGGTCATGGCATAGGCCTTGGATACGCCGTTCGCGGTCACCGTGCGATCCCGTAGCGCCGGCTCGACCTGGACCATGGTGGCGAATTTCATCCCGTCGAAGGTGATGTGCTCATAGATGTCATCCATGATCACGCCGACATGCTCGTGCCGCAGCAGCACATCCGCCAACCCGCGCAGCTCCGCCGCCTCGTAGACCGCGCCGGTCGGATTGTTCGGCGAATTCAACAGCAACCAGCGGGTGTTCGGCGTGATCGCCACTTCCAGTTGCTCGGGCGTGATCTTGAAGTCCTGCTCGACCCCGCAAGGCACGATCACCGCCTTGCCGCCGGTGAACTTCACCATGTCGATATAGGCGACGTAGTACGGCGCCGGCAGGATCACCTCGTCGCCCACGTCGGTGCCGGCCATCAGCGCGTTGTAGATCACCTGCTTGGAGCCGTTGCCGATGATGATCTCGTCGCGGGAAAACTCCAGGCCGTTCTCGCGGCGGAACTTCTCGACCACCACGTCCTTCAGTTCCGCGCTGCCACTGATCGTGGTGTATTTAGTCTCGCCGCGAAGCGCCGCGTCACGGGCCGCGTCGATGACATGGGCCGGGGTCGGAAAATCAGGCTGACCCGAGGCGAGCGCGATGACGTCGATCCCCTCGGCCTTCATCTCCCGCGCCTTCTGCGACATCATCGCGCTGGGAGAGGTTTGGATACGGTCCATGTGGCGCGCGAACTTCATGACGGTGACTTTCCTCGTGGCGAGATACGACGCGTTCATCCGGCGTCGGGGCGGCGAGGTGGCAGAGTAACCGGAACCAGGCGATAGGGAAACGGCGAGGAGGTCCGGCGTTGGAGTTCCCGCGCCCAAACTAGATCGGCAGGCTCATCCGGGCGCGCAAACCACCAGCCGGCCCGTCATCGAGGCTCAAATCACCGCCGTGGCTGCGCGCGATATCCCGCGCGATGGTAAGGCCGAGCCCGGTACCTCCGGTCTTCGGGTTGCGCGAGGCATCGAGGCGGAAGAAGGGCTTGAAAACATCCTCGCGGTTCGCCTTGGGAATACCGGGGCCATCGTCATCGACGGTGATCAAAACCGTCGCCTGATCGATCTCCAGCGACACGGTGACACGATCCGCGTAACGCTTGGCGTTGGTGATGAGGTTGGCGAGCGCGCGCTTCAGCGCCTGAGGCCGCGCCTCCAGCACGAAGGAGGCGCTCTCCGGCAAGGCCAGGGTGATCAAGGAGCCGTCACGCTTTTCGGCGCCGACGACATCGGATACCAGAGCGACAAGGTCGGTCGGCGACGGCGTTTCGGTTCCCTCGCCGCGCGCGAAGGCGAGATACCCCTCGACCATGCGTTCCATGTCCTGAACGTCGCTCTTCAATTCGCTGATCTCGGGGTTGTCTCCCAGCATCGCAAGCTGGAGCTTAATGCGGGTCAGCGGCGTTCTGAGATCATGCGACACACCGGCCAGCATCTCGGTGCGCTGGGCGAATTGACCGCGCAGTCTCTCGTGCATCTGACGAAACGCCTCGGCCGCCTGACGAACCTCGGCGGCCCCTTCCGAGCGGAACTCCTCAACCTCGCGGCCCATGCCGAAATTGCGCGCGGCGATCGCCAACCGGCGGATCGGGCGGATCTGGTTGCGCATGAAGACGATCGCCACCGCGAACAGCACCAGCGAACTGCCGACCATCCACATCAAGAAGATATAGGGGGTCGAGCTGTAGAGACGTTTCTCGTGAACATCCACGCTCAGCACCCCATCGGCCAATTGGACCAGAACCACGACCCGTCGGTTCCCACTCGCCGTGTCGATCTGAAACGGGCGACGAACCCGCTCGTCCATGGCATCCGCCAGCGTCATCTCGACCCGGTCCCGATTGGCGGTCCTCGGATCGTTGGTCAGAATCTCGCTCGGCCGATAAACAATGATCATATGCAGCAGTTCACGCGCCCGCCGGGCGATATCCTCTACCTCCTCGGGCGGCGGCAGCGGCGACATCGCGTCGACGACATAGGAGATGTCGCCAGCCAGCATATGCGCCAGACGCCGGGTCATCGTGTCCCAATGCCGGTCGAAGAACACGAAGGTCGAAATCGCCTGCATCAAAATCAAGGGCGTGACGATGATCAGCAACGATCGAACGAACAGTGTTTTCGGAAGGAACCGCTTGATCCTGGGCTCGGCCCGGTCCGGTTCCAGCAAGCCGACCCGCTCCCGGCGTCCCGCCGTATCGCTCATGGATCAACTCTCAGAATATAACCGAGGCCGCGAACCGTCTGAAGATAGCGCGGAAACTTCGGGTCCTCCTCGAGCTTGCGGCGTAGACGGGTGACTTGCACGTCAACGGTCCTGGTATTGCCGTTCACGGCATTGCAGGCCAGCAAATCCTCGCGGCTAAGCGGTTGCCCCGGGCGATCAACGAAAGCGCGCAGCAGCCCGGTCTCCGCCTCGGTAAGCCGAACCCGACGGTCGCCGCGAAACAGCTGATCCAGTCGGGGATCGAAACGCATCTCACCGAAACGCACGGCATCGTCATTCGCCATTGCCCGCGGCGCCTCCGCGACCCGGCGCAGGATGGTACGGATACGCAGCAACAGTTCCCTCGGCTCGAAGGGTTTGGGCAGGTAATCATCCGCGCCGCTCTCCAGCCCGGTGATCCTGTCCTCGGCCTCTCCCATCGCCGTCAGCAGCAGGATCGGCACCCCGTTGTTCCGGCGCAGATCACGAGTCAACTCCAACCCGGTTTCTCCCGGCATCATCACGTCCAGCACAATCAGATCATACGCCAGACCGCCGAGCCGTCGCCGCGCTTCGTCGGCATCCCCGGCCTCGGTCACCCGAAAACCGTTCTCGCTCAGAAATCTGTGCAAAAGCGCCCGCAACCGGCTGTCGTCGTCGACAACCAGAATATGCGGCAGATCATCGGCCATGATCGGGTCGAGTGCTATGGTCGCGTCTCCCTGGAACCGCCGTCGGGCGCGGTCTCGCCGGTACTCTCGAAGCGCCAACGATCGGCGCTATCCATGATTCCATGCATTACCGCCTTGAAACCCTCCACCGCCTCGGCGCCCGCCGCTTCATAAGCTCCTTGGATGCGTTTTCTCTGCCGCGCGGTGAGCGCCCGCTCCAACGCCACGCCCTTTTCCGTCAATCGCAATAGCCGCTTGCGCCGATCATCCATCGCCATGTGTTGCTCGATATAGCCCTCGCGCAGCAACTGGCTCAGCACCCGTGACAGGCTCTGTTTGGTGATCTTGAGGATTTCCAGCAACTGCGTGACGGTAATGTCCGGATTGCTGCCGACGAAATAGATCGCCCGGTGATGCGCGCGACCAAGACCGGTTCCCGCGAGCATCGCATCCGGCTCGCCGGTGAAATCCCGATAAGCGAAGAACAGCATCTCGATGGCCCGGCGCAATTCCGCCTCCCGAAGGAACCGGGGCTGGGAAGCGTCTTTTACGTCAGCCATATTGACATATTTTCCTCTGAATGTTATTGTAATCCCCAGGATCGCGAAACATTATGACCCTTAATCACAGGTTCGGGCGCTTTTCGCGATATTACCGAGGAAAACGCTTCACAGGAAACACCGCCATGTCCCTGATTCCCTTCGATGATCGCGACGGCTCGATTTGGTTCGATGGCCGTATGATTGATTGGCGCGACGCCAAACTCCATGTGCTTAGTCACGGTCTCCATTATGCCAGTTCCGTGTTCGAGGGCGAACGGGTTTATAGCGGCCGGATTTTCAAATCCCGCGAGCACACCGAGCGGCTACACAAATCCGCCGGCATTCTGGGCTTCGAGATTCCCTATTCGGTCGATGAGATCGAGGCCGCGAAGCTCGCCCTGGTCGAGAAAATGGGCATCGTCGACGGCTATGTCCGGCCCATCGCCTGGCGCGGCAGCAACATGATGGGCGTGTCCGCCCAACAAGCCGGCGTGCATCTGGCGATCGCGATCTGGGAGTGGCCGTCCTATTTCGACGCCGAGGCCAAGAAGAAGGGCATCCAGCTCGGGATCTCGAAATGGCGCCGTCCGTCACCGCAATCGGCGCCGACCGACAGCAAGGCCGCGGGCCTCTACATGATCTGCACCCTCTCCAAGCACGAGGCCGAGGCCGAGGGCCTGCACGACGCCCTGATGTTGGACTATCGCGGCCAGATCGCCGAGGCGACCGGCGCGAATATCTTCTTTGTCATGGATGACGGCAAGATCCACACGCCGACCCCGGACTGTTTCCTGGATGGGATCACCCGTCGCACGGTGATCGGCCTGGCCAAGAAGCGGGGCTATGAAATCGTCGAGCGCGCGATCATGCCCGAGGAAATGGCCAAGGCAAGAGAGTGCTTCCTGACCGGCACCGCCGCCGAGGTCACGCCGGTCGGCAAGATCGGCGAATACAGCTTCACCCCAGGCGAGATCTCCGCCAATCTCGACGCGGATTACGTCGCTCTGGTGAACGGTCGTTCGGAAGCCGCGGTCGCCGCCGAGTAAGGTGTCCCGCGCCGGGCCAGGCCGAGAAAAATCGGGAGAGCCTCGAGAAAATCGAGGCTCTCCTTTTTCATGCGTCCGTTTTCCGGAGCGGCGTTGGATAGGCACTATCCCGCCGCCGCCAGGGCCACGGTTTCTCCCTCCGGAAGCGGACCTACATAAGACGATAGCGGGCGCATCAAGCGACCGGTGGCGATCTGCTCACGGGCATGCGCGGTCCAACCGAGCACCCGACCGGCGGCGAAAAGCGGCGTGAAGAACCGGCGATCAATCCCCACCGCCTCAAGCAGAAGCGCGGTGTAGAACTCCACATTGGTATCGAGCCCTCGACCGGGATAGCGACGGGCGAGAGTCTCGCGGGCGGTGTTTTCCACAGCCTCGGCTAGCGCCACCCGATTGTCGTCGCGCGCGCCGAAACGTGTCAGCGCCGCCTTCAGAACATCGGCTCTCGGATCGCGCCGTCGATAGATCCTGTGACCGAACCCCATCAGCCGCTCGCCATCTCCCAGATGCCGATCCATCCAGGGTTGGATTCCGGCCTCGCCGCCGATCTCGTCCAGCATGTTCAGTACCGGTCCCGGCGCGCCGCCATGTAGCGGGCCCTTCAACGCGCCAATGCCGCCGGTCACCGCCGAGACCACATCCGACTGGGTCGAGGCGATGACCCGCGCTGTGAAGGTCGAGGCGTTCATGCCGTGATCCGCGACCGTCACCAGATAGGTCTCAAGCGCCCGTGTCCGATCCTCCTCCGCGGCGCCGAAAAGCATCCGACAGAAATCGGCGGCATGCGCGAGAGACGGGTCCGGCGCGATCCAGGTCTCCCCGCTTTTCCCACGGAGCAGCGCCGCCAGCATCACCGTCGCCATCGCCGTCACGTCCAGGCTTTCCTGTTTTGCGTTGGAACAAGGTACGGATGCCACGGCCAGACGCAGCGCGTCGATCGGCTCCATGCCGCGACAAAGCGCGAGCAGCGCCGGCACCCGTTCCGCCATCCTACCCCGCGCCGCGCCGAGATCGACCAGCATTGATCGCGCCGCCCGTCCGGCCTCCGCGTCATCCCGCCAGAGCAAGGCCGCCATGGCCTCGAAATCATGCGAGATGACAAGGTCCTCGATTTGATAACCCCGAACGATCAGGGTTCCGTTCTCGCCATCCACACGACTGATGCTGGTTTCCGCCGCGACAACACCGTCTAACCCCTCGGACATGATCTCGTCTCCAGTTCCATGTTTTCTATGCGGGGATATTGACGGCGAATTAAGATTGATCAATATTGATTGACATAATCAATATACCGTCCGTTGCGGGATTCATCCCATGGCCCAGCCGATTTACGTGAGCGCTCGCGAGGCCGCCGCCGAGCTTAATATCAGCCGGGCGACGCTCTATGCCTATGTTAGCCGAGGCCTGATCGAGTCCGTGCCCCGGGCCGGACAAAAACGGCGGGCCTACGCGTTATCGGACGTGCGCGCCTTGCTGCGCGACCGGGGCGCGACCGCGACGGGGGGCGGATCAAACGGGACGGGAAACCATTTGGATTTCGGCGGGCCAGTCCTGGATAGCGGGCTTTGCGCGATCAGTGACGGGCGTCTGTTCTATCGCGGCCGAGACGCCGCCGCGCTGGCCGAGGCGACGAGCCTGGAGAGCGTCGCCGGTCTGCTCTGGGATACCGAGGCGCCGGTGATCTTTCCGCTATCGGGCGATGTCGAAACCGATGGCGAGGCCGGCACGGGCATCACCCGCGCGATCCGGCGATTGAGCCTCGCCGCGACGATTGATCCGCTTGCCCATGGCCGCGGTCCGACGGCGGTGATCGGCGCCGGATCGGCGATCGTCGGCGCAATAGCAAGAGCTTTTGGCGCGGCATCGAGCCCGGACGAGACACATACCATCGACCAAGCCTTCGCCGAGGGCTGGGGACGGCCCAACGCGACTCGGGTTCTGCGGGCCGCCTTGATCCTGGCCGCCGATCATGAACTCAATGCCTCGACCTTCGTGGTACGCTGCGTCGCCTCGACCAATGCCAGCCCCTACGGCGCGGTGATCGCCGGCCTCTCGGCCCTGCAGGGTCCACGCCATGGCGGCCAAACCCTCCAGGTCGCGGCTTTCCTCGACGAGGCGGAACGCACCCCGTCGCCGGAGCGGGCCGTCGCCGACCGTCTGGCCCGGGGCGATACGCTTCCGGGGTTCGGTCACCCACTCTATCCCGATGGAGACATTCGCGCCTCGACCTTGCTGAAACTGACACGCGAGACCGGCGGCGATCCTGAAGTCGTCGGGTTTTGTGAAGCGATTCAGAGTGCCGCGCGGGCCATGACCGGCGAGTTCGCCAATGTCGACTTCGCTCTGGTCGCCCTCGCCCGCGCCTTCGCCCTGCCCGATTACGCGCCCTTCGGCCTCTTCTCCACCGGGCGCGCCGTCGGCTGGATCGCCCATGCTCGCGAGCAATACGCCGACCCCCGTTTGATCCGCCCCCGCGCCCGCTACACCGGCGAGGAACCGAGGCCCGCCCACCAGAACCGTGTGGGTTGAGGGCCGCTCTCCGCTTACCGTCGCCCTGGCGAAGTCAAGCTTGAGGAGGTCAAACAGGACGAGGGTGCTGGTCAACGCGGTTTGGTATCACCCCCAAACCATCGCGAAGGTCACCGGGTGGCCCCAATAGCGCTCCGACCATTTGGGCTTCTCGGTGGTCCAATCCTCATCGACCACACCCTCGATCATCTCCAGTAAACCAAAACCCGCGCCGAGTCCGGCTGTGATGTGATCACTGGTGAGATGCACATGACTTTCCACGCCTACCGACTGGCTGTCCGCGCGGTCGAAATGGCCGGGAATGCCGAGCATCAGGAAATGCGGGTGATAGCCGACCAGCACGAAACGCCCGCCGGTTCGGGTCAGCCGACGCGCCTCGGCGTATAGACCGGAAAGGGTCGGCAAGTGCTCGTCGACCAGGCTGGTGACCGACAGATCATAAACGGCGTCTTCGAAGGGCGTCGCCGCGACATCGCCGATCTCCAGCCGTCGATGGACGCCGCGATCCCAGGCACGTTCCAGCATTTCAGGGGTAAGGTCGATCCCGTCCACCGTCGTGACCCCGGCCTGGCGCAACCAGACCCCGGTGCGACCGGTTCCACACCCCAAGTCGACCGCGCGCTCCATCGCCGGCCAATCGACAGTATGCAGTCGGTTGAGCAGCCGCGGGTCCATGACATCAAGCACCGTGCCCTCGTAGCTCGCCGCCCATTCGCCGTAACCCTCGCGGACGTCGAGCATCGGGTAGTGCCTAGTATCGAAGATCTCGAACTTCATGACGCCAGCGCGGCTGCCCGTAGGTTCTCCGGTGTTAGCGGCAGTCGTCTAGGACGCACGCTGGTGGCGCGAGCGACGGCGTTGGCGATCGCCGCGCCGGTGGGCCCGCATACCGCCTCTCCGGCGCCGAGGAACGGGGCATCCGGCTGGTCGAGCAGGATGGTCTCGATCTCGGGGATGTTGTCGAAGCCGATGATCGGATAGCTCTCCCAATCGCGGCTGGTGATGCCGTCGGGATCATGGGTGACAGCCTCGTGGATCGTCCAGCTCGCGGCCTGGATGAAGCCGCCCTCGAGCTGCGCGATGAAGCCGTTGGGATCGACGATCTGTCCGGCGTCGCCGGCGATCACGGCGCGTTTCAAGCGCACCCGGTCGGCCTCGTCCACGGTCAGTTCCACCGCCACCGCGGCATAGGCCTTGGCGTTCTTGTACTGGGCAAAGCCGAGACCGCGCCCATGACCCTCGGGAGCCGCGTCCAGCGGTCCGATGCGCGATGCCACCGCCTCGATACAGGCGCGGGCCCTTGGGTCATCCATGTGCCGGAGCCTCAACGCCACCGGGTCCTCGCCGGCCGCCTCGGCCAGCTCGTCGAGGAAGCTTTCCAGCGCGTAGACATTGGCGTAGGCGCCGAGGGTGCGAAGCGCCGAGGTCCGGTGCGGCAGGTTTCGGACCAGGTGCTTGACCAGGCGGGGCTCGGGAATGCGGTAAAGCGGCTCCAGATTCCGGTGGATGCCGCCGTGATGGGTCATGTTCGGCGGCGGCGGCGAAACCTCCGGTGGATCGGCGAGATAGCGCGCCGGCATCAGGCGCGACGGTCCCAGACCCGCCACGCCTGGGCGCGGTCGCAGGACATGGGTATCGCTATGAGACTCGTGACTCCAGGCGGTGATCGACCCGTCCGCGTCGATGGCGCCTGATAGTTCCATCACCATGGCCGGGGAATACGGCTCCCAGGCATGCTCGTCCTCGCGGGTCCACTTCAGCAAAACCGGCACGCCGGGCATGGCGCGAGCGACCAGCGCCGCGTCCACCGCCGCGTCGTCGGCGCCGTTATGGCCGTAACAGCCGGAGCCCGGGCGATGGTGAATCCGCAGGCTGTCGACCGGCATGTCCAGCAACTCGGCCAGACTGGTCCGCAACAGATAGATGCCTTGGCTGTGGGTCCAGATTTCCAGCCCGCCGTCCCGAGAGATCGCGAGGCCCGCCGACGGCCCGATGGAACCGTGCATGATATAGGCGCGTTCATACCGCGCGGCATGGCTGGCCTTGGCCTTGGCGGGAACCTCCAGCGGTGGCGGCACCGGCGTGTCCAGCAACGGCACGCCGTCGACCACCGGCATGCTCATCCGCTCGTTACTGGTGAGTTGCTCGTAGATGTCGCGGCTATCGAGACCAGGCTCGGAGGTCCAGGTCGCGGCATTGTAGAGCACGCGCGCCGCCTTGATCACGGCGAACTCATCGGCCCCGGCGATGGCCAGGAAGCTGCCGTCGCGCACCACCGTGAAACCGTCATCCGTCAGGCGTTTCAGCACCGTTTCGTCCAGCGCCTCAAGACGCGCCAGGGCGTGGGGCGGCCTTACCGGGCGCGCATGGACCATGCCCTCCATGGTCATGTCGTTCACGAAAACATGCCGTCCGGTGACGATATCCTCGATGTCCAGGGGAGCGCTTGGCTTGCCCACCAAAGTGCGCGCCTCGGCGGGCTTGATCCGGGCGTTTACATCGATGGGGATGCCGAAGCGCTGGTCGCCTTGCAGGTCCCAATAGGTGGTGGAGGCATTGGTGGACCGCGCCGTGATGGTGCCGTCATCAATGTCGAGTTCCTCGACGGCGACGCCCAGCGTCTCGGCGGCCTTGGCCAGCATCGCCGCCCGGGCGGTCGCCGAGGCCAGCCGGACGGCATTGCCGGATTCCTCCATCGAATTGCTGCCCGAGGTCATCCCCTCGTCAGGCCCATCGATGGTGTCGGGACGGAGCATCACGATCCGCGCGGGCGCGACATCCAGTTCCTCGGCGGCGAGACGCGAGACGGCGGAGGAGATCTTCTGGCCGATATCGACCTTGCCCATGCGGACCCGGACCACGCCATCGGTGGTGATCGAGATCCAGGAATCGAGATCGGGGTTCTTGGTCAGGCTTGGATTCTCGGTCATGGTCTCAGCCCTCCCGCCGAAGCCGGTCGATCGCCGCCAGAATGCGCGCGTGGCTGCCACATCGGCAGAGATGACCGGCGAGAGCGCTCTGTACCGCCTCGTCATCGGGCTTCGGATCGTATTCGAACAGTCCGGTGACCGCGATCACCATGCCCGGTGTGCAGTAGCCGCATTGCGCCGCGGTTTCGGCGATGAAGGCGCGCTGGACCTTGCTGAGCACGCCGTCCTTGGCCAGGCCCTCGACGGTGACGATGTCCTTGCCTTCGAACTCCGAGGCCGCGGCCACGCAACTGAGCCGGCTCTCGCCGTCGACCAGCACCGCGCAAGCCCCGCATTGCTCCAGGCCGCAGCCGAGCTTCGCGCCGGTCAGGCCCAATTGGTTCCGCAATACCTGTAATAGCGGCGTATCGCTTTCCGTGTCGACCCGGCGCGACTCGCCGTTCACCTGGAGATTGAGTGTCGGCATTGGTGACTTCCCCCGCGCATACTTCCAGCAAGACCGAAGCGAACTATTGGTCCGGTCCCTTCTCGTGTCATAGTGACGCGATATCGACCTCGGTGGAAAGCCCGTCGCGACACCGGTCGGGGGAGTATCGCGATGACGCTGAATATCGATCCCTGGGCATGAGCCAATCACAACGAAACTCCCGGGTGATCGTGACCCTGGCCTGTTTCCTCATGGCGACCTTCGCCTGGGGAACGGTGTTCTACGGCCACAGCGTCTACATGGATGCCCTGACCCGTGAGCGTGGCTGGTCGACGGCGCTCATCTCGACATCGATCCTGGTTTTCTGGCTCTCCAGCCTGCCAGGGACCCTGAGCGTCGGCTATTTGATCGATCGACGCGGACCGGTGCCGGTGGTGATCATCGGTGCGCTTTGCATCGGTCTCGGTCTAGTCGCGCTTGGCCACGTGACCGAGCCCTGGCAGCTTTTCGGTGTCTACATCGTGCTCGGATTCGGCTACCCGGCGATGGCGGCGGCGGCGATCAGTCCGACCCTGGCCCCATGGTTCGATAAAGGGTTCGGCGCCGCGTTGGGGGTCGCGTTGAGCGGCGCCAGTTTCGGCGGGGCCATCGTGCCGGTTCTGATGGTGTATTCGAGCACCCACAATGGATTCGAGAAGACGATGCTGGTCGCCGGCGTTACGGTTCTCGCGACCTTGGCGATCGTGGCGATTGTGCTGGCAAGGCTGGGCCGACCCGAGCGCGCGGCGTCCAGCCGAAGCGACCCGGCGCCGGTCGGCGCCAGGGAGCGGCTTCGTGACCCGTTGTTCTGGCGGATCGCGGTGGCGGCGGCGCTGGGGCTCGGCGGCCAAGTCGGGTTGCTCGCGCATCAGATACCCATCGTCGCCAAGCATGGCACGCCGGAGGCGGCGGCTTTCGCGGTCACCATTGTGGCGATCGGGTCGGCGGTGGGCCGGCTGGTGATCTCACAGGCCAGCCGAGTGGTGCCCGTGACAATGCTCGCCGCGCTTAGCTATGGCCTGTTCGGTATCGGTGTCGCGGTGATCGCGCTCTCGCAATCCCTGACCCAGATCTATATCGGCTGCGCCATCGCCGGTTTCATGGTCGGCCCCATCGTATTGCTGCCGCCGGTTCTGGTGCGCGAGGCTTTCGGATCGAACGGTTACGGCTCGACCTACGCGCTGGTGAACGTGGTCATGTACATCCTCGCCGCCCTCGGCCCATGGGCCGTGGGTATGCTGTACGCCGGATATGGCGACTATGCCGGCGGCCTGTGGATGTTGGTGGGGTTGGAAGTCGGGGCGATTGCCCTGATCCTGAAGCCCTTGCCGAAAACTCGTATCAGTCCTTGAGGGTCCGCAACATTTCCTCGCGCAGGGCGTCAAGTTCGCTCTTCGGGGCCGAGTTTTTCCGCCGCGATGAGCGCGTCACCGCGTCGTCCGGCAGTTTCTGCCAGTCCCAATTCTGACCGTCGTCATCATCGTCCTTGGGCGCTGCTTTTCCCTGGCGAGACGTCGGAATGCGATTGAGTTCCCAATCCTGGGAGGAGTTTTTCTTGGGCGCGGCGGGACGCGCGGGCGCGGGCGCCTTCGCGCGGGCGGCGGGCGGTGCCTGGCGCGGCGGCTCTTGCTTGGGTGGCTCCGGTTCCGGCGGCGGGCGCATCTGAAAGATCCCCTCCGTGCTCTCGGGGTCCGGCAACTCCCATTCGATGAACTCCGCCGGAGCGGGAGTCGGTTGCGACGTGGCGGTTTTCTTCCGCCTAATTCTGGTCTCGCGGACGGTCGTGGCCTTGGTCTCCGCCGTCGACTGGATGGAGGATCGCTGTTCGGGCGGCAGGGAATCGAACAGCGCCTCGGCCTGTTGGTAGTCCGCCGCGCTCCCGGTATCGGCGGCCTTGTATAGTCGGCGCGCGGCGCCTTCACTACCCTTGGCCTTGGTGCTGTCGGCGAGAATTCTAAGCCCTCTTCGCGTTTCCGCGTCGAGCTCGCCATCATTCCGGTCGTTGTCGGCCATGTCGAAATCTCCTGCCCCCACCATTGTTTATACCGCCTAAATCGCCCCAAGACACGGGAATATGTTCCCACGGATAGGAAATCGCGGTTCGCGGGAACCTCAATGTATGGCTTGCGGGGTCGTGCGAATGACGATATTGCCGGGTTCAACTGAATTGAGACTGAACGGATTGGGAGATGGACATGATTCTCGTCGGACGCAATGTGTCGCCCTTCGTACGCCGCACCGCGGTGGTATTGAAACTACTGGACGTGGCGTACGAGCAGAAGATGCTCTCAACCGCCGATGACCTTCCGGATATCTTGAAAAGCAACCCCGTCGGTCGGGTGCCGGCGCTGGTTCTCGATGACGGCGAAACCCTGCTCGATAGCGGCGCGATCATCGATCATCTGATGGAGGTCCATGATACGGACCGCAAGCTCTTGCCGGCGTCCGGCGCGGCGCGGCGCGTGGTTCTCAAAACCACGGCTCTCGCGCACGGCGTGATGGAGAAGGGCGTCTCGTCGTCCTACGAACGCAATCGCCGGCCCGAGGAGAAGGTCTACCAGGATTGGGTGGATCGCTGTGATGGTCAGGCGGAATCGGGCCTTCGCGCGCTGGAGGCCCAGGCGGCCGCGGCCAAGACCGAATGGTTGCATGGCGATGACATCACGCTCGGCGATATCACCGCCGTTCTGGCCTATGAATTCGTGCGGGCCTCGGCGCGTTACGTTACCGAGCGCAATGACTTTCCGGCGCTGGCGGCGCTTGCAGCCAAGGCGAAAGCCATGCCCGCCTTCGCCGAAAGCAAGCCGTAACGCTCTCCCGGCGGATTATTCCGCCTCGAAAACCAGGTAGGTCCGGGTCTCGATACTTTCACGCGCCGGCATGTCCTCGGTCTCGCCCGGATGGGTGAAGGCGCCGTGCGGCGTGAACCGGGCCCGACCGTCATCGATACTGTCCCAACCCTTGATCAAGATCACCTCGTCGGGCGTCATCTCGGAGGCGTAGTACCAACGGTGACCGTCGCCGCGGGCAAGCTGATAGATCTCGCCGGTGCGGTCGGGAAAACGCTGATCGGTGGCGATCAGATCTCCGGCGGGCACGCTGGCGGAATCCGCCAGGGCCAACGGCGCGCGCAGGACCGGGCCGGTGATCGGACGCCAGACATTGACCTGGACGATCCGACCGCCGGAGGAGAGCACGCGGTCGACCTCGGCCTCCCCCAGGGTATCCTTGGCGCGTTGCGGTCCGGATTTGACGGTGTAATCCGCGTGAACCCGGCCCGCCGGCCCGCGATGGCCATCGGGGTTCCTGGCGCCGGCGGCGTCGCTGGAGCGGCGGGTATGATCGAAGATCGTGACCGCGTCCGCCCCGGTCATGTCCTTCAACATCGCAACCAGCTCCGCGTTGTATTGAGTTTCGATCAGGTCGTCGTCGTAGAGGTCGACGACCTTGCTCTGATGCGCGCGCAACTCAAACCCGTTCACGTCCATGGACAGCGTATCGGCGATGTCGCGCATATCATTGATCCGCGCCGGCAGATCCTCGGTCTCGAAAAACACCTTGGGCTCGCCGCCGGTGATCTGGGAACTTTCGAAATACGGCTTGGTGTCCTGGCGGACGATGTAGCGCAGATTGGCCGTGACGGCGTGATCGGGCTGTTGACGCGCGGCGGCTTGGCTCATGACGGGTACTCCTCGCGGGCGATGGTTTTCATTCCGTTGACGAGAGAATGGTGTCGATGTTTGGTCTTTTTAATGCCGAAATGGCAAAGACAGCCGGTCGATTTTGGGCATAATTAGAAATATCAAGGATCCAGGAATGCCGGGTGCCGTCTTAGACGGTTTCTCCCTTGCCTGGGGCATCCATCTTGACGACCCGGTCCACATAGATCGACGGCGTGACGATGATCTCCGGATCCAGGCTGCCGAGCTCGACGATCTCGGGCACTTGAACGACGCATAGGTCCGCGGCCGCGGCCATGACCGGGCCGAAATTGCGCGCCGACTTGTTGTAGACGAGGTTGCCCCAACGGTCCGATGCCTTGGCCAGAACGAAGGCGACATCACCGCGCAGGGGGTATTCGAGAACCTGCATCCGCCCGCCGATCTCGCGAAGTTCCTTGCCCTCGGCGAGCTGCGTGCCGACACCGGTGGGCGTGTAGAACGCTCCGACGCCGGCGCCGGCGGCGCGCATGCGCTCGGACAGGGTTCCCTGGGGCACCAGTTCAAGTTCGACCTCGCCCCGGGCCCACATCTCCTCGAACACCACCGAGCCGCCGGAGCGTGGATAGGAGCAAACCACCTTGCGGACCTTGCCGTTCGCGAGCAGACCGCCAATGCCCTCGCGCCCGACCCCGGCATTGTTGGAAACAATCGTCAGATCGGTCGCCCCTTGGTCGTTCAGCGCGTTAAGCAACTCGGTCGGCATGCCGGCGCCGCCGAAACCCGAGACCAATACCGTCGCGCCGTCCTTGATGCCCTCGACCGCCGCCGCGAAGCTTTCCATGATCTTATTGATCGCCATTTCCGTTCCGCTCCCACGCGAAGAATTTCTTAAGGTCGTTCTAAGGCGGTGGCGGCCACGCGTCCAGCGGCGCGGCGATGGATTTGATGGTTAGCGCATTTACGCTGGTTCCGGGGGATCCCGAGATACATTCAGCAAAGCCGTGCTATCTAATGGGATGAGATGTCGACGCGGATGAATTTACTGGCCTCGTGGTTCGCGAGAGGGTTAATCCGCGGGCAGCGCAGGTCATCCACCGGGGGAAACAACGATGAAAGCCTATCAGATCACCGACTGGGGTCAGCCGCTCGAGGAACGCGAGGTCGCGATACCCGAGCCCAAGGGGCGGGAGGTTCTGATCAAGGTCACGGCGTGCGGGATCTGTCATTCCGATATTCATATCTGGGACGGGTTCTTCGACATGGGGGGCGGGCGCAGGCTGACGCTTTCGGAACGGGGGCTAAACCTGCCCTTCACCATGGGCCATGAACCGCTCGGTGAGGTGGCCGGGCTCGGGCCGGACGCGAGCGGGGTGGAGATCGGCGATAAACGCGTGGTCTATCCCTGGATCGGTTGCGGTGAATGCGATGTGTGCAAGCGTGACGAGGAACTGCTCTGCAACAATCCGATCACCATCGGTACCCGCCGCGACGGCGGATACGCGGAGTATCTGATCCTGCCGGACGCCAAGTATCTGGTTCCCTATGACGGGGTGGACGTGGGCGTTGCGGCGACGGCGGCGTGTTCGGGCATCACCGCCTACAGCGCGTTGAAAAAGGTCAGCCACCTGCGCAAGGACCAGTCTCTGCTGATCATCGGCGCCGGAGGTGTCGGTCTCGCCGGGGTCGGCATGGCCAAGGCGATCGTCAAGGGCAAGGTGATCGTCGCCGATATCGATCCGATCAAGCGGCAAGCGGCACTGGATGCCGGCGCGGACGAAGTGATCGACAACTCGGATCCCGGCGCTCGCAAGCAATTGATGGGGCTCACCAATGGCGGGCCGGACGGCTGTGTCGATTTCGTCGGCGCCCCCGCCAGCGTGGGGTTCGGCTTTGGGGTTTTGGCCAAGGGCGCGACCATGGTGGTCGTCGGACTTTACGGCGGATCAATGGACCTGCCGATCTCGATGCTGCCGCTCAAGGTGGTGAACCTGATCGGTAGCTATGTCGGCACGCAACAAGACCTGGTCGAATTGCTGGCGCTGATCAAGGACGGCAAGGTTAAGCCGGTTCCGCATGTGAAACGGCAATTGAGCGACGCGCCGATCGCGATCCAGGAGTTGCGCGAGGGCAAGGCGCTGGGCCGCTACGTGCTGATCAATTACTGACGCGGAATCAGCTTTTCCGTCGCGCCTTCAACTCCGCGAGGATCTCCTCGCGGTTACCGTCGATTTCCGGCGGGAGTCGGTAGTCGACCCGGTTGCGGCCATCGATATGCAGCGGGCTGGCGGCGGCGAGCGATCGCCGGCCCTCGGCGTCGGTGATCCAGCGGATCATGCCACGGGCATGCAGATTCTCGTCCTCGACCACCTCGTCGAGATCCTTGACCGAACCGCAGGGCACCCGCGCCTTGTTGAGCCGCTCCATGATGTCGGCGCGCTCCAGGGTAGAAGACCAGTCCGAGATCAATTGAGTGACGGCCTCCAGGTTTGTCACCCGGTCGGCCATGGTCGCGAAACGGGGATCATCCTTCAGCTCACCCTGGCCCATGGCGTCGAGCAGGCGATGCCAATGGGTATCGTTGTTGCAGATGATCGAGGTGTAACCATCCTTGGCCGGGAAAACGCCATAGGGCGCGATCGACAAGCCGCCATGGAAGTTTCCGGTGCGTGTCGGCACTCCGTCGCTGTCGAACATCAGGCCGAGATTGGACGCGAAGGAGGGGAACACCGCTTCCTGCATCGAGACATCGACATAGGAACCCTCACCGCTCCGCTCGCGCTTGACCAACGCCGTCATCACGCCGCCATAGAGATGGATGCCGGCGAAAAAGTCGCACAACGCCACGCCGGCCTTGACCGGTGGGTTCTCGGGAAAGCCGGTTTGGCTCATCACACCACCCATGGCCTGAACCGCGATATCCATGGCTTGGTAACCGGCATAGGGGCCGTTCTGGCCATAGCCGCTGCCGGAGGCGTAGACGATGTTCGGATTGACCTTCCTGACCGCCTCATGACCGACGCCGAGCCGGTCGACGACGCCCGGCGCGTAATTTTCGATCACCACGTCGGCGGTGGCGGCAAGCTCTAGGAAAATCTCGCGATCCGCGTCGTCCTTCAGATCCAGCACGATGCTTCGCTTGTTCGGGTTCAGCATTTTGAACGGATAGAGCGCCCCGCCCCGGGCGTTGCGCCGACGCAGATGCTCGCCCCCCGGCGGCTCCACCTTAATCACGTCGGCCCCGGCCATGGCCATCAGAAACGTGGCGTAGGGGCCGTTGTAGATCTGGGTCATGTCGATGACGCGAATACCTTCTAGAGGATGCTTTTCGGCGGACATGAGAATTCCTTGCGCGGGGATGTGGCTTGATCCGAATGTTCAGTGTTAGCGCCAGTTTGCTGAATGCGCCATGGCGATGCGAAGAGGCGCGCCAGACAATCAGCCTTGGGATATAGTCGCCGCGATCAACCCGCTTACCACCATGAAGGAACCTCCCGTGGCCATCGATCTCGACTACAGCGAGCTTTTCCGCTCCGGCCTGCCGGCCCCCGCCAAGAAATGGGGCGGCTTTCCCCCGTACAACTTCGTCGGCGGCAACAACGACGCGCCGAGCGTGCCGGTCGAGGACATGATCGAGGCGACCGCGGCCGTGCTTCGCCGCGAGGGATCGACATTGGCCACCTACGGCATGCAAAGCGGACCGCAAGGCTATGTGCCGTTGCGAGAGTTCGTGGCCAAAAAGCTTGTCCAACGCAGCGGCATGAATGTTTCGGCCGATGACATCTTGATCACCTCCGGCTCCAATCACGGGCTCGAACTTGTAAACGCGATTCTCTGCGAGCCTGGGGACGTGGTGCTGGTCGAACAGTTCAGCTATGGCAGCGCGTTATCCCGATTGCGCAAGTTTGGGGCGACGCCGGTGGGCATACCGCTCGACGATGACGGCATGCGCATGGATCTGCTGGCGGCCAAGTTGGCCGAACTCAAGGCCGAAGGGGTGACGCCGAAATACATTTACATCATCCCAACGATCCAGAATCCGGGCGGCAGCATTCTGCCGGAGGACCGACGCCGCGAGTTGCTGCGCCTGTCCGAGGAATATGGCGTGCCGATCCTCGAGGATGAGTGCTATGCCGATCTTCTGTGGGACGGCAAGCGGCCGGCGGCGATCGCGGCGATGGATGAGGGCGGCAACCGGGTGATTCATGTCGGCTCGTTCTCCAAGACCATCGCGCCGGCGCTCAGGGTCGGCTATGTCGCGGCGGATTGGGGCGTGCTCTCGCGCATGGTCGCGGTCAAGAATGACGGCGGCACCGGCGCGCTGGAACAGATGATGCTGGCGGAATACTGCAACTCCAAGTTCGACGGCCATATCGATGCCCTATGCATCACCTTGAAGGGCAAGCTCGATGTCATGATCGAGGCGCTGGAGGAGAATTTCGGAACCAGCGCCGAATTCACGCCGACCAAGGGCGGGATCTTCCAGTGGATCACCCTGCCGGATCACGTGGACACCATGAAGCTGGCCCAGGCCGCCGCCGCCGAGGGGATCGCCATCAATCCCGGCCCGGAATGGGCGTCCGACGCCGAGCCGGCCCGCAACCGGTTCCGCCTCTGTTTCGGCAGCCCGACCCTGGACGAAATCCGTGACGGGGTGAAAAAACTGTCCGAGGTCTGTCACCGAGAGTTCGGCGTCCCGGTCCGCGCCGCCAATGTCGAGCGGGGATAAAGCCGGCGTGATGATTCAGGTCGATGGCGCGAGGTCTTGCCTTTGGACGGGACGACGGGGCGGGAAGGTAAAATGATACCCACCGGGGACTCTCCGATGCGTCCACCGTCATCGTCGCCCTGGCAAATGGCAGGGCCTCGATCCGCGCGGAGGATGTCAGATCAGTTCGGTCCCGCCCAAGCCCGCGATTGTCGCCGCGAGGTCCTGGCTTTCGCCAGGACGACGGGCCGGGAAGGTAAAATGATACCCACCGGGGATTCTCCGATGCGTCCACTTTCACCGTCGCCCTGGCGAACGGCAGGGCCTCGATCCGCGCGGAGGATGTCAGATCAGTCCGGTCCCGCCCAAGCCCGCGATTGTCGCCGCGAGGTCC
>Ga0181593_10001487_pt1 | contig 21286 bp, 19 predicted proteins | sample 071ome_19_FD_133756 | JGI IMG/M metagenome (GOLD analysis project Ga0181593, IMG submission 133756) | Coastal salt marsh microbial communities from the Groves Creek Marsh, Skidaway Island, Georgia - 071413AT metaG (megahit assembly) | ecosystem: Environmental > Aquatic > Marine > Intertidal...
CCGCTCGGCATCGATCGAGGCTCAGCCAACCACTACAAAGGGCGCGCCCGCCCGGTTGGATTTGGCGTGAATATAGCGCGCCGCTAGCTCTTTTCCGGCACCCGCGGGACCTGTCAACATAACGCGCCCATTCGATTTTGTTACCTTATCCAGCTGCGACAGCAGCGCGCGGAACGCGGCTGAAATGCCCACCATCTCGCCGCTGGGGCTGTCTTTGCGGCGCAGGGCAGAATTTTCGCGCCGCAGCCGCGACGTTTCCATCGCACGGCGAATGACGACCAGTAACTGATCAATATTAAAGGGTTTTTCGATAAAATCATAGGCGCCCTGCTTGATCGCCGCGACCGCGATTTCAATATTGCCATGGCCAGAAATAATGATGATCGGAATATCGGGATTGTCCCGCTTGACCGTTTTCAAAATATCAATCCCATCCATCCGGCTGTCTTTAAGCCAAATATCCAGCACCATCAGCGCTGGCGGATCTTGGTTGATCGTCTCCATCGCCTCGTCGGAATTGCCTGCCAAGGCGGTGCTATAGCCCTCGTCTTGCAGAATATCCGAAATCAGCTCGCGAATGTCGCGCTCGTCGTCAACGATCAGAATGTCACTCATCTTGTCCTCTTTGGGTGGGCGCATCGTTTGTGGCATCTAGCGTGGCCAAGGGCAGTACGATCACTTCCATGGCACCCTGATGGCCATCTGGCGCAAAGGCTGGCGCAGTTTCCAGATCCAGCCTACCGCCGTGTTCTTCAATGATTTTCTTTACAATGGGCAGGCCCAGCCCGGTGCCCTCGGCGCGCGAGGTGACATAGGGCTCGAACAGGCGCGCCCGATCTTCGGGCAGGCCAATGCCGTTATCCATAATCTGGATCACCGCCTGCCCATCGCCCTGCGTCACCTGCAGGCGAATGACCCCCTGAAAGCCCGCAGGAACACCCGATTTTACCCTTGTTTCAATGGCTTCACCGGCATTCTTAATCAGGTTTGTCAGCGCCTGCCCAATCATTGTATCGTCAAGCTGGGCCATCAGGGCATCATCGGGCAGCTCCAGCGCGATCTCGACATCGGGTTGCCCGGCGCGCTGCAGCACCACGGCATCGCGGACCAATTTTGCCAGACTATGGCTGCGCCTGTCGGGTTCGGGCATGCGGGCAAATTTAGAAAACTCGTCAACAATGCGCCGCAAGTCATTGGTTTGACGCACGATTACCTCGGTTAACTGCTGCAGGCTATCGGCATTTTCGGCGTCTAGTTGCGCGCCGAACTTGCGCCTGATCCGTTCTGCTGACAGCTGTATGGGCGTGAGCGGGTTTTTGATTTCATGGGCAATGCGCCGTGCCACATCGCCCCAAGCCGCCATGCGCTGGGCCGCAACCAGGTTGGTCACATCGTCAAACGCCACTACATAGCCCTCAAGCGTGCCATCGTGACGCCGCCGCTTTGCCATGCGCACCAGCAAATTTTCCAAACGCCCATTGCGGGTTACGCGCACTTCTTCTTGCAGCGTTTCATGGGGGCCGTTTTGCAGCTTGTCAAAGACCGGGGCGAATTCTGGCACCGCCACAGACAGCGCCAGCGATGTTTGCTGTTCATGCCAATCCAGCAACCGTTCAGCCGAGCGGTTTACAAAGGCCACGCGCCCGCCATCATCCACCCCCACCACACCCGAGGTGACCGAGGCCAGAACAGAATCAAACAACCGCCGGCGCCGTTCGATCTGGCGGGTATTGTCCAACAGCGCCTCGCGCTGGCCTTTCAATTGCCGTGTCATCTGGTTGAAATACTGGCTGAGCATGGCAATCTCGTCGTCGCCCTCTTCCTCGATCACCTGCACATCCAGATCGCCCGCGCCCACCTGTTGCGCGGCCCCCGCCAAACGCCCCACAGGGCGGCTAAGACGTTCTGCAAACCACAGCCCCAGCAGCACAGCGGCCAAGATCAACAGCACCGCAAACCCCAGATAAAGCAGCGCAAAATCGGCCAAACGGCGGCCGCGCTCGCTTTCTTGTTGCTGATAGAACCGCGCAGTTTCTTGGGTTTCGTCCAGCAGCGCCAGCAAATCGCCGTCAACCGTACGGCTGATGTACAAAAACCGCTCGCCCAAGCCGCGCAGCTTGACCAAGGCGCGGTATTCGTCATTGGGCCAATCGCTGATCAGCGCGGTGCCTTGGCTGCGCGCGGCGTCAAAATCACTGGGTTTGGGAACTTCGAGGTCAAACAAATACGAGCGCGCACCGCGGGCGCGGATATTGCCCGCGCCATCCAAAACAAAGGCCTCTTTCAGGCCGCGCTGGATCAGGCCCTGCCCCTCGGTCAGCACCAGACGTAAATCGCCGTCTTCGTTGATGGGAAAGTCGCGGTGACGCTCTTCGATAAAGCCCGCCAGCAGGCCGGCATCCTCGCGCAGATCTTTGCTTTGCTCGGCCTCATACGATTGCGCCGCCGCCAGAGAGGCGCCAACAACGCTTTGAACACGTTTGGAAAACCACGTTTCAAGGCCAATATTGATGGTCAGCATCGCAAACACGGCCACCGTGACCGTGGGCAAAAACGCCATCAAAGCAAAAACGCCCGTCAGCCGCAAATGCAGGCGCGACCCGGCCGATTGCTGACGGCGTTGCGCCAGAATGGTTAGCACCCGCTGCAGCACCAAGGCGGCCAAAAGCAGCACATAAACCAAATCGGCCAGCAGCACCAAGCGCAGCGCCATAGAGGTGCCGCCCTGGCCCAGCGGACCCAGCACCAAAAACGTGGCCAATGCCAAAAGCGGCCCCAAAACCACCAGCCCCAACGTGGCCACGTTTTGGTATCTACGCTGACGGCGCAGGCGCAGCAGCCGCTCCCATGCGTTGCTTCTATACCGTGCCTTTAAGGCCACTCAGCCCCCCAAGCTTTTGGCGGGCTCATGCACCCAACCACAACATTTGGCGTCATATTACGGGGGCTGCGCCCCATTTGCCACATAATGTTGCGATTTTACATCAATTTTCGGCGCCGTGTCACGGAGATATCCAGCTCGGTGATCTTCTTACGCAGCGTATTGCGGTTGATACCCAGCAAATCGGCGCATTTGGCTTGGTTTCCGCCGGTGGCTTCAAGGGCAATTTCAATCAGCGGCGTTTCCACCTCTTTCAAAATGCGCCCATGCAGGCCCGGCGGGGGCAGCATATTTCCATGCAGATCAAAATAGCGCCGCAAATGCCGCGCCACGCTGGCCGACAGGTTATCGGCATCGCTGATACCGCCGCTGAGCACCGGCTCCATCTCGGGCTGGCTGCCCAATACCATTTCCACCTCGGGGCGGCTGATTTCTTCGGCACGGCTGGTCAAAACAAGGCGGCGAATAGCGTTTTCCAATTGGCGCACATTGCCCGGCCAGCTGTAAACGCGCATCAATTCCACCGCATCGCGCGACAGGCGGCGGCGCACGCCTGTATCACGCTCGGCCCGGCCCAGAAAATGCTCGGCCAACAGCGAAATATCATCCACCCGCTCGCGCAGCGCCGGCACATCCAGTGTGGCCCCGCCGATACGGTAATACAAATCTTGCCGCATCCGCCCCTTTTCCATGGCATGGCTTAGGTTCACTTGGCTGGTGGCCATGAACCGCGGCACATGTTCGCCGGGGTTGTCCATCATCCGCACGATACGCGCCTGCGCCTCGGCGTCTAAATCGCCAATTTCATCAAACAACAACGTGCCACCCCGGACACGCGCCAACACCCGCGCTGGCCCCTCTAGTTCGGAAAGATCGGCCGCAGAAACGCTGACAAAGGGCAAGGTGCGCCGATCTGAAAAATCGTGAATAGCCCGGGCAATCAGGGATTTTCCGGTGCCAGATTCCCCCGAAATCAACACCGGCAAATCGGTGTTCATCACCCGCGCCACGATACGATACAGCGCCTGCATCCCCGGCGTGCGCCCCACCAAGGGCAGGTCTTCGGGGCGCTCGTCCTCGGCCGGTTCCGGGCTACGCTGCGGCACTGCGCGGCGCCGCGCCTCTAAGGCGCGCGCGGTGCGCTTCATCAAATCGGGCAAATCAAACGGTTTGGGCAGGTAATCATAGGCCTCGGCCTCGGCCGCTTGGATGGCGGTCATGATGGTGTTTTGCGCAGAAATCACAATCACCGGCAGGCCGGGGCGGTCTTGGGCGATTTTGGGCAGCATTTCCAACCCATTGCCATCGGGCATCATCACATCCGAAATCACCACATCGCCCTTGCCCTCGCCCACCCAGCGCATCAGCGTGGTCAACGAACTGGTGGCGTGCACCTTGCAGCCCGCACGCGTCAACGCTTGGGTCAAAACAGTACGAATGGTGCGGTCATCGTCTGCGACCAGAACAGTGCCATCCATCGTTAACTCTCCTTAATATTCTTGGGCGCGCGCGGAAGGGATATGCGAAACACGGTGCGGCCGGGCACGGAATTAACCGAGATCCACCCGTCATGATCGCTGATAATCTTGCTAACCAAGGCCAGCCCCAGGCCGGTGCCGTTTTCGCGCCCAGAAACAAAGGGCTCGAAAATATCGTTGGCAATCGCTTCGGGCAGGCCCGGGCCATCATCGGTGATTTCAATCTGCAACGGCAGCGAGTGGCCACTGCCATCGGCACGGCGCAGGCGAAACGCATGCTCGTAAAAGGTGCGCAGCACAATTTTACCGCCACCGGGGGCGGCTTGGGCGGCATTTTTCAACAGGTTCAGAACCACCTGCAACAGCTGGTCGGGGTCTGCCCATGCCAAGGGCAGCGAGGGGTCGTATTGCTCGACAATCTTCATATGCGCGCCAAAGCCCAACAGCGCCGAGCGCCGCGCACGATCAAGAACATCATGCAAATTCATGGCCTTGCGGGCGGGCTCGGACAGGTTTCCAAACTGTTCTACCTGCTCTAGCAGCTTCACAATCCGCCGGGTTTCCCCCACGATCAAATCTGTCAGCTCTAAATCTTCTGGGCCCAAATTCATGCTCAGCAATTGCGCAGCCCCCGCAATGCCCGCCAGTGGGTTCTTGATTTCATGCGCCAGCATTTCGGCCATCCCAATGGCCGATTTCGCCGCCGATTTCACCGAATGGCTTTGCGTCATCCGGCTGGCCAATTCGCGCGGCGCCACCAAGAACAGCATCTTTCCCGGATGCCCTAACAGGGGCGCAATTTGCAGGTTGCACTGCAGCGGCGGCCGGTCGCCCGTGCCCACATCGACATCGTTTACAAATAACGGCGTGCCCGCAGCCCGGGCGCGCGCAAACGCCTCTTCCAGCGGGGCATCCACCGCCAATCTGTCCCATACCGGGGTGCCCGCCACAGATTTGGCCGAGGCGTTCAAAAACCCCTCGGCAGCGGGGTTAATCTGCTCGATCAAATCGCCCGCCCCCACCAACAGGGCCGGCACGGGCAGCGAATTCCACAGGGCGGCTTCCTCACTCATGCGGCGCATCTTTCGCTGTCATCGGCCCGCCGCAGCAAGGCCAGCACCCGCGCGGGCGCGCGCTCGGTCAAGATTTGGCGGCGCAGCTTCGCGCAAGTGGCCAGATCATCCATGTACCACCCCAAGTGTTTGCGCGCCACGCGCAGCCCCAGGTCCGCCCCGTAAAAGCCCAGCATCGCCTCGTAATGGCCGCAGATCATATCCAGCAACGCAGCCCCCTGCGGCACATCTGGCGCGGGCCCATGGCCCAAACTATGGGCCACTTGCGCCAAAACCCACGGCCGCCCCTGCGCGCCGCGCCCAATCATCACCCCATCAGCCCCCGATTGCCGCAGCGCCTCGCGTGCCGCATTGGGGCCGATGATGTCGCCATTGGCCACCACCGGAATATCCACCGCCGCTTTGACCTCGGCAATCGCGGCCCAATCGGCATGCCCCTTGTAAAACTGGCAGCGCGTGCGCCCGTGAATAACCACCATCTGCACCCCCGCCCCTTCGGCGCGGCGGGCCAAATCGGCCGCGTTCAGGCAGGTATCATCCCAACCCAGACGGGTTTTCAAAGTCACAGGAATATTCACCGCAGCCACCACCGCCTCGATCAGGTGCAGCGCATGATCCAAATCGCGCATCAGCGCCGAACCAGACAGCCCGCCAACCACCTTTTTGGCCGGGCACCCCATATTGATGTCAATCACCCGGGCGCCCATGCCCTCTACTTCTTTGGCCGCGCGCGCCATCCAATGCGCCTCGCGCCCGGCCAATTGCACCGATGTGTTTTCCACATGCGCCCCCAGCTCGGCACGCTCGCGCACGCCGGGCTTGGCCTGCACCATCTCTTGGCTGGCCACCATCTCGCTCACCACCAAGCCCGCACCAAAGCGCGACACAAGGGTGCGAAACGGCAAATCCGTGATGCCGGCCAAAGGGGCCAACAGCACCGGGCTGGACAGGGATTTTTCTGCAATCGATAGCGGCATGTGCCTAAACCTTGTGCGATGCCTCATTCGTAACCTGTTGCCTTCACAGCTACAATGAATGCAACGTCTATTTCCTATACAGATCAGCCCATTTGCACATTTTTTGTGCAAATACCCGCAACCGCGCCCAGATCGTGGCAATTGCTCTTCCCGCCACAAGGCCCTATTCATTGGAAAAGGAGACCACCCATGCGCACTGCCGCCCTCATCGTTGCTGCCGGCCGTGGCACCCGCGCAGGCGGGGCCTTGCCCAAACAATGGCAAACCATTGCCGGGCGCCGCGTGGCCGACTGGACGCTTGATGCCTTTGCCACCCATCCCGGCATCGACCACATTCTCATGGTCATCAACCCCAGCGATGCCGATCTGGCCCCCAAAACCGTGGCCACCACCGCAGGCGGCGCCACGCGTGCGCAATCGGTCTTGGCAGGTCTGCAGGCCTTGCAGGGCCAAGGCATCGAACGGGTCTTGATCCACGACGTGGCCCGCGCCTGCGTCAGCCATCAGGTGATTGACGGCGTCTTAGCCGCCCTTGCCACCCACCAAGGCGCGGCGCCCGGGCTGGATATCACCGATGCGCTTTGGCGCGGCACGGCCGTGGGCCAGCCCATCACCGGCACAATGGCGCGCGAAGGTCTGTTTCGCGCACAAACGCCGCAAGGCTTTCACTTTGCCGAAATACTCACTGCGCATCAGACGTATCAGGGCGAGGCGGCCGATGATGTCGAGGTGGCCCGCGGCGCCGGTCTTTCGGTTGTGATCACCCAAGGATGCGCGCAAAATATCAAAATCACCCAGCCCGCCGATTTTCAGCGCGCGGCCCAGATCTTAGAACAGGAGCACCGCTTGCCCATGCCCGCCTTTCCAGACATCCGCCTTGGCAATGGCTATGACGTGCATGCCTTTGGCCCCGGCGATCATGTCACGCTCTGCGGCGTGGCGCTGCCCCATGGCCGCGGCTTGATGGGCCATTCCGATGCCGATGTGGGCATGCATGCCATCACCGATGCCATTTATGGCGCCTTGGCACAGGGCGATATCGGGCGGCATTTCCCGCCCTCTGATCCGCAATGGAAAGGCGCCGATAGCGCAATATTTTTGGCCCATGCGGCGAAACTGGCCCGCGATATGGGCTTTGAGATCGGCAATATCGATTGCACCTTGGTGTGCGAACAGCCCAAGATCGGCCCCCATGCCCCCGCCATGCAGGCGCGTTTGGCGCAGATTATGGGGGTCGAGGGCACGCGCATTTCGGTCAAGGCCACCACGTCCGAGCGGCTGGGCTTTACCGGCCGCGAAGAGGGTATCGCCGCGCTGGCCACCGCCACACTGATCGGCGGGGGCACCGCATGCGCCTAAGCCGCCAGATTTCCATTTTCTTCGGCGCCGGTCTGTTGCGCCCGGCCCCGGGCACATGGGGCTCGGCCGTGGCGCTGGCCTTGGGGGTTGGTCTGCACATGCTGGGCCATTTCCCGCTTTTGGCACTGGCGACATTGGCCGCAACGGGGGTGGGTTTTTGGGCCTGCGCGCGCGAATTGGCCAACCGCCCGGGCGATGACCCCTCTGAGATTGTTATCGACGAGGTGGCCGGCCAATGGCTGGCGCTGTGCTTTCCGTCTTTTGGGTTTTGGCTTATGGGCTTGCCCGCCAGCACATTCCCCTACCCCGGCTGGCTGGCCGCCTTCTTGTTTTTCCGCCTTTTCGACATCTGGAAACCTTGGTTGGTGGGCCAAGCCGACAGGCGCCACGATGCGGCCGGCGTGATGCTGGATGATCTGTGGGCTGGCGTTTTTGCAGGGATCGCCACGATCGTGGCGGCCGGTCTGGCCCATGGGGTGCTGATGTGAGCATGGCAGAGCGCGTGATACAGGCCTGCCGGGCCAAGGGGCTGATGCTGAGCATGGCAGAAAGCTGCACAGGCGGCATGCTGGCCGCCGCGCTGACCGATGTGCCCGGCGCCTCGGCCGTGGTGGAACGTGGCTTTGTCACCTATACCAATGCCGCCAAAATGCAGATGCTGGGCGTCAGCGCCGACACGCTGCGCCAGCATGGCGCTGTTTCCGAACAGGTCGCGCGGGAAATGGCCGAAGGGGCCTTGGCCCATTCCCAGGCTGATCTGGCCGTGGCCATCACCGGCATCGCCGGGCCCGGGGGATCGGAATTCAAACCCGAGGGGCGCGTGTGTTTTGCACTGGCGCAAACCGGCCAGCCCACGCGCCATGAAACGGTTGAATTTGGGGCCTTGGGCCGCGCCCAAGTGCGCCACGCCAGCTGTCAGCACGCCCTAGAACAGATTCTTAGCGCCATCCTTTAGCTGCCTATTTTTTGTGCAAATGCCCACCTAGGGCGCCCCATTTTGTGGCGTTTTGAAATATGCCCCTATTCTGGGCGGCATTTTGCGCGCTTGCAGCTTTTTTTGGCATCGGTGATGCGGTTCAAGCCCCCAAGCCGCGAAATCATCGCGCAACACGATCAAGGGGACACCGAATGAACGCAGCAGATACCGCATGGATCATCGTCGCCACGGCGTTGGTTCTATTCATGACATTGCCGGGCTTGGCCCTATTTTACGGCGGCCTTGTGCGCGCCCGCAACGTGCTCAGCGTGTTCATGCATTGCTATGCGATTGCCTGTTTGATGAGCGTGCTTTGGTTTGCCTTTGGCTATTCCATCGCCTTTGGCGAGGGCACCCCCTATTGGGGTGGGTTGGGCAAGATGTTCCTATCGGGCATCGACAGTGAAACCCTATCGGGCAGCCTGCCCGAAGTGCTGTTTTTTGCCTTTCAGATGACCTTTGCCATCATCACCCCGGCGCTGATCGTGGGCGCCTATGTGGAACGGATCGGTTTTGGCTTTGTGCTGCTGTTCTCGGCGCTTTGGATGCTTTTGTGCTACGCCCCTGTCACCCATTGGATCTGGGGCGGTGGTTTCTTGGCCGATGGCGGTATCTTTGGCGAAACTGGGGTGCGTGATTTCGCAGGCGGCATCGTTGTGCATGAAACCGCCGGTTTGGCGGCCTTGGTTCTGGCGGTCATGCTGGGCGCGCGCAAAAACCAAACCACGCCCCCGCACAACCCGGGCTATGTGATGATTGGCGCATCGATGCTGTGGGTGGGTTGGTTTGGCTTTAACGGTGGCAGCCAATTGGCCGCCGATGGCGGCGCGGCCATGGCGCTGACCGTTACACATATTTCGGCCGCCACTGCCTCGCTCAGCTGGGCGCTGTGGGAGCGGGTGAAATTTGGCAAATCGTCGCTGGTGGGCTTGGTTACGGGCACCATCGCGGGGCTGGCCTCGATCACCCCGGCCTCGGGCTTTGTTGGCCCGGTCGAGGCGCTGGCCATCGGCGCCATCGCGGGCGTGCTGTGCCAAGAGGCGGTTGTCTTGGTGCGCAATGTGCTAAAAATTGACGATACGCTGGATGTCTTTGCAGTGCATGGCGTCGGCGGCATTTTCGGCACCATCATGATTGCCGCCTTTGGCGCAGGCAGCTGGGCGGCGCAGCTGGGCAGCTTGGCCATTGTGGGGGTCTATACCGTGGTTGTCAGCGTTGTTTTGGCCAAGTTGGTGGGGCTGGTAGCACCGCTGCGCGTCGATCAGGAAAGCGAATATAACGGGCTGGATATCTCGGTTCATGGCGAACGCGCCTACGACCACAGCTCGTAACCACCACGCCCATCGTGGCATGATCAGGCCCAAGGCACCCTGCCTTGGGCCTTTTTCATATCAGATCAACGCCAACAGCGCGTCAAAACCGGGCCAAAAGCGCATGCAACATGCGCGCGCCTGTTTCATAATATAGCCCCTTTGTACGGGCCAAAGGCGCGCTGTAGCGATCTACCGGCGCCAATGGCAGGCCCGCCTCGTCGCCCGCCAGCAAGGCGCCCGCGCAGGCCGTGCCCATCACCGTGCCCGGTGCAATGCCACGCCCAGAATAGCCATAAACCGCCAAGCCATTGGGCCCAATACGCTGTATTTTGGGCATTTTATCCCCAGTCATGGCAATACGCCCCGACCAAAAATATTCAAATTCTTCGCCCGCCACCTGCGGGAACAGCCGCGCCAAGGCCCGCCCGGCCCAAGCCCGATGCACGCCTAACTGATCGGGCAGGCCCATCGCCCCCAAAATCAACCGCCCCGCCGCATCCTTGCGATACGATGTCATCACCGTGCCCGTATCCCACGCCCCCTCGCCCCCCGGCAAGATACTGCCCGCCACATTGGGCGACAGCGGCCGTGTGGCCAACTGGAAGTAATGCACCGGCGTCAAACGCGGCACTTTGGCGCCAGCAGCCCCTTGATGATAGGCGTTTGTTGCCAATAGCAGCCGCTCGGCCCGCAACAGCGATGCCCCCGCATGCACCTGCCACGCCTGCCCGTCATGGGCGATACGCTGCACGCCAACACCTTGGCAAATTTGCGCACCCGCCTGCTGGGCGGCACGCGCCAAACCGCGCACATAGCCCATGGGCTGCACCGTGCCTGCGCGCGCGTCAAACAAGGCGCCATGCACCGCCGGGCTGCCCACAGCCTGCTGCGCCTGTTGGGCGTCGTGCAGGCGCACAGGCGCCGCGCGCCGCTGTTGCTGGGCAAACCGGCGCTGCAAATCCGCCATGCCGCTGGGCGCATGGGCGCAATGCAACGTGCCATTTTGCACCGCCTCGCAGGCAATGCCATACCTGTTGATCAGCTCGAACACCTGCCCCGGCCCTGCGCCCAAGGCCGCGTTCAGCCGCTGGCCTGCCTCTTGGCCCAAGGCCGCCTCGACCTGATCGGGCGGCAGCCATAGCCCGGCATTGACCAAACCCACATTGCGCCCAGACCCGCCATGGCCCACCTCTTGGGCCTCGATCAACAGCACGCGCGCACCTGCCGTGGCCGCGGCCAGCGCCGCCGAGCAGCCGGTAAACCCACCGCCAATCACCAACAGATCCACAGATGCCTGCACCGGCAGCGCCATCGGCTCTACATGTTCCTGGCAGGATGCCTGCCACAGGTTGCCACCAGTCATTCTTCCCTCATCTCGCCCGAGTCGCACCGATAATCCCGTTAAGCCCGCCGCCGGCCCCAAAGCAATGGCAAAGCAATGCCAAAGCGCGCATAAACGCAACATGGCGCCACCCACGGGGGGCAGCGCCATGCAAATTTCAACCCATAGGCGCCTTAAAAGAACGCTTGCAGCCCGGTTTGTGCACGCCCCAAGATCAACGCATGCACATCATGCGCCCCCTCATAGGTATTCACCGTTTCCAGGTTCACCATGTGGCGGATCACCCCAAACTCTAGGCTGATCCCGTTGCCCCCATGCATATCACGCGACATCCGCGCAATATCCAACGCCTTGCCACAGTTGTTGCGCTTGACGATCGAGATCATCTCGGGCGCCGCTTTCGCCTCGTCCATCAGGCGGCCCACCCGCAGGCTGGCCTGCAAGCCCAATGCAATTTCGGTCTGCATATCGGCCAGCTTCTTTTGATAGAGCTGCGTCTGCGCCAAGGGGCGCTTGAACTGGTGGCGGTCCAGCCCGTATTGGCGCGCTGCGTGCCAGCAAAACTCGGCCGCACCCAAAACGCCCCATGAAATGCCATAGCGCGCGCGGTTCAAACACCCAAACGGCCCTTTCAGCCCCTCGACATGGGGCAACAGCGCCTCTTCGCCCACTTCCACACCATCCATCACGATTTCCCCCGTGATCGAGGCGCGCAAGCTCATCTTCTTTTCGATCTTCGGCGCCGATAGGCCCTTCATCCCTTTTTCCAAAATGAAGCCGCGGATCTTGCCGCCATGGGCCTCGGATTTGGCCCAAACCACGAAAACATCGGCGATAGGGCTGTTGGAGATCCACATCTTCGAGCCGCTCAGCACATAGCCACCGTCGGTTTTCACCGCGCGTGTTTTCATGCCCGCCGGGTCCGATCCGGCGTCAGGTTCGGTCAATCCAAAACAGCCAATCCATTCGCCCGTGGCCAATTTTGGCAGGTATTTCTGGCGCTGCTCCTCGGAGCCATAGGCATAGATCGGATACATCACCAAGCTTGATTGCACCGACATCATCGAACGATAGCCGCTGTCAACCCGCTCAACCTCGCGCGCGACCAGCCCATAGGCCACATAGCCACCCCCCAAACCGCCATAGGCCTCGGGAATCGTGGTGCCCAACAGGCCCATGCTGCCCATTTCGGCAAAAATCGCCGGATCTGTCTGTTCGTTCTGGAAGGCCTCCAAAACCCGCGGCTGCAGCTTTTCTTGGCAATAGGCACGGGCGCTGTCGCGGATCATCCGCTCGTCTTCGCTCAGCTGATCCTCCAGACGGAACGCATCTTGCCAATCAAAAGAAGACAGGTCTGGCATGTCTTTGGCCCGCAGGCTGGGTTTATCGTCAAGCATCAATGCCTCCTAAAACTGTGATTGGCGGCATTGTATCATGCAAGAACAGCAGTTAATATACCGATTATAGCATAGTTGCATGAGGTTTTCGCATATGTTGCCGCCGCGCCGCCTGATGCCCTCGCTCACTGCCCTGCGGGCCCTCGATGCACTGGCGCGCCTTGGCAGCGCCACCGCCGTGGCCGAAGAGCTCAGCCTCACCCAAAGCGCCGTCAGCCGGCAATTGCAGGCCCTAGAACACCAGCTTGGCGCCCAGCTGATTGCCCGCAAAGGCCGCGGCATGGTGCTCACCCAAACTGGCCAAGACTATGTCGCCCAAATCCGCCCCGCCTTGGCGCAAATCAGCCAAGCCGGCCTGCGTTTGCAAATGCAGCCCAGCGGGGCCGGCACGGTCAGCTTGGCAATTTTGCCAACATTTGGCATGCGCTGGCTGGTGCCGCGACTGCCCGAATTCACCCGCCGCCATCCCGAGGTCACAATCAACCTCTCTACCTGCCTGACCTTGCCAGATTTCGCCACCGCCCCCTTTGATGCCGCCATTTATTTCGGCACCCCCGAACTGCCCGATTGCCACAGCCTGCAGCTGCGCCGCGAAAGCGTGCGGCCCGTCTGCGCCCCAGACATGCTGCAGCGCCTGCCCGTCACCCAGCCCGCCGATATCTTGAAACTGCCGCTTTTGCACATCCAGACCCGCCCTTATGCATGGCCCGAATGGTTGGCCCGCCACGGCTTGGCGCCCCCCGCCGGCAGCGCCATGGTCTTTGACCAGTTTTCCACCATCACCCAAGCCGCGCTGCACGGTCTTGGCGCGGCCCTCTTGCCGCAATATCTGGCCGAACAAGATATTGCCACCGGCAGGCTGGTGCCCGTCTGGGGCGGCGCCGTTCAGGCCCGGGGCGCCTATCATTTGGTCTGGCCACGCATGCGCCCGCCCAGCCCCGCGCTGCTTGCCCTGCGCGACTGGCTGGCCACCCAATCCGAAGACGGCGACAGCCTGCCCCGCTAGACGCCTGCGTTTTCATCTTGCCCAAAATACTCTGGGGGGTCAGGGGGGCAAAGCCCCCCGGCCCTTAGCCCAAGGCGTAGCCCGCACCGCGCACAGTGCGCAGCGGATCGCCGCCACCAAAGCGCGTCAAGGCCTTGCGCAGCCGGCCGATATGTACATCCACCGTGCGCGTATCCACGTAAATGTCGCGCCCCCAGACCCGGTCAAGCAGCTGTTCGCGGCTCCACACCCGGCCCGGTTTTTCCATAAATGTCGACAGCAGGCGAAACTCGGTTGGCCCCAGCTTCAACTCTTGGCCATCGCGCATCACCCGGTGGGTTTCTGCGTCCAGCACAATATCGTCAAATTCCAGCCGTTGCCCCACCGCCGCCGGGCGGGTGCGGCGCAGTTGGGTGCGCACGCGCGCCATCAACTCGACCAGCGAATAGGGCTTGACCACATAGTCATCCGCCCCGGTTTCCAGCCCCCGCACCCGGTCCACCTCTTCCGAGCGGGCCGATAGCATAATCACCGGAATTTTTCTGGTCTCCGTGCGCAGCTTCAAGCGGCGGCACACTTCGATACCAGACAGGTTGGGCATCATCCAATCCAGCACAATCAGGTCTGGCGCTTCTTCGTCGACCAGCATCAGCGCGTCCTCGCCATTATCGGCGCTGATCACGTAAAACCCTTCCGCTTCGAGGTTATAGACCAATACCTCGCGCTGCGCCGCCTCGTCTTCGACCAGCAAGACCCGCGGTTGATCGGCAGACATTCTATGCCTCCTTTTTGTCCAAGGCGCTGCTCAACCCGTCGGCCTTTGGGCGGCTGTCATCGGGCAATTCACCTTCGACCAAATACACAACCTGTTCGGCAATTGCCGTCACATGGTCGCCCATGCGTTCGGTATTTTTGGCGATGAAATGCAGGTGCATACAGGCAGTAATATTGCGCGGGTCTTCCATCATGAATGTCAGGAATTCGCGAAACAGCGCGTTATACATCTGGTCCACATCATGATCTCGCGTGATCACATCATGGGCCAATTGGGCGTCGCGGGCGATATAGGCATCCAGCGCGTCTTTCAGCATAAATTGCACTTCGCGCGCCATCCGGCGCAGGGCGGCATGGGCGCCCTCGATGGGGGCCATATTGGCCAAAACGCCGGTGCGTTTGGCCATGTTTTTGGCATAATCGCCAATACGTTCAAGGTTGCCCGAAATTTTCATCACCGACAAAACGATGCGCAAATCCACCGCCGTGGGCGAGCGCAGCGCGATCAGCCGCGTGACATCTTCGTTGATCAGCAACTCTAGCGCGTCGATGGCCTTGTCGCCATCGCGCACTTGCTCGGCCAGTTCGGTGTCGTTTTCATCCAGCGACCGGGCGCCTTCCAAAATGGCGTTTTCCACCAGCCCGCCCATTTTCATGATGCGCGCCTGGATCGCCTCTAGCTCGCGGTCGAAGGCAGAAACGATATGTTGGGTACTGTCTTGCATAATCATGCCTGCTTTCTCAGCCGATCCGGCCGGTAATATAGCTTTCGGTGCGCGGATCTTGGGGCTGGGTAAAGATCCGGCTGGTATCGTCAAATTCCACCAGATTGCCCAAGTGAAAGAACGCGGTTTTCTGGCTGACGCGGGCGGCCTGTTGCATCGAATGGGTCACGATCACGACCGAGTAATTGGTGCGCAAATCATCGATCAATTCTTCCACCTGCGCGGTTGCAATCGGGTCCAGCGCCGAGCACGGCTCGTCCATCAGCAGCACTTCGGGCTGGGTGGCAATGGCGCGGGCAATGCACAGGCGTTGCTGTTGCCCACCCGACAGGCCAGTGCCGGGGGCGTGCAAACGGTCTTTTACCTCGTTCCAAATCGCCCCGCGGCGCAGCGCGGTTTCGACAATCTCGTCCAGCTCGGCTTTGTTGCGCGCCATGCCATGGATACGCGGGCCATAGGCCACGTTGTCATAGATCGATTTTGGAAAGGGGTTTGGTTTTTGAAACACCATCCCCACGCGGGCACGCAATTGCACGGGGTCTACGCGCTTGTCGTAGATATCTTCGCCATCCAGCTGAATGCTGCCTTCTACACGGCACACATCGATGGTGTCGTTCATGCGGTTCAGGCAGCGCAGGAAGGTGGATTTACCACAGCCCGACGGGCCGATAAACGCCGTCACCGTGCGGGGCGCGATATCGACATTCACATCTTTGATAGCGTGGCTATCACCATAATAGACCTGCACATTGCGGGCCGAGATCTTGATTTCGTTTTGATCCACGTTGATCTCCGCGTTGTTTGTTGGGGCGTCATACATGGGCGTATACCTTGCTTACCACCGGCGCTCAAACCGGCGCCGCAGCACAATGGCGGCAATGTTCATGATAACGAGGAAGCACAACAGCACGATAATCGCGCCCGAGGCCCTCTCGACAAATGCGGGGTCGCCGCGGGTTGTCCAGTTATACACCTGCACCGGCAAGGCCGAGGCCGGGTCCAAAAACCCTTCGGGCGGGCTGCCGGGGTATTCGCGCACAAAGGCCACCATACCGATCAACAGCAAAGGCGCGGTTTCCCCCAAAGCTTGGGCCAAGCCGATGATCGTGCCGGTCAGAATGCCCGGCATGGCCAAAGGCAATACATGGTGGAAAACCGATTGCATCTTTGATGCCCCCACCCCCAATGCCGCATCGCGGATCGACGGCGGCACCGCTTTCAGCGCGGCGCGGGTGGCGATGATAATGGTTGGCAATGTCATCAAGGTCAGCACCAAGCCGCCGACAATCGGCGCCGATTGCGGCAAACCGACAAAGTTGATGAAAATCGCCAAACCCAAGATACCAAACACAATCGAGGGCACCGCCGCAAGGTTCGAGATATTCACCTCGATCAGGTCGGTCCATCGGTTTTGCGGCGCGAATTCTTCCAGATAGATCGAGGCCGCAACGCCGATGGGAAGCGAAAGGCACAAAACGATCATCATCATATAGGCCGACCCCAAGATCGCCACGCCCAAACCCGCCGCTTCGGGGCGGGTATCGGATGCATCGGGGGCGGTAAAAAAGCCCCAGTTATAGCCCAGCGTGATAATCCCCGCCGCGCGCAATGCATCGGCCATTTCCAGCTGCGCGGGCGAAATGTTGCGATCAAGCGCGGCGCTTTCCATGGTCACGCGGCCCTTGAAATAGCCATCCACCCGGCCCTGCGCCAACACCTGCAGGGAAATGGTTTGCCCCACCAATTCCGGGTTGGCCAAGACCATGTTACGCAGCGTTGCGGGCGCTTCTTTGGAAATCAACGCCTCGATGTCTTTCTTGCTGACACCTTCGGTGCTGATCCCTTGCGCCTCGACCGCTTGGGCCAGCGCCCGGCCCAGCAAAGGGGCATAGCCAAAAGTCGTGACCTTGGCCATTTTCGCCGGGTCGCGCTCGCCGGTTTTGTCCAGCTTGGCGGGGTCTAGATAGACCTCTAAATTCACAAAGGTTTGGCGAAACGACGAGGCGCCATTGGCAATGATCGAGCTTAACAGCCCCACCAAGGCCAAAATGCCAATGGTGACCGCAACCAGACCCATCCGACGAAACCGCGCCTCGGCCGCGTTGCGCTTGCGGGTGCGGGCATCCAGCACCAGCAGCGATTTTTGCGCATGCGCCCCCTTGGGAAAAGAGATATCGCTCATTCGTACTGCTCCCGGTATTTGCGCACGATGATCAGTGCAATCACGTTCAGCCCCAGCGTGAAGACAAACAAGGTCAGCCCAAGAGCAAAGGCCACCAAGGTTTCTGGGCTGGCAAATTCGGTGTCGCCCGTCAGCTGGCTGACGATTTTCACGGTGACCGTGGTCATGGCCTCGAACGGGTTTAGCCCCAGTTTCGCGGCTGCACCGGCCCCCATGACCACGATCATGGTTTCGCCAATGGCCCGGCTGGCGGCCAACAAAATGGCCCCCACCACCCCGGGCAATGCGGCGGGCAGCACCACTTGGCGGATGGTTTCCGAGCGCGTGGCCCCCAAGCCATAGCTGCCATCGCGCATGGCCTGCGGCACCGCGTTGATAATGTCATCCGACAGCGAGCTGACAAAGGGGATCAACATGATGCCCATCACCAAACCCGCGGTCAAAACCGACGAAGACGATGTGCCCAGCCCCAAGGGCTGCGCCAGATAATCGCGCAACAACGGCCCGACGGTAACAAGGGCAAAAAGACCGTAAACAATGGTGGGAATACCGGCCAGAACCTCGATGGCGGGCTTGGCCAAGCCGCGCAATTTTGGGCCGGCATATTCCGACAGGTAAATCGCAATCATCAGCCCCAAGGGCACGGCAAACAGCAAGGCCACAAAGCTGACGTATAGCGTGCCCCACAGCAGCGGCAAAATCCCCAGATCCGACCCGCCGCGGAACTGCGGGTTCCAAACGGTAGAGAAGAAGAAATCTTTCGCGGGGTACATTTTAAAGAAATTGATCGTCTCGAATATCAACGAGAAGACGATGCCGACAGTGGTCAAAATCGCCACCATCGAAGCCCCGATCAGCAGCGCTTTTACAAAGGCTTCGCTAATGTTGCGCGCCCGCAGCTCGGGCGTGATGCGGCGCAGCGACAGCACCAGCCCCAGCACCGCCAGTACCAGCACCAGCCCCGTCATGGCCAAACGCCCGGCGCCGCTCAGGGTGCGGTATTCGGTGGCGGCGACCAGCACGGCTTGCGGCACATCCGAGCCAAGCGCAACACCGCCCGCGGCCAGCATGGCGCGAATATCGGTGTTTCCCGTGCTGAGCTGGGCGATGGATGCCTCGGTCAAACTGCCCGCCTGCACCAGCGCCTCCAGCCCATCGGCGATACGGCGCACATCTGCCATAACCAAGCTCAGCGCGCCGCCTTCGGGGATCACACTATCTGGGATGGTTGCGGATATACTGCCCTCGATCAGGATCGGTTGCACAAACAACCACACCCCAAAAACAAAAAACGCGGGCAAGGCCGCGAATAGCGCCACCGACTGCCCATGATAGGATGGCAAGGAATGCAGCTTGCGCCCGTCGCCCCCCACCACGGCCAAGGCCCGTGACCGCCCGACAAAAAAGCCGAGCCCAGCAAGGCCCAGCACGATCAGGGAGAGTAATCCCAAGCTCATAGTCCATCCGCCAATTGGTTTGGCGGGGGGCGCACGCTGCGCCCCCTGCCGCGTGGTCTTAGTTCAATGCGCCCATGGGGGTGCGGTTGGCAACCATTTCCTGGGTCTTTGCCAACTCGGGGTCGGATACCAGGCCATAGGCTGCCAGCGGGCCATCGGGGCCTGCCATGTCATCGGAAACGAAGAACTCGATATATTCCTGCATGCCGGGGATCACGTCCAGATGCGCGTTTTTCACGTAGAAATACAGCGGGCGCGACACCGGGTATTCGCCCGAGGCGATGCTTTCAACCGAAGGAACAACGCCGCTCATCGTGGCAACTTGCAGCTTGTCGGTGTTGTTTTGGTAGAACGACAGGCCAAACACGCCGATGCCGTTTTTGTTGGCGTCAACACGGGCCAGTGTTTCGGTGTAGTCGCCATCGATATCGATCGAGACGCCATCGGTGCGCAGCTGCATGCAGGCTTTACCCGCTTTTTTCTTGTCGCCTTCCAGCGCCGCTTTGTGCAGCTCGAATGCGCCATTGGCTTCGCAGCCTGCTTCGATCACCTTCTCGTCAAACACTTCGCGGGTGCCGTGCTTGGTGCCGGGAACAAAGGCCAAAATGTCCTGTGCGGGCAGATCGGCGCGGATTTCGTTCCAAGTTTTATAGGGGTTATCCACCAGCTGGCCATCTTTTACCACTTTGGCGGCCAGCGCGTTGTGCCAATCCGACGGGGTAAAGGCAAAGGATGCGCCGTTGATGTCCGAGGCAAACACGATGCCATCATAGCCAATGCGCACTTCCATGATCTCGGTGACGCCGTTGCTGGCGCACAGATCGATATCCGACTGCTTGATGCGCGAGGACGAGTTTGCGATGTCGATGGTGTTTTCGCCAACGCCTTCGCACAGCTTTTTACGGCCAGCGCCCGAACCGCCCGATTCAACAACCGGCGTGGGGAATTCGAAGTTTTCACCAAAGGCTTCTGCCACGATGGCGGCATAGGGCAGCACTGTCGACGAGCCAGCAATCTGAACGTTGTCGCGGGCAAATGCGGTGGTGGCGGACACGGCTGCAATGGCAAGAACCGAGGCTGACACTTTGAAAGACATAGGAAGCTCCTTATCGGGTTGTCCGGGGTATCCGAGCGATACCCTTCGCCGCCCCAACTACGCGCGTCTGACGATGCTTTTGTGACACTAACGTAACAGTTTTATGACAATGCGCGCCGCCAATTGGCAAAACAGGCGCACCCCACCCGGCGGCGCGGCGCGGCGCCCCCCGTTACCCGGTGGCGGGCAAAATAACGGTAAAGGTCGTGCCCTCGCCCAAACCGCTTTCAATGCGCATCCGGCCACGATGGCGATTGATGATATGCTTCACAATCGCAAGGCCCAGGCCCGTGCCCCCCATTTGCCGGGACCGGTGGCTATCAACCCGGTAAAACCGCTCGGTCAGGCGGGGAATATGCACCGGGTCAATACCGGCGCCCTTATCGGCCACCTGCACCCGCACGGCCGGGCCACGCAGGCCCGCCTCGGGCGCCGCTGCATGCACCGTCACCGTCACTATGCCACCCTGCCCACCATATTTGATGGCATTTTCAATGAGGTTGGTGAAAACTTGCCGCAGCTGATCGCCATCGCCCGGGATCACAACCTCGCTCTCGGGCATCTGCAGCTGCAAGGCGACATTGCATTGCTCGGCCATCGGCGCCAGCGCGTGCTGCGTGGCCTGCAGCAGCTGCGGCAGATCTACGCTGCCACCGGGGCGCTGGCGTTCTTGCGCCTCGACTTGGCTAAGCGACAGCAAATCGCGCACCAGCCGGTTCATACGATCCGCTTCGCTGGCCATAATGGCCAAAAACCGCGCGCGCGCCGCCGGGTCATCGCGCGCAGGCCCTTGTAATGTTTCGATAAACCCGATCAACGCGGTCAGCGGCGTGCGCAATTCATGGCTGACATTGGCAACAAAATCGCGCCGCATCTGGCCGGCCTGTTCCAGATGGCTGACATCGTTGAAACACAACAAAACCCCATCCAGCCCAGCCCCCTGCAGCAGGCTGGCGCGCATGTCAAAGCTCACATCTTGGCGGGCATCATTGGTCAAATAGCGCGCCGATTGCACCGCCCCGGTTTTCCGGCACGCCTCTAGCGCAGCCAAAACCGACGGTTGGCGGATCACCATCACCAAAGACCGGTCCACCAAGCCCGCCCCAAACACAGCCTGCGCCATGCTGTTGCCCGCCAAAATACGGTCCTGCGGGTTTACCAAAAGCGCCGGCTGCGGAATGGCCTCTAGGATATTTTCAGCCAGCCCCATATTCAGCCCGCCACCGCCGCCCGGGCCGCCGCAACCCCTTTGCTGAATTCAGCACACAGCG
>Ga0181593_10001488_pt1 | contig 21284 bp, 14 predicted proteins | sample 071ome_19_FD_133756 | JGI IMG/M metagenome (GOLD analysis project Ga0181593, IMG submission 133756) | Coastal salt marsh microbial communities from the Groves Creek Marsh, Skidaway Island, Georgia - 071413AT metaG (megahit assembly) | ecosystem: Environmental > Aquatic > Marine > Intertidal...
GTAGAGTTAAGGGCGCAGGTTATGAGCCGAGCTCTTGCGATCGCTTCGCGGCGCTCACCACCGCCTCAATCATCGCTGAGCGGAGCCCCGATCGCTCTAAAGAGCGGACGCCTTGAATCGTGACCCCCCCAGGTGAGGTGACCCGATCTTTCAGGGCCCCAGGGTGCTCATCTAAGGCCATCATCCCGCTCCCGAGCATGGTCTGAGCGGCTAGGCGCTGGGCGGTCGCTCGAGGTAAGCCAAGCGAGACCCCCGCGTCAGCGAGGGCCTCAACGATCATAAACATGTAGGCTGGACCACAGCCCGATATCGCGGTCCCTGCATCAAATAACCCCTCTGAGCTCAGCCACTCGGTCTGGCCCATCGCGCTCAAGAGGGGTGTCAGCGTGGCCATCTCCTTCTCTTGAAGAGGCTCAGCGCTGTACGCGAGGGTGGCTCCCTGTGAGCGTCGAGCGGGGAGGTTGGGCATTAAACGAACGCCTCGCGCTGGATGGAAGCCAAAACGCTCCATGAGCTGCTCAAGCGACGTCCCTGCCAACAGGCTGATCACCAGTCGCTCACCAGCGCGAAGCTGGCCCATCCCGTCAACCTGGGAGAGCTGCTGTGGCTTAAAGCCAAGCACGACGACGTCTGCCTCCTCGATCAGCGCTTGGTTCGTGCCGATCGCTCGAGCGCCGAGCGCCTGTGCGGTCGCCTCTGCGCTCGTACGCGCGCTGATTAAGAGCTGGCTGGCTTGAATCACGCCACGGGAGAGCCACGCCTCAGCGATCGCTCGCCCCATATTTCCACAGCCGATAAAGCCAACCTTGAGATCTTCAGGGAGCCGATTGAGTGAGGCGGTCGAGGTCGCTTGGGCGTGGTTCATGAGGCGCTCATTTCTGGGGAAGGGGTTAAATAAACAGCTCACCAGCTCCCATAGAGCGGAAGGTAGAGCGCAGGGAGCTGAAGCTCAGCTCTGAGCTGGGCCCAGGCCACAGCGCGGAGCGCGCGTGAGAAGTCTTGTGGACGGCTACGGTTACGTTCACGTCGTAGCGCCTCAAGGCTCTCTCGCTGAGCTTGGTGAGCGAGGGTAGGTAGCTGTCTGTACGTCTCCGCACAGAGCGCCTCATCAAGCTCACTCAGCAGGGCTGAGAGCTCTAAGCTCGGGTCTGAGCGATATGCGTCAATCAGCTGGCGGAGCTTCACGAGTAGCCAGTTAAACAGCGACGCGGTCTGGCGGGTCGAGCGCTCCTTCGAGCCCCTCTCAACCGCTGAGGCCAGCTCCTCAAGGGCCAAAAGGGCGCGCGCCCCCGCCCCTTGAGCGCGCCGCTCTAGCTCATACCCCTCAGCGAGGTGCTGCTGAGCCCACTGTTGAGCGCGCTGCTCTAGGAGGCGTAAGGTCTGATACATCGACCGCCTCTCACCATGAGCGGTCCGCTGAGAGAGGCCCTCTGTCAGCCAGCTCATCAGGCGGTCCTCTGGGACTCGAAGCTTAACAAGCTCCTCAACTCGCTCTACGTCCTTCATGTTCATCACAGGGCGATTAAACGCCTCTTGAAGGGCTCCACAGAGCTTCGTCGTGAGCGGGTTCGTCATCCCTCTGTGCGACCTAGACGTCCAGATTCTGGACGTTGAGGGCGTTCTCCTCAATAAAGCGACGGCGAGGCTCAACTTGGTCACCCATCAAGATCGTAAAGATCTGATCCGCCTCCTCGCTGTCTTGAATCTGTACCTGTAGGAAGGTGCGCGTCTCAGGGTTCATCGTCGTCTCCCAGAGCTGCTCAGGGTTCATCTCACCGAGACCCTTATAGCGCTGGATATCGACGCCCTTACGGCTGACCTGCTGTAGTCGCTGTAAGAGCTGGTGTGGGGTGTTAACGGTGAAGTCACCGAGCGGGGAGTTAATCGAGAACGGCCCTGCGTTCACCACATCCAGCTCTAAGAGCGTGTCGTTCACCTTACGGAAGCGTGTAGAGCCGACGGTCGCCCAGTCAAGCACCGTCCTACGCTCTTCACCATCAACACGTGAACGGAAGCGGATCCTGTAACGCTTGGGGCCCACCTCAACGCGCTCTGCAGCCTCGACAGCCATACGGTTCGCGAGCTCCTCTTCGCTGAGCTCCTCACCCTCTTCATCTGTCGTCTGAGTGGATAACGACTCACCCTCTTCTCCATGATCGACGCTGTCGCTGTCCTCTCCGTCTTCATCCTCACCGTTCATGTTGACGACCACCGGCGCTCCGCTCATCAGAGAGAGGTTAATCACAGGCTCAACGCTGAAGCGAGAGGGGAGCTCATCGGGCTGTTGGGCGTCGAGGGCCGCCTGAATATCTTGCGCGACGACCTCAAGGCGCTCAGGGTCGAGCCAGATGTCTTCACTGCGGAGGTCGACCGTGCGCATCGCCGCGCTTAAGAGGCGGACGTCCGCGCGAGGCTGAATCCTCTGGATCTGTTGGAAGCATCCTGACAGTCGCGTCATTTGGTCACGCAGGTCATCTCCAACGAGCTCCTCACCTGAGCCGAGGCTGAGCTTGGTGCTACTTAACCCAGAGCTCATCAGGTACTCGCTGAGCGCGCCCTCATCTTTCAGGTACTGGATCGACTTCCCTCGCTTCGCTCTAAAGAGCGGAGGCTGAGCGATGTACAGATACCCACGCTCAATGATCTCTCGCATGTGGCGGTAGAAGAAGGTGAGCAGGAGTGTGCGGATGTGTGAGCCGTCAACGTCAGCGTCAGTCATAATGACAATTTTATGATAACGCACCTTCTCCACGTCAAAGTCCTCAGCCCCAATCCCGGCGCCGAGCGCGGTGATCAGGGTTGTGATCTCTTGACTTGAGAGCATCTTGTCTAGGCGAGCCTTCTCGACGTTGAGGATCTTACCTCGAAGAGGCAGGATCGCCTGACTGCCACGGTGACGCCCTTGCTTCGCTGAGCCACCCGCGGAGTCACCCTCTACGAGGAAGATCTCTGCCTTGCTTGGGTCACGCTCTTGGCAGTCTGCGAGCTTACCAGGGAGCGCAGAGGAGTCGAGCGCCCCCTTACGACGGACGAGGTCACGCGCTCGGCGCGCAGCCTCACGGACCTGAGAGGCCCTGATCGCCTTAGACACCACCTCTTTCGCCTGCTGAGGTTGCTCTAAGAGCCAGTCCGCCATCCCTTGCGCCATCGCCGCGGTCACAGCGGGCTTCACCTCAGATGAGACGAGCTTGTCCTTCGTCTGGCTACTAAATTTAGGGTCAGGCACCTTACAGGAGATCACCGCGACCACGCCCTCGCGGATGTCCTCACCGGACAGCGTCGCGCCCTTTGTGCCCTTGAGGAGCCCCTCAGACTGCGCGTAGTTATTCACCGCGCGGGTGAGGGAGTCACGGAAACCTGCGAGATGCGTACCTCCATCTCGGTTACGGATGTTGTTCGTATAACAGTACACCGTCTCCTGATAGCTGTCGTTCCACTGGAGCGCGACCTCTACCTCAACGTCATCCTTGCTCGTGCTGATGAAGTGGATTGGGGTCGGGTGAAGGGGCGTCTTGTTTCGGTTGAGGTGATCGACAAAGGCGCTGATCCCCCCCTCAAACTTAAAGTCATTACGCAGGTCTGCTTCGCGCTCATCGATGATGGTGATCGCGACGCCACGGTTCAGGAACGAGAGCTCACGAAGACGAGCGCTTAACACCTCGAAGCTAAACTCATTCTCCTCTTCGAAGATCGTCTTATCAGGTCGGAAGCGGATCTTAGTGCCCGTCTCTTCACTGTCACTAAGGCGCTCTAGCTCTGTGAGGGGCTTACCCTGGCTGTACCGTTGCTGGTAGTGACCCCCATCTCGTCGGATCTCAAGGATCACATCATCTGAGAGGGCGTTCACGCAGGAGATACCGACCCCGTGCAGACCACCAGAGACCTTGTAAGAGTTGTCATCGAACTTACCGCCCGCGTGGAGGACGGTCATGATGACCTCAGCCGCGCTCTTCCCCTCCGCGTGCATACCAACTGGGATACCACGCCCGTTGTCCTCTACGGTGCACGCCCCATCCTCGTGAAGCAAGACCGTCACGAGGTCACAGTGGCCAGCGAGCGCCTCATCAATGGCGTTATCGACAGCCTCATAGACCAGCTGATGCAGGCCTGTGCCGTCATTTGGGTCACCGATGTACATACCTGGGCGCTTGCGTACCGCCTCTAAGCCTTTGAGAACCTTAATGCTCTCCGCGCCATACCCAGGCTGATGTGCTCCCTCTGAGGGGGTCTGATCACTCATTCTGCTCTCCGTTTGGGTGAGTCATTACTTCACGATGTCGCCTCTGTTTTGAGAGGCGCTTAAATCTAGCAATTTCCGTATGAAATAACAAGCGAAGCGCGACGATAAAGTCGCCCTAAAATCGGCCTGCTATCAGCTGTATTTTTCAAGCTAAGAGGGCGCCCGATTCAAGGGGGCCTCCCTATCATACAACACAGGAGAAGAGGCAGCTCGTCTCAGGGGAGTGGACATCACCACAAAGCCCCCTTGTGAGCGTCTGTTAAAGCGTTAGCATTAATAACCTTTAAGCAGTCAACTCCGTGGGTACACCATCAGGTACCGTAGCTCACCTTCCCCCTTGCTCTCTGTCTCTAGCTCTCCATCCTCAGACACCATGGTGTGCACCTTACGGCGCTCGTGGGAGCTGAGCCCCTCGAGCACCGCGCGTTTTTGGGTATGTTTCACCACGTCAATCAGGTCTGCGGTCAGGGTGTTCAAGAGCTCTTGACGAGCGCGACCGCTCCCCTCGATGTCGAGCACACAAGGCGCGGAGAGGCGCTCACTCATCAGCGCCATCTGCGTGAGTCGAGTGAGCGCAGAGAGCCCCTCTGGGTCACGCCTCAAGGACCGCACCTGACCCTTGAGCTGAAACACGAGCTCACCGTGAACCGCGCCCTCAAACTGAGCTTCGACCTTCAGCTCACAGTGCTCAAAATAATCATTTAAAAAGGACGCGCCTAGGGCGCCCGCTTGTCGCTGTTCATCGGGGCTCAATGTGAGCTCTTTACGTCTACGGTTCATGCTACCTGCTCCGATTGCTTTTGACTCCAGACCTGCTGGAAGATCCCGAGGACCGTGTTCACAAAGATATACAGAACGAGGCCACTTGGGAGGAAGAGCATCATACCGCCAAACATCAACGGCATAAAGGTTGTCATCATCTTACGCTGAGTTGGGTCCATCCCTGGGCTCGGGTTCAATCGAGCCTGCAAGAGCATCAGAAGCCCGAGCGCGACTGGGGTGATGAGATAAGGGTCAGGCATCGACAGGTCGTTCAGCCAACCAAAGAACGAGGCTTGATAGAGCTCGACAGCGGAGTAGATCGTCCTGTAGAGCGCGAAGTACACAGGCATCATCAAGAGCATAGGTAGACAGCCCGCGACTGGGTTCACCCCGTGCTTTTTGTAGAGCGCCATGCTCTCTTGCTGAAAGCGCATAGGGTCGGTTTTCTGATATTGCTCCTTGAGCGCCTGCATCTCGGGCTGAATTTTCTTCATCGCTGCCATCGAGCGATACTGCTTGATGGTCAACGGCAAGGTGAGGAGCTTCACTAAGATCGTCAGGAGGATGATCGCGACCCCCCAGTTGGGGATCAACCCAAAGAAGGTCCTCATCATAAAGAGCATCGGCAAGCAGATCGGCGTAAAGATCCCAAAGTCAATCGCCTCGCTGAGGCTCGGCTCATTCGCCTTAAGCGCCTCGAGTTTCTTAGGGCCACCATAGAGGCTGAGCGTCTCTGTGAGCGTCGTTTGAGGGTTCACGAAGCCCTCATAGATCATCGCCTTCGTGCTCACAGGCGCCGTACCGATCGGGGCCTCATTGAGCCCCGCGTCACCCGCGGTAGACGACTGGACACACCCGACAGCGTGAGGTGCACTTAAGGCGCTCATAAAGTAGCGGTTGTTGACCCCTACCCAGCGCGCGCCATTAAAGCTTAGAGGCTCGCTCTCTGAGGCCTTATCTTTAAGGCTCGTCAGCGGGTCACGCTCAAGATCGTCACCATGCGCACACAGGCTCTCGAGCATGTTAAGTGGCGGAGAGAACATCCCGCCTTGAGACTCTGTGAGGTCTTGAAGCGCCCTCGTCACCCCAATGACCTTGAGGTGAGCGGGCTCCGCGTTGGCGTTACGGACCTTTAGGGTCACGTTCACACCATAGCGGTCAGGAGCGAGCGTAAAGGTCCGCTCAACTTCAAAGCCTCGCCCGCTCCCACGGAGGGTCACAGCGCTCCCATCAGGGGCGCTGTTAACAACCGTGTAGCTCAACTCAAGAGGCTGGTCATTCACAAGAAGCGAGACCTGTGGGCTCAAGAAGGGGGCCACCTGAGGTCTCTCTTCGCCCTCCTTCATTTGAGCGCGTCGCGCGAGGGTCGCCCTCGTCTCCTCTACGCTGTCAGCGATCAAGTACGGCTCACTCTTCCCTGACGCGAAGTAGTGAAGGTACTGCTCCTCTGTGACCTCCCAGCGATCTACCTGCCCATGGCTGTTCACAGACACCTGATGTACCGGCGAGCTTAAGCTCTTGAGCGTCTGAGCGGGCCCGAGTAGCCTCGCCTGGTCCGTCACCGACTGAGAGGTGAGCTCGCTGATGATAGAGCCACCGCTGGGAGGGGGGGATCCTGCGCTTGTAGGTTGAGCGACGGGTGGCTTCACCGGCTCAACCGGCGCCTGCGGTGGAAACATCCACTGCCATAAAAACACGATCGCCATCGAGACAGCGAGCGTCTTCATCATCTGCCCAGAGTCGCTCTGGTTCTGTCTACGTCTTCTGGTTGTTTTTCTCATGTGGTGGAATCACTGGGTCATAGCCGCCAGGGTGGAGAGGTTGACATTTCAAGAGGCGGACGAGGGTGAGCCAAGACCCTTTGAACAGCCCCCAATATTCCAGGGCGTCAAGGGCGTACTGCGAGCAGGTAGGGGTAAAGCGACAGCTCGGAGGTGTCAACGGGGAGATATATCTTCGATAAAAATGAACCGGCGCAGAGGCGAGCCTTACTGCGATCGACCCGCGTGACGCGCGCCAAGAGGAGCTCCGTTCACGGCACATCAGCGCGCGCCTGTTGAAGGAGAGTCGCTCGGTGTCGCCCCTGCCGACTGACGCTGTGATCTACGCTGTGAGGCAGACCGCTTCGCTTGACTACGGCGCCCAGACCTCCCTCTCTTGGGAGGGGTGAGCGCGAGCTTCCCTGACTTAAGTCGCTCAGCGAGCGCCTCGAGCTCATCGATCAAGCTACTCAGCTGGGTCGGAGGAGACTCCTGTTTGATCACAAGCACGACATCATACCCACGCATGCCCTTCAGCGCACTGCGCCTGAAGGCCTCTCGTGTGAGGCGCTTGTAACGGTTACGGTCATGCGCTTTGCCCACTTTTTTACTCGCGGTGATCCCAATTTTAACCGGACCACGACCGCTGAGCCTTATGTGAGCAAAAAAAGAGCCACTCGCGTAGCGAGCGCCCTCACGCTGAGCGCGCAGGAACTGTCTCCTGGTCCTTAAGCGGACGGTCTTGGGGAAGCGCTGGTCTGTGCTGGCGTCTTGTGTAGTTTGCTCAGGCGACAGAACGGACAAGTGTTGGCCCCAAGGTGACGCGTCGAAGCTCGACGATGCGACGCAGCTCAGCCTTGTACAGCTTACTTGCGATAGGTGCTAGGGGCGAGAACCTTACGACCCTTTGCGCGACGACGGCTGAGGAGCTTTCGGCCGTTCTTGGTGCTCATGCGCTCACGAAAACCGTGAGTGCGACGACGAGAGATGCGACTTGGCTGGTATGTGCGCTTTGACATGATTGCCTCCTTGTGGGCGTACGCGTGCGTCTTGTTGACAGCGAGCTAACTTGAGCTTTGAGGGCGCAATAAAGCACACTTTCTCCTCTCTGTCAATCTTCTGTCTCCCCTCGGTCGCTTTTCAACCTACCCCTCACTCACGGACCCTCTCGCGATGTTCGACAACTTAACCCACTCGTGCTATGTGTCTATGCAATATCTGAGGGTGACAGGGTAGCTCACACAGTGACGCGAGGAGTCCAAGAGATGGCGAAGCTTATGAAGATCGATCACCTTGGGATCGCAGTACCTGATCTGACGGTCGCGAGCGCGACATATGAGGTCCTCACAGGGGCGCCTGCGTCCCATGTTGAGGAGGTAGAAGATCAAAAGGTGAGGGTCGCGTTCTTTCAGGTTGGAGACAGCAACCTTGAGCTCCTTGAGGCGACAGACCCAAGTAGCCCCATCGCTCGATTTTTATCAAAGCACCCCCGCGGTGGGCTCCATCACGTGTGCGTAGAGGTAGAGGACATCGAAGCCACCCTCGCGAGCTATCGGGAGGCGGGTGTCCGCTTAATTGACGAGGAGCCTCGACTTGGCGCTCACAACAAGCGCGTCGCGTTCATCCACCCTGCCTCGACAGGGGGGGTTTTACTCGAGCTCTCCGAAGCGATGAGAGAGCGCTGAGGTGCGTCAGGGTCCTTTATGGATGAGGAGGTCGCTCCCTCTTATTCTCCCTCTTATTCTCTCTCTGGGGTCTGCGTTCTTCTGGAGCGGATGTGAACCAAGTGAACCTGCAAGAGGCACGGTGGATGAGGGTGATGCGTATGGAGGTGGTGCGTATGGGGGTGAGCCGGTCGCGGGACAAGGGCTAGAGGGAGGGGGGATGGCAGGGCAGGTGAGCGGTGGCGTCACCCCAGCCCCTGAACCCTACTTAGAGCTTGGGACTGGCTTTCGACGCTTCGAGCCGGTCATGAATGGGCAAGAGGTGCCCATTATCGAGGGGATCCAAGGTGGTTACCATGTCTGGGGCGCGCTCCGAGGGCGTGGCTTCACCGCGACCGACATCTCCTTGCTCTTTGAGCTCTCACTTGATGGTGAGGTGATCGCGAGCGCCGACTACTTTGAGTATGAGCTCCCCGTAGATCGCAGTGGAGATTATGTTTATCCAGGCGTCTCGGTGATCTACTTTGAGAACGAGCGTGTTGGGCCCTCTTCTGGGCGGGAGATGACCTTACTGCTCACCCTCAGCACAAGCGATGGTGAGACCCTCACTGATCAGGTCACACTTCGCCCAGTGTGCTGTGAGTGAGGGTCATTAAGGCTCAAGCGCGCAGGTCAAGGGTCGCGACCGCTAAGAGCTGCCCTGTGCCTGGGGTCTGATCTAGCCAGCGTAGCGCGCTGAGCTGATAGCGTGGCTCCTCTGCGAGGTCCCTCGCTAAGGAGGGGGTAGATGGGGCGACATAGCAGACTCGCTTTATCTTGAGATGTGAGGCGAGTGGCAGGAGGCCGGTGAGCGGTGAGCGCATAGCATGCACAAGGAGCTGATCGACCCTCGCTCCCTCTTGAGCGACGCGCGCCAGCGCGCGACGTCCGTCTTGGCTCGTCGCGCTAAAGGCACCCCACTGCTCATGAGACACCGGCGCGGGAGTGACGCTCAGAGATGAAGGCAGACGCTTCATCTTCATTAAGGACTGATATGCCTGACGCGCCGCCTCTACGGCCTCTTGATCAAGATCTGCGCCTCGAACAGACAGCCCTCGTGTCACCAGCCACAGGCTTAAGAGGCCCGTCCCACAGCCAAGCTCGAAGACCTGCTCACCGGGCGCGCTCCCCAGCCCCTCCCACACTAAGCGACGCAACACGCTCACCGTTGAGGGGCTCTGGGGGAGCCACGCTGGGAGGGTGAGCGACCAGCTGAGACCCTCGTCACAGCGCCATGGGAGAGACGCCTGGCCACAGAGCAGGCTCACGCTAGGAGGGTCACGACGGGAGGCGTGTAGTGGTAGCCATGAGAGGTAGATCCCACAGCGTGACATGAGCTCAGAGGGTAGCCTAGAGAGGTCGAGCGCCCTAATCAACGCCTCACGATCAGGGTGGCGAGCGTGCAAGGTGATCAGCCCACAAGGCGCCTCTCCCATGGCTTGGACGGTGACCGCCTCGAGCTCATAAGGCCAGTCGAGCTTCGTGGCCTGCTCACAGAGCTCTGTGAGGAGCGCCCGCGCCCCTGCGGTCTGTACAGGGCACCGCGTTAAATCGATCGGGTCACCCCACCGGGCTCGCATACCCGCTGAGCGCCTCTCAACCCCCGCTAGGGTACCCACCTCACGCTCAAAGCGCGCAAACAATCTCGCTCGATATCCATCTCGAGGGGCGCTCATGACAGGGTGGACATACGTCACCGATGTCGAGCCAGGGCAGAGGCGCTCAAGCGCCTCAAGGTGGCTTTGGACTTGAGCGTGAGCCCGCTCTTCATCGTTGAGATGCCTCAAGGTACACCCAGGGCATCGAAGCGCCTGATCACACCCCAGCGCTCCCCAGCCCCCAGGTGGAGCTGAGGTCCGCTCTCCAAACAAACGGCCCCTAGCGTCCTCTCGCCAGCGCACTTGAACACGCTCCCCTACCCGGCTCAGCGGTACACAATGATCGGGTCCCCGAGCCTCTCCATCTGACACATCAGAGGGGTGAGCGACCCCTAAACCTGCCCAGTTCAAGCGTGAGATCAGCACCTCTTCCCGCGCGCCAACCTCCCGCGCTCCTGCAGACAAGCGCGGTAGCCGTGCCTTCTCTCCAAGCTCCCCGCTCACCCTTTAAGGGGTGTACTCATAGAGCCGGTTGATCTCGATGACACGAGAGGAGTTAGCGCCCCACTCGATACCCGCGACGTCCCAGAAATTCCCTGTGAAGTTTAAGGTTTGTGTCCACTCATCAGCGAGCAAGCCCTGCAGATAGATACGGATGGTCGCGTCGCTTGGGCCATAGTCCTCTCCAAAGAAGCTGTCACCCGAAGAGTAGTAGTGGACGCCCACACGATAATAGCCGTTATTGGTGATCTCGGGGGTGTCGATGGTGATGTTCTCAGGGCCTGCGCCGTTCGTGTCATCGATGTCAAGTGATGGGTTACCATCTGGACCTGCGGGCCCCCACTCAGGGTTGGTGTTGGCGTAATAGCAGTCGTATAGGGTCTCACCGCTTAAGTTTGACAAGCCATTCGCCCAACCCCCTGAGTTAGGGTGGAGGAGGTGAAGGTCTACGTCCGTGCCGTCCAGGTCTGTCTCATCGACGTCGCTTGGAGTGTGCCAGGTCAACTCGACATGGATTGCGCCCTCTGGGAGCGCGTTGATGTAGACGGTCGCAGCGCTCTGTGGGCAGTCATTGCTCGGCGCGCTGAAGCCCTGATCATCCTCAACGGTAAGCTCAATGACGTACTCACCTGCGACGTCCACAAAGAAGAAGGCCTGTGGGGTTGTCGTGTCATCCGCCTGACCACCATCTGCTGGTCGTAAGGGGTTAGCGAAGCGCTCAACGGGCTGAGCGGTTGAGCCAGCAGGGCGCTGAGTGACCGACCACTCGTAGTGCACAGGGACGCCGTTCCGACCATCGGAGTCTACAGAGCTCGAGCCATCAAGGGTCACGATCTCAAGAGGAGGGACCACCAGCTCTGGGGTCGAGACCTCTGCGACGGGACAAGCGTTGATCGAGCCTCGACCGCGGAGAGGGATCTCAAGGACGGGGCTCACGGGGTCGTTGCTCTCCACGATCAAGGTCCCAGTGTACAGATCGAGCTCAGGTGGGGTGAAGGTGACCTGGAAAGAGTTCGCGCTCACGTTCCCATCTGTGACAGGGGGGAGCCGAGCTGGGTAGCTCGGAGGGAGGCCATCACCGAGCCCGAACTCAGCGCCCTCAACACGGATCGCGGAGATCTCTAGGGTCTGGCCCCCACAGCTCTCAACGACGACGTTTTGGATGCGAGTGTTCTCGACGAGGCTTGGCCCAAAGTCGAGCTCATCTGCGTTTGGATTTGAGGTGTCGGGGAAGAGGAGATTAATGCATGGGCTCGCGCCGTTGGCGCTGAGTGGCACTGAGACCTGACCACCGCCAGCCTCCATGATCTCGAGCGCGCCCGAGTCTGGGCCCTGCATGGGAGGCGCATATGTGACGATCATCGTGAAGCTCGCCATCGCGTTTAAGCCGTCTGCTCCATCTTGATCTGGGTCCACAAGCACGCTTGGGTCCTCCATCGGGTTCACACCATTGAGCGTGAAGGAGAAGTCAGACATCGTTGGGCTGATACGGATCAAGTCTAAGGTTGAGATGGCGCTCCCTACGTTGGTGACCGTAAGCTCACGCTCAACGACCTCCCCTGCGTTCACACGCCCAAAGTCGAGCTCTGAGGGGGTGACGAGGAGCTCAGAGCTGATCTCAGCGCCCTCAATCGGGAGCCGGACGTCTCTGTTATTTGTGTCATTCGTCACGAAGCGGAGCGCTCGTCCTGCCCCCTCCTCGTCGGGGGTGTAGGTTAGAAAGAAGGTCATAGACTCATCGGGCGCGAGCGTGATGCGGGAGTCCGCAAGCAAGTTAGGTCGCTCCTGAGTGGTGTCATACCCAATCAAGCGCTCCTCAGACCCCTCTCGCTGATAATCAAGCACATAAGAGGTGTTCACCAAGAAATCGACCTCAAAGCTTGTCAGAATGAGGTCAACCTCTCCATCATTGCGGACCGTCAACTCATCTGTCATCGCAGGGGAGCCCGGAGGCGCAGATGGGAAAGAAAAGCCTGTATCTGAGAGGTACAAGACTGGGCTCGCGGTCTCAGCGACCGAGTTATCATTATCAACACAGCCTACGGTGAGGCTCAGCGCGACGAGCGCCCAGGTTAGTGTTGAGCTCAAGCGTGACAGAGACGCTGAAGTCTGATGGTTCATCATTCACCTCATAGCTGTGAGAGGTTGGCGCAAAAGCGCCGATTATCTAGGTGCTCACCTCACACTAGAGGGAGCAGGCTGATCATCATTGATTGATAATGCTACCTACCGATGGTAGTGCAATTTTCTACACACACGCCAATCCTGTTTAAATACATGCGCTTAGCGATGTGAAGTTTGAGAGGCGAACAGGTTATTAAGGTCTACGCCACCTGCGAAGAACTGATCTCCCAGGGGGGATATCTTGGCTAATTGTATATGTTTCTCCTGAGCTTAGGCGGAGCGTGAAGCGGTGACGCCCTTCAGGGAACTTCTTATCTTTAAGTGGCGTCCAGCCTAGAGAGCGACCTTGATAGATCACCTCTGCGGGAGGCGTCGCGATGAGCTTCAAGAAGCCAGGCTGGCGCTCCTCCTGTGCAGGAGGGCTCGCCTCTCTCACAGGCGTCCGTGGACGAGTCCGAACGGGAGCCCTGCGCGTACGGCTAGCCCTCGTCGACCGTCGCGACCGTCTAGACCTTCGCGTAGGGGTGACGCGCTTGGTAGGAGAGGCGCTCTGTGCTTCAGGAGCAGGCTGTCGCGTGGGTGCGCTCGAGGTGGCCCTCTCCTTGACAGGCGTCGCTACCACGACATGAGGCGCGCTGTTCGTCGCCTTCACGGAGATCTGAGCGTCCGCCTTCACCGCGCTCCCCTCTAAGCGAGTCAGCTCAACCCACTCAGTGACCGCCTCTGTTGGATAACGTGGAAAGATAACCTCAGCGCTCTCATATCCCGGCGCGCTCACCTTGATGAGTGAGCGACCCGTGTTGCTGATCACCCAGGTCTGTTCCCCCGTCCCTTGGGTTCGCCATTGAGCGCTAGATTGATCCGTCTTCGCTTGGATTTGAGCGCCTTGTACGCTCGGGATCACCGTCACCTTTACCTGCTCAGGAAAGAGAATAAACGCCCCCTGGTCCTGTAGCGTTGGCGTGAAGGTCACGGGCTGTCTCAAGGGCTCATATCCCTTAAGGCGTAGCTCTAATTGATGAACCCCCTTAGCGCTCGCTAGGACCAGTGGGGTCTGCCCAACCTCAACACCATCAATCATCACTAGAGCGCCATTGGGAGTGCTCGAGACGCTGAGGAAACCAGAAGAAGGGAGCGGGGTGAGGTTCGGTTCTTCGAGGAGGGGGGTCTTCTGGTCCGCTTCAATCCGCACCGCAAAGCGACTCTCTTGATAGCCATCCGCTTGGAGCGTGACCGTATAGTCTCCGCTTGGGAGCTCGCTCACCAGCGCTGGCCCCTGCCCCTCAATGCGCTTACCCATCCCCTCCACACTGAAGCGTGGGGTGGTGAGCGCCGTGGCGTTGATATGAAGTTGGCCGAAGCCCGGGGCGCGAGCGCTCGCGAAGAGGGCCGCCCCTCCACCCGCTAACATCCCTAACATCGCCAAGATCATAAGACGAGCGCGAAGAGAGGGGCCAGAGCCCGTAGGCAGTGAGCGCCTTGGTCGGCTCGACCGGAGCTCGCGAGGGCGGTCATCGCTCGGGTTAATCGAGAGGCGTGGCCCATCTTGAGCGAAGCGTGGCCTGCTCTCCTCTCGAGGGGCGCTGAGCTGTGGGTCGAACCGTCCACGGCCTCCTGCCGTCGCCCTCCGAGACGCCTCAGGGATATGCTGAGCCGCGTAGGCCCTGAACTCCTCTAAGCGATCTCGCTCCCGACGGAGCTCTGCGCCAAAGAGCCTGTTCATATAAGACTGGGCTTGCGCTCGAGTGAACTGCGGAGCGTACTTACTCAAGTATCGGCTCAGCGCCTCTTGGAAATCTGCGGCGCTCTGATATCGATCATTAGGGTCCTTAGCGAGCCCCTTGATGATGATTTTTTCGAGCGCGCTCGGGATGTCTCGGCGGATCTTCTTCGGCGCTGTGTATTCGAGATTTCTCACGCGCTCAATCGTCGAGAAGTCGCTCTGCCCAAAGAAGCAACGCTCAAGGGTGACAAGCTCATACAAGACGACCGCGAGCGCAAATAAGTCTGAGCGAGCGTCGAGCGTTAAGCCTCGCGCCTGCTCCGGGCTCATGTAGCTAAATTTACCCTTAAGGATCCCCACCTGAGTCTGGTTGATCTTGTTGTTCGCCTTAGCGATCCCGAAGTCGATCAGCTTCACAGAGCCATCATAGCTCATGAGGATGTTCTGTGGGGAGACATCACGGTGGATTAAGTGCAACGGGCGCTGTTGAGCGTCACGCTTACGATGCGCATAATCCAGCGCCTCACAGACCTCTCTGACCATGTAGGCACACCAGCCAAGGTCAAGATGCTCTTGTCGCTCTCGCCCTTGATCATAGATCGACCGAAGGTCTTGACCCGAGATGAACTCCATCGCGATAAAGTACTTCCCCTCACTCTGGCCTAGGTGAAAAACCTGCCCGATGTTTGGGTGTTGAAGTTGAGCGGCGATCTCCGCTTCATCGATAAACATCTCGATGAACTCTTTGTCCTCAGCGATGTGAGGTAAGACCCTCTTTACCGCGGTTAAGCGCTCAAAGCCCTCCGCGCCATAGCTCATCCCCTTAAACACCTCCGCCATACCGCCGACCGCGACACGCTCGATGAGATAGTAATCATCAAACTTGACTGGGGCTTTCAACGGGTCCTCCTTAGAGACAAGATCGCGCGGTTAGGTTATTGGGTCAGGGCCTCTGCAGGCTCCTGGTGGGCGGCGGTGCGCGCAGGGAAGTACGCGCCGATCACGCAGAAGGCGACCGCGGCGAAGACCGCGACCGGCCAGACCCACAACGGATAGATAAAGAAGCTCTCCGGTTTGTATGGGAAGCGTGGCAGCTGAGAGGCGATCAGATCGACGAGCGCCCCTGCACCATATCCCACGAGAGCGCCCATAGAGCCGGCTGTCAAGCCAATGAGCGTCGCCTCTGTGAGGATCACCCTCTTTAAGTCGAGCTGGCTCGCCCCTAAAGCTCGTAAGAGGCCGATCTCTCGACGACGTTGGTAGATTAACATAAAGAACAGCTGACTGATGTTGATCGCGGCGATCCCTACGATGATCAGGCTCACGAGCGCGAAGAGCCCCTCGACGGTCTTGATGATCTTTGAGGCCTGCTCTGCGTTGCTGGTCTTGTCAGCGAGCGCTAAGCCTCTGCGCTTCACCTCTTCAATGATGCTAGGGAAGAACTGCTGGTCGCTGACCTTTAAGACAATGCTGTGATATCGCTTCGCGGCGTCCTCTGAGGTAAATAGTCGATTAAAGCGCTTCACATAGCCGATCGGGAGCGTGATCCCAAGTGAGGTCGCCTTGTCACTGAAGCCTGCCACCTTTAATCGACGCTTCACAGAGGGGCCTCGCCGGCGCATGATCGCCGAGCGGTTTAGGCCAATGTTAAACACAAAGCCTTGGACCATCTCTTTACCGATCTTCGGTAAGGAGCGCCCTCCCCCGAGGGCGACCGCGAGCCCACCATTATAGAGCTCAAGTAGCTGTTCGTTAAGCAAAACAGGGATCGGAGGTTGGCAAGACGCCGCTCTACCCCCGAGCTCAACAGCGCAGTAGCTCCCTGTTTCGCAGGCCTGCCCCGACTGTGGCCCCTCGATGACCTGCTCACTTTTTGGATCACAGCGCAACGCCAAGCAACGCCCGCTCACACAGCGAGCCCCCTCGACGCACGCGCTGTCCTCTTCACAGCTACGAGGCGCCTCAAGGTCCTCAAAGCGGGCGCCTTCAGCGAGCTCATCATGGACAAGCTTAGGCTCTATACCGTCCGCGATCAGCTCACCTCTCACGTCCCTACCGAGGAGCTCTTTTCCCCCATAGCCAAACGCAGGGAAGGTGAATTTCATCTTGGGGTAGGCGCCCTCGATCCCATCAACCCCCTCAAAGGTCTGCGCCATCTGGTCTGTCAGCTGATCATTAGAGGGCTTCGCTCCAAAGAGCGCCCCAAGCTGCTCAACCCCAAACCCAACCTTGGGCGGGATCACCTCAACCTGCTCGATCAAGAAGATTTTCTTGAGGACGACCTCTTTAATCCCCTCACTCAGCCCAATGAAAAAGACGAGCGCAGAGATCCCAACGATGATCCCAACGCTGCTCATGATCACAGAGGTTTTAGACCGCGCGAGGTTGTCTATGACGAGGGCGTTCAGTGACGCGCGCTTCATCCTTCACCCCCCTGCGAGCCTGTGTGTTCATCTGAGATCATATGTCCGTCCTCTAACCGTATGACGCGCTCCGCGACCTCTGAGAGGCGCTCCTCATGTGTGATCATTAAGACCGTATACCCTCGCTGATGCAGGCCCTTAAACAGCTGGATAATCTCCTCTCCAGTCTGTCGATCTAAGCTCCCTGTTGGCTCGTCACATAAGAGCAGGCTTGGCTCAAACAGGAGCGCTCTCGCGATCGCGACCCTCTGCTTCTGTCCACCACTCAGCTGTGTAGGTCGGACGTCTATTTTTTCACTTAACCCAACAAGCTCGAGGAGCTCACGAGCCCTACGCTCAACCTGCGCGATCTTCGCGCGAGCTTCACCCTTCGCTAAACATGCAGGTAACAGCACATTGTCAAGCGCGGTGAGGTGGTCGAGTAGGTGAAAGTGCTGAAAAATAAACCCGACCTCCTGATTACGCCAGCTCGACAGCGCGCGGTCTGAGAGCGCCCTTAGCTCCCGCCCCTTCACCGTGAGGCTCCCTTCATAGCTACGATCAAGCCCGCCTAAGATGTTGAGTAGCGTCGTCTTTCCCGACCCAGAGGTGCCTATGATCGCCACCATCTCCCCTGCCTGAATATCTAGGCTCAGGTCTTGAAGCGCTCGCTCGCCCTCCGCGCTGCTTGGGTAGCGTTTCGTGAGAGACTTGATCGAGATCAACACCTCTTGATCGGCGCCCCCGCTCACCTCTACGTCCCCCTCTTTAGACTGCCGAGACCCCTTACCCATACGCTAGTTGCTCCATTGGTGCACGCCTCTCAAGAGCGTTTTAAAGGCTCACCTCTAAGACGTAACTGGTGGGCGTGTCAAGCTCATGTGCGCGGAGTGACTCCCGCGTATCCGTTTACTCTGCCTCAGTGGTCTCAGGCTCAGGCTCAGGGGGGGGCTCAGGGCTCTCCTCTGGGGTCCTCATGACAGCCCGCTTAGGGGTAGGAGCTCGGTCTGGCATCGGCGCCTCGACCGCTCGGGCCGTCTCAACCTGTGCAGACGCGCCGATCAGCTCTTGACCCATGTCAAGGTTACGCATATCGATCCCGCTCCCCTTTGAGGTTGGGTTGACCTCTGGTTGCACCGCCTGGGCGCCAGCGAAGGACTCTGCGCCCTCATTCACCTCCACCGCTGAGGCCCGCTCAACGCCCTCTGATTCGCGCTGACTCTCCTCTGTAGATCGTTGATTTTCCTGTAGCTCTTGTCGCTCTGTTTGGCGCTCCTCACTGATCTCAAGCCGAGCGGCCTGCTCTTTTTGTGAGGCGGCCGCCGCGACAGCTCGATCAGCCCCCGATGGGTTAGCAGGGGCGAGCGCTGCGCGCCTCAAGGTCTGCAGCTTCGCGACCGTAACCTCTGGGTTGGGACCCTCTGAGAGGTCAATCCCAACCTCTCCACCTGTCGCGTAGCGTCGCCCGTCAGGGCCTGTTGTATAGCTGAGCTTCATCCCCCCTCGAGCATATTGACCGGCCGCGCTCAGGTGCGCCCTCTCATGGGCCTTCACCTCGAGATCACGACGCTGTAGCTCATCTACCTCACGGAGCTCTTGCTCTGTGAGCGCCTCACCGTTGGGCTTAGAGGGCTCCCCCGGGGCGGGTTTCTCTGTTCCGCTCGTCGCTTCGCTCGACTCCACATCATCGCTAGGCCGCCCAGGGAAACGGCTCTCCTCGAGCCCTGGGAAGCGGTTCTCTTCTGGAGCGTCACTCGCTTCACTGACAAGCGCGGGCCGACCCTGCTCCTCTTGCCCGCTCGGGAGCCCGCCGATCGCGGCGCGCTCCGCAGGGTTAAGTGAAGAGATCACCCCAGTCGGAGCGCTTGGGTCAAACGGCCGAACCTGCTTAGGGAGCCTTGAGATCCCTTGACCTCCGCTGACGTCACCGACGCCTCGGCCCGTCACGTCCCCTCGAAAGCGACCCACCGCGCTCTCTGTAGGAAAGTTAAGCCTCTGCGCCTCAAAGATGCGCTGGGCGACCTGAGTGCTTGGCCCTTGGACGGCGGTCCCAGTCGTACGCTCAGGTTCAACAGGCTGACCAACCTTCGCAGGCTGGTTCTGCGGTAACTCAAAGCGAGAGATGAGCTGGGGACGTTGACCCGTGAGTGGAAACCCTGATGAGCTGCTCATAATGACCTCCTGTGGTTAGGCTCTCTGCGCGAGAGGGTCATTAACAGAGTATACACACGAGGTTGGCCCTTGTGAAGGGCATGAGGGACATTTTTACGTTTAAGTCCTCTTAAACAGTGAGGAAAGTCACACCTGAGTAGAGACGGGTCTCGCGCGAAGCATCACCCGCCCCTTTCGATAGTGTACGCTGAACTTGAAGGCCTGCGCGCCATGTGTGGCGACATACGCGGTGTAGGCCTGATTAATCTCCTCTAAGAAGCCCTCAAAAGAGATGTCATCAATCGGCTCATCATGCTCAATTTTAAGGGTTAAAAAGCGCTCATAAAGGACACGGACCTGCTTAATCTCCTCCGGTGACTGAAAGGCCGTTAAGAGCTCGTGTGGCTGTAGCGATTCAGGGTCGGGTGAGCGTAGCTCTTCTGTCTCCTCTAGGAGCTCAGGAGCAGATGGCGCTCGCTCAGGTGCGCGCTTATCATCTCGGGCGCCCCCTGGGACATCCTGCTCAGGGGCGACCTGCTCGAGGGCCTCCTGCTCTATGGGCTCCTGCTCGATGGCCTCCTGCTCAGGCTCATCTTGATATGAGGCCTCTTCAATATGAATCGGGAGCATCGAGGGGGTTGGCCGAAGCTCGTAGCCTTCACCCTCCGAATCGATAAATGGTGAGCCCTCCTCCTCGCCAAACAGCTCCTCTGTCTCTAGCGGGCTCTCCTCCAGTGAGGCGAGCCGCTCATCCGTATTGCTAAAGCGCTCCTCTTCAGCCTGATACAGGCCTCCAGAGGTCACAGAAAGCTGAGGAGCCGGAGCCCAAGGCTCAGAGGCCGCGAAGGGGTCTCGAGGGCCTTGAAGCTCACTCTCGAGCTGATCTAACCCTGTCAGCTCATCATCAAACTCAATCCCTGACACCTCGACGATCGACTGGGCGACAGGGTCGGGTTGGTCAATTCGGCTCAAGTCATCAAAGTCAGGGACCGGCTCTTGAGGGAGCCACGCGGAGGCGGGCGCCACCTCTGAGAGCTCTTCAAGGGCTGGGAGCTCATCTGAGACACTCAGCTCTGCTTCGATGGCGTCATACCAGTCCTGTTCAACGTCAGGGCTAGGCTCCTCTAGCGCTGAAGGCTCAGAGCTAGGCTCCAACTCAGGCTCTGAGGTGTGCGCTACAGGCTCTAACTGCCGTTCATCGCGTGACGCTTGAGCGGGCTTAAGGTCTAGGTTTGACTCGACATGTACACCGACGAGCCTCTCGAGTGAGATCTCTAGCTCCTCCTGATCGATAAAGCGTTGCAGTCGCTCATAGAACACCCTCGGTCGACGCTCATGAAGCTCCTCTATCCTCGACGTAGAGGCCTCAAGCGCCTCGATGATCAGCTCTTTCTCACTCAACAGCTCTTGGAGTTGATTGAAGGTCTCAACCGCCTCACGTCGCTCAATACGCTCGATCATGGCTACGCGAGCGAGCTCCGCTTCGCTTTGGATCGTCTGCCATTCGATCAGGTTCTCCTGAAGCTCATACGCGCTGTTCGTCAGCTCGGTGAGCAGAGTCGAGGGCTCCTCCGCGCTACTCAAGGCTACCTCAGCGTCATCCAAGTAGGCGATGAGACGCTCGGTGATCAGCTCAGGGTTTGGGGTCGGTTCATGCTCCCCTTCGAGCCCCCTCAAGCGGGCGCTCACCTCCGCTTCAACAAAGTTGAGCAGGTGCCCCTCTGCGATCAGCCTGCTCCACTGAGCGCTACGACCTTGGCTCTTAAGCTCAGAGCGGATCTCTTGAGCGATGGGCCTGAAGGCCTCAAGGACAAGCCTAGCGTCTGCCCAGCGCTCATCTGGGTTATCACAGACACAGCGCGTGACGAGCTGCTGTAACCCCTCTGGAATCCAGAGTCCCCCTGACCTCAGCGGATGCTCACCGCTCGCGACGAGGCCCGCTGGGAGGCGGTCCCATGACGTCACCTCAATCAGTGGCCTCCCCTGGAACAGCTCAAAGAGGAGCGCCCCATAGCTCCAGAGATCCGAGCGGGTGTCCCCCTCACCCCCCTCTCGTTGCTCAGGGCTCACATAGACGCTCCACGGGGTCGGTGTGAGCTGGGTTCGACCCCGCCAGGTGCGCTCTGCGCTGTGGAGGGTGAGGTTGGGGAGCGCGCGCACCTGCAAGCGATGATCAATGACCAAGTGCTCGGGTCTAAAATCTAGGTGACTCACCCCTTGGTGATGGAGCGCCGCGAGCACCTCAAGGGCTTGCTCGCTCGCTGAGAGCGCACAGTAGGTGTCTAAGTAAGGGAAGATGTCTTTGAGGCAAACCGAGCTA
>Ga0181593_10001490_pt1 | contig 21268 bp, 20 predicted proteins | sample 071ome_19_FD_133756 | JGI IMG/M metagenome (GOLD analysis project Ga0181593, IMG submission 133756) | Coastal salt marsh microbial communities from the Groves Creek Marsh, Skidaway Island, Georgia - 071413AT metaG (megahit assembly) | ecosystem: Environmental > Aquatic > Marine > Intertidal...
CGTTTGCGCTGATCTTTGTATCGAGTTACGCCCGCAGCCTCTTCAAAAAGTTTTCTTCGGTCATTATTTTTGTCGTTCAGAATCTCTTCAACCATTTTTAACTCTATCACCGAATAAGCATCCGAGCCCATTCCGGTATCCATAAAGAGTTCCATAATGTCTTTAAGGCGACAGGGAGTTCCGTTGATTAGATATTCTGAATCCCCGGATCGATAGAGTCTTCGGGTAATGGTTAGCTCCGAATATTCTATAGGTAGAATTCCTTTGTCATTTACAAAGGTTAAGGAGACTTCGGCCATACCCAAGGCCTTTTTTTTGGCCGTTCCGTTGAAGATTACATTGCTCATCGCCGATGAACGAAGGAGGGAAGGTCGCTGCTCTCCTAGTACCCAACGAAGGGCATCCACAATATTGGATTTCCCACAACCATTTGGGCCTACAATAGAAGTGATACCACTATCAAAGCTCACTTTGGTTTTATGGGCAAAACTTTTAAATCCCTGTAATTCTAGTTCGGATATATACAACGACTCGGTCCGTTATTGAGGGTACATTATACCGTCATAATTTCGGATTCTTTCTGCTGAAGTAGATTTTCTACCGACTGAGTATGATTGTCGGTAACCTTCTGAACTTCCCCTTCAGCTTCGTATTTAGAATCTTCGGGTAGGGAATGAGTTTCCACTGCTTTTTTAATGGCGTCATTGGCATCTCTACGAGCATTTCGAATGCTAATACGAGCTTGTTCAGATTTATCTTTAGCCACTTTAACCAATTCTTTTCTACGTTCTTCGGTAAGAATGGGAAGGGGGATACGTATAAGGTCTCCATCATTCATCGGGTTTAAACCTAGACCCGAAGCCATGATGGCTTTTTCAATTTCTGAAATGATGGTCTTGTCATAAGGCTGAACCATCAGTAGTCTAGCTTCTGGCGCTGAAATATTGGCCAGTTGCTGCAAAGGAGTTTGGGCACCGTAATATTCAACTTGAACCCCTTGAATTAAGGCTGGGTTCGCTTTGCCGGCCCGTATATGTGAAAATTCTTTCTTCAGGTATTGGACCGCATCGTCCATTTTCATTTCTGCTTCATCTACTAATTCTTGCAGTTCGTCTGCGATCATGCGTTTCTCCTACTAAATTTATGTTCCGTAAGCTATTAAAGTGTACAGCACTTTTAAAGCGTTAAACAGTTCGAAAATACTAAAACTGACCCTCAAATCTTAATAATTTGTAGGGTTGTTTAGCGCGTTTTGAAATTTAATCCCAAACAACGGTGGTTCCGTCCGAACTCCCCTCACAAACAATTTTTTTAAGGGCTCCCTCATGGTTCATATTAAACACAATGATGGGAGTTTCATTCTCTCGGCAGAGGGTGAAAGCGGTGAGATCCATAACCGATAGGCGTCGCTTTAATACTTCATCTCCTGTAATACGATCAAATTTAACCGCATCCGGATTTTTTTCGGGGTCGTCGTCATAAATACCATCTACGCGAGTGCCCTTAAGAATAACATCGGCTTCTACCTCAATAGCACGCAGGGCTCCAGCGGTATCGGTGGTAAAATAGGGGTTCCCAGTACCCGCCCCAAAAATAATAACACGACCTTTTTCTAAATGGCGAACGGCTCGTCGGCGAATAAATGGCTCGGCAATAGCTTCCATTCGAATAGCGCTCATCAATCGAGTCATGATTCCGCTTCGCTCGAGTGCATCTTGCAGGGCCATGGCGTTAATCATGGTTGCTAGCATACCCATGTAATCACCTTGCACGCGATCCATTCCTTCGGTTGCTCCTTTAACTCCTCTGAAGATGTTTCCTCCACCAATCACAATACAGATTTCAATGCCCTCGTCATGAATCGATTTAATTTCTTTGGCATACTGATGCAGTATGGTTCCATCGATTCCATGTCCTTGTTCACCCAGTAATGCTTCACCACTGAGCTTTAAAAGAATGCGTTTGTATGTATGTGCCACGCTGGTAATGTTTTATGGATAAAAAAAAGGCTGACTTGAAAGTATCAAGTCAGCCTAATGTAGTGAAATTTTGATTAAGCGTCTTCGCCTAATTGGATGCGGTGAAATGCTACCGCAAGAGGGGCACCACTATCCTGTAAGTATTTCTTTACAGTAACACCGTTATCCTTGACGAACTTCTGATTCAGAAGTACACGTTCCTCATAAAATCTACGAAGCTTACCTTGAGCCGCTTTTTCAGCGATATCTGCTGGTTTACCTTCGTTTATTAACTGCTCTTTGGCAATTTCTAGTTCTTTTTCCACAACAGAAGCATCAACTTCGGCTTCGGTTACAGCAATGGGCTTCATGGCGGCCACTTGCATGGCTACATCTTTTCCAATTTCTTCGTCAGCAATGGGTCCGTCAAATTCAACCAAAACACCGAGTTGGTTACCTGGGTGAATATAACTTACAAGCGATCCATCGGTGGTCGCTAGAATGGTTTTGCTGATTTGAATTTTCTCACCAATTTTGCCAGTCATATCCTGTAAGTGATCGGCAATGCTTCTGCCGTCTACATCAATGGCAAGGAGTGCATCTACATCCGCAGTATTGTTATCAAAGGCTGCGTCTAAAAAGGCATTAGCTTGCGCTTGGAAATCTTCATTACGGGCAACAAAATCTGTTTCGCAATTGATTTCGATGGCTACGGCTTTTTTGGCGTCATCGCTGATACGAGTGAGAATTAAACCTTCTTTGGCTTCTCTATCGGCTCTTTTATCAGCAACTTTTTGGCCTTTTTTTCTTAGGATTTCAACAGCGGTATCGAAGTCGCCATTGGCTTCACTAAGTGCTTTTTTGCAGTCCATCATGCCTGCACCGGTCATGTCTCTGAGTTTCTTTACGTCTGCAGCAGAAATGCTCATTGGTATGTCTCCAGGATTTTAGTAATTAATTAGATGAATTAGTTCTTCAGAATATCTTGCTTATGCGTCGCCTTCTGTTGCTTCATCGGCAGAATCTTCTGCTTCGGTAGCATCGTCAGTAGCTTCAGCATCATCTTGCGGCTCTAATGTTTCTACATCAGTAGTTTCTTTTTTCTTACGTCGCGAGCGTAGTTTCGTTTTTGGCTCGAAATCATCGTTCGCATCTTCTTTGGCATCCATAGCCAATTCTTCCATGTAGGCTTCTTCTTCGTAAGCTTCACGCTCTGCTGCTCCTTCAATAATAGCATCGGCTACTTGAGAAGCTACTAGTTGAATGGTGCGAGCCGAATCGTCATTACAAGGAACAATAAAATCTGGTACATCAGGATCGCTATTGGTATCTACCATGGCAATGATGGGGATATTCAATTTAATCGCTTCGCTAACGGCAAGATGTTCTTTTTGAATATCCACTACAAAAATAGCACCAGGTAAACGGTTCATATTAGCAATACCACCTAGTGTATTCTCTAGTTTCTCTTGCTCTCTTGAAAGCATTAAACCTTCTTTCTTGGTAAGCTCGGCCATGGTACCATCGGTTTTCATGCGCTCAATTTCTTCCATTCGAGAAATACTCTTACGTACTGTAGAGAAATTCGTAAGCATACCGCCTAACCATCGGTGGGTTACATAAGGCATACCTGCGCGAACAGCCTCGTTGCGAATAATTTCAGTGGATTGCTTTTTGGTACCTACGAACAGTATAGTCTTTCCTGCTCTGGATAGGGTTTGAATTTGTTCGAGGGCCTCTTGAAGGTAGTGTTGCGTTTTCTTGAGGTCGATAATGTGAATCCCGTTTCTTTGCATAAAGATGAATTCTTTCATCTTGGGATTCCAACGGCGGGTAAGGTGACCGAAATGAGCACCGGATTGAAGTAGTTCCTGAATGGAGGCTGCTTTAGGCATAGTAATAAATATTAGGTTGTTCCTCTGCGTGGGTCAGCTCGCAAAACCTATTCGAATTATACTGAATTCAAACACCTGGTTTACGATCACCACACATGTGTGATTAATTGTTTTGAGCGAGGCTCAGGGTATTCATTGCCACCTTAATAGCAAGGTGAGAGCTGAATAAACTCTTATCGTTTACTGAATTGGAAACGTTTACGAGCTTTAGGCTGTCCGTACTTTTTACGCTCAACCATACGATCGTCACGAGTTAGTAAACCATGTTCTTTTAATGGAGTATGTACACCTTCATGCTCTCCATCCAATGCACGAGCAAGGGCATGTTGTATAGCACCCGCTTGTCCAGCTTTTCCACCACCGCGTACCGTTACTTTGATGTCGTATTGATCTTGAGTTTCGGTGAGATGCATAGGAAGTAATGCAATATTTCTCATTGCTTTAACCGGTAGATATTCTTCAATAGGAGTATTGTTGATTACAATGCTTCCCTTGCCTGGTTTGATATACAAGCGAGCAGTAGAGGTTTTTCTTCGTCCGATGTAGTTTGCTTGGGCCATAGTAATTAAAGCTGTACAATTTCTGGATTCTGTGCCGTATGCTGATGTACGGGGCCAGCATATACACGTAAATTTTTAAGGGTTTGTCTGCCCAACTTGTTTTTAGGTAGCATGCCTTTTACTGCTTTTGTTACCAATGAAGTAGGGTCTTTTGCCAGCATATCTTCGGCGCTAGTGAATCGCTCACCACCAGGATGGAAGGTGTGACGAAAGTACATTTTATCCGTCATTTTTTTGCCAGTCAATTTCACTTTTTCCGCGTTGATAACAATTACATTGTCACCTGTATCCATATGCGGAGTGAAGGTAGGCTTGGTTTTGCCTCGTAAAATAGATGCAACAACACTACTCAATCGTCCTAGCGGTTGGTCTTCGGCATCTACCAGGACCCATTTTTTCTGAATGTCACCGGCTTTAGCTGAGTAGGTTTTAAAACTTAAAGTATCCACAGTTCTTGTGTTTAATTGCTTTTTTGGAAAGACATGAAAATTACGGCAAAAAAATTTACTTATCAACAATTTTAATTCGAAAGCTTTACTCTTTTCTAAAAATCACCTTGGTTCGCAGAAACCCTCCAACGTTTAAGCGACCAAGCAGAAGATAAATACACATTAAACACCTATGGTGCACTCACCAGCAATTAAGGTCTGCGTGTGCGAAACAAACTTTATCAATATGTCGGTTAAATCATTGCTATACTAAAGGTAAACTAGCCAGTACAGCACATCCATGTCACGATTTTGTCTTATTCTATTAGTTATAATAACTGCCTTAGCCTCTTCTGTTAGTAAAGCTCAAGAATGGGTTCCCCCTGCTTTGCCATTTGAAATGGAGCCCGAAGAGGGTTTTTATACAGACTCTGTGCATTTGAAGATCACACCCTTGGAAAGTGGATGGGAGTATACCTTTAACACGCTGGGAAGAAAGCCACCCAACTGGGTTTTTCCAGAACAAGGTATCACCTTAAGGTCTTCGAATGTGGTGCGGGTACTTGCGGTTCAACCCGAAACAAAAGATAGTGTGGAGGCCATTTATACCTATTTAATCGATGAGGATCATGAGCTTCCCGTGTTATCGGTGGTTTTCGAGCCCGATCATTTTTTTTCGGCGAAAGAGGGCATTTATGTCAAGGGATCTAACGGTATCACAGGTTATTGTCGAAGTACTCCGCACAATTGGAATCAGGATTGGGAGCGTCCGGTGCAATTGACCCTTTTTGATCCAACCGAGGAGGGATTCAAAAAATCCTTTTCGGTTCCTGCAGGGGTTAAAATAGGAGGAGGTTGTACGCGAATTTACGATCAAAAATCACTCGATATCTATTTTCGGTCCGAATATGGAATGTCTCGGCTCAATTATCCGCTATTTCCCGATAAGCCCATCACCGAATTCAATCGCCTGGCTCTTCGCAATGGAGGGCAGGATTGGTACCGAGCGATGGTGCGGAATGCGTACTCCCAGGAACTGGTTCGAGGGCGTATGGATTTGGCCTATCAATCCTACAAGCATGTTGCGGTCTATTTTAATGGTCAATATTGGGGGATTCATACTCTAAGAGAGAAGCAGAACGAAGATTTTATTGAGTCTAACTATGGCGTGGATGCCAATTCCATTGATTTACTTTCTGGCAACGCTTCTGTGGGTGAGGGAAGCGCCCAGCACTATCAAAACATGATTAACTATGTGGAACAGAATGGAGTGGTCTCCCAAGAACATTTCAACTGGTTGAGCGAGCAAATGGATGTGGATCAATACATGGACTATTTAATCACCGAAATTTTTCTAGCCAACGGAGATTGGCCGGCAAATAACATTAAATACTGGAGGGCGCAGGCCGATACCGGGAAGTGGCGCTGGATTCTCTATGATGCCGACATGACCATGGATAGTCATTCTAGAGGTCGACTTTCCACCAACATGTTTGAGAAGATACATACCACCACCGATACCGACTACGAACACCCAGCTTGGGCGACACTTCTCATGCGAAAATTATTTGAAAATGAAGAATTCAGAGATTCATTCATACAGCGGTACAGCGTGCATTTACAGCTCTCTTTCAACCCGAACCGAAGTCTTGCGCTTCTGGATTCTATGGCGGCTTTAATTGCTTCTGAAGTTCCTGAGCATATGCGCAGGTGGTCGAAGAGCCTGCGCTTAGGTACGGATATGGATTGGAACAAACATCTGCAAGTGATGCGCGACTTTTTAAGCGAACGTCCTGCTAAAGAACGGGAACACATTCAGAGTTTTTTCAATACAACAGAATTGGTGGGTTTACGCACAACGGTCAATCGACCCGAAATGGGTATTATTCGGGTTGAAGGGGCCCGAAGCGATACCACTCAAGAGCTTCTATTATATAAGGACCTATCGGCAAGGGTTCGAGCCGTACCACATCCTGGCTATCGATTTGTCCGTTGGGAAGGGCTGGATCAGTCTACTGCCGAGCACATACGGGTACGCCTTGACGGCGCTTCGAGCTTGCACGCAGTGTTCGAGCAAATACCGCTTCAGCAGACCAGTGCGGTGGTCATTAATGAAATTCAGTACCACCCCTCCGATGCTATGGATACCGGAGATTGGGTCGAGTTGTATAATCCATCTGAAACGGATGTGGATGTGAGCTATTGGTATTTTTCGGATTCTGATGACACGCATCGATACTATTTTGCTCCCGATAGCCGGATTCCCGCCAAAGGATTTCGAGTGCTATCGCAAAGTGTGGACCTCTTCTCTTCTTTCTACCCCAATGTAGAGGTGGTGGAAGGTCCAATGGAATTTGGATTTTCGGGTAGTGGTGAATTGCTGCGTTTGTTTGATGCGCAGGCGCAACTTATCGATTCGGTTCGGTATTCCGATGATGCCCCATGGCCAGCCGAAGCCGATGGTCAAGGTTCCACCTTAGCCCTGATAAATCCAGGTTTCGACAATGCGATACCGACGTACTGGAGTGCCTCATCTAACGGGGGGACGCCAGGCGCACCCAACACCGATGTATTGGTATCTAACGAGCCAGAAGAATCGTATGAGTCGCAGTGGGAAGGGCCTACGCAGACTAGTTTAGGGAACAACTATCCCAACCCTTTCAACCCGAATACAAACATACCTTTTCGATTAGCCGAAGCAGGATGGGTTCGGCTCAGGATTTATGATGTACTCGGAAGACCTGTTCAAACCCTGGTTGATGAATATCGATCGGTAGGTGAGTATCGTGAGTTTTATCAAGCTGATGCCTCCTCGATGTCGAGTGGGGTATATTTCTATGAATTAATTACGCCTAATCTTCGAGAAATAAAGAGTATGGTACTTTTGAAATAGGCCGCTTCGGTCCATGAAACGATCCTTCCAAATTCAGGCAGGGATTTCATGGATCGTTATTCCCTATAAAGAGAAAAAATTTGTACCTTTCGAGTCTGTAATGCTTTTCTAGTGGGTTGATCAAGTGTCGGTTTTAACGCGGCTCTGTTTTGGCACGGCTATTTAGCACTACACGAACGAATACGAACCAATTTCATACCTAAGATTATCGAAATGAGCGATTTCAAAAACACAAGAGTAGCCTTTGAAACGGGAAATGGAACAGCGTACATGTTTAGCCTGTCCAAACTAAAAGACATGGGGTTTCAGGGAATTGAAAAACTCCCGTTTTCAATTAAGATATTATTAGAAGCTGTGCTTCGAGAGTATGATGACTATTTAGTTACGGCAAAAGATATTGAAACGCTTGCGAGCTACGAGGCTAAAAACCCAACGGGTGAAATTCCTTTTAAGCCATCTCGTGTTGTATTACAGGACTTTACCGGGGTGCCAGCGGTGGTGGATTTGGCTGCTCTACGTTCGGCGATGAAGCGAATGGGAGGTAATCCAGAGGCCATCAATCCTCAGGTACCCGTTGATTTGGTTATTGATCACTCGGTGCAAGTGGATATGTTTGGGCAAGAATACGCGTTCATGCATAATGTGGAAAAAGAGATGGAGCGTAACCGAGAGCGCTATGAATTTTTGAAATGGGGTCAGCAGGCCTTTGATAATTTCCGTGTGGTTCCTCCCGGGCGAGGGATTGTGCACCAGGTAAACTTGGAGTACTTGGCACGAGGAATTTTTAGCCGAACCGAAGCCGATGGAACAGTTACAGCCTATCCAGACACGCTTGTGGGTACGGATTCACACACCACCATGATTAATGGTTTAGGTATTCTAGGTTGGGGAGTAGGCGGTATTGAAGCCGAGGCTGCTATGTTAGGTCAACCAATCTCGATGTTGGTGCCAGAAGTTACCGGGATGAAACTTACCGGTAAACTTCGGGAAGGAGTTACGGCTACGGATTTAACTCTTACCGTTACACAAATGCTACGAAAGCATGGTGTGGTTGGTAAATTTGTTGAGTTTTACGGTGAAGGTATTAGCAATATGAGCTTGCCAGATCGGGCGACTATTGCGAATATGGCGCCAGAGTATGGGGCGACTATGGGATTCTTTCCTATCGATCATGAGTCTCTTCGCTATATGAGAAGAACGGGTCGTTCCGAGGAATTGGTTCAATTAGTTGAAAACTATACCAAAGCTCAGGGACTGTTTCGAACCGATGATACTCCCGATCCCGAATTTAGCTCAACCCTTGAGCTGGATTTAGGTACAGTGGAGACCTCTTTGGCCGGTCCTAAGTTGCCTCACGATCGAATTACCCTAGGCAATATGAAAAAGACTTTTGGTGCGGCACTCACCTCTGATAATCCTACCATGGGATTCGACTTAGAGGAGTCTCAATTGGCCAATAAAGCCATGTATCGTAATGGTCAGGATATTGAAATGAAGCATGGGGATGTGGTGATTGCTGCCATTACGAGTTGTACGAATACTTCCAACCCCAGTGTTATGTTAGGGGCGGGTATTGTAGCGAAAAAAGCTGTTGAACGAGGCTTGAAAGTACCCGCCTACGTTAAAACTTCTTTGGCACCAGGTTCTCGAGTCGTAACAGAATATCTGAACGAAGCAGGCCTTACCGAGCACTTAGATGCCCTTGGATTTAACTTAGTGGGTTACGGCTGTACCACCTGTATTGGAAACTCGGGACCTCTACCCGAGCCGGTAGAGAAGGCCGTAAAAGAGGGTGATTTGATTGTAGCAGGTGTTCTTAGCGGAAACAGAAACTTCGAAGGCCGTATTCATCCCTATGTGAAAGCTAATTTCTTGGCTTCACCTCCTTTGGTTGTGGCCTATGCCTTGGCGGGAACGGTTGATATTGATTTAGCGACCGAGCCCATCGGGAAAGACAAGGATGGAAAGGATGTGTATTTGAAAGAAATCTGGCCAACCACTGAAGAGGTTGCCGCTGAATTAGACAATGCTATTCGTCCAGATTTGTTCAACAAGATGTATGAAGATGTGTTTGAATCTCCTACTTGGGAAGCTATCCCAGTAACCGGTGGAGAGTTGTTTGGATGGGATGAAGCCTCTACCTACATCCAAGAACCTCCGTTTTTTATGGATATGTCGGAAGAATACCGATCTATCCAGCCTATAAAAGGAGCTCGCGCTTTAGTGAAGGTGGGTGACTCAATAACCACCGATCATATTTCACCTGCCGGAAACATCAAAGAAGATGCTCCTGCCGGAGTTTTCTTGAAAAATCACGGAGTAGCGCGTATAGATTTCAATTCCTATGGTTCTCGCCGAGGAAACGATCGCATCATGACTCGTGGAACCTTTGCAAATGTTCGCTTTAAAAATCAGTTGGCTCCTGGAACAGAAGGTGGTTTTACTACCTACTTCCCAGAAAATGAAGTGACCAGCATTTTTGAAGCTTCCCTGAAATACAAAGCAACCAATACACCTCTGGTTGCCTTGGCTGGAAAACAATATGGTACCGGCTCTTCTCGTGATTGGGCAGCTAAAGGAACAAACTTACTCGGGGTGAAAGCGGTTATTGCCGAATCTTATGAGCGTATTCACCGATCCAACTTGGTACAAATGGGCGTCTTACCCCTTCAGTACAAGCCAGGGGTTACCGCCGATAGTCTAGGTTTAGATGGTACCGAACATTTCGATATCGCCGTAGATGATCAGGTGCAAGCACGTCAGGAAATCCAAGTAACAGCCACCAAAGCCGATGGTAGCGTGATTGAGTTTACAACCGATTGTAGAATTGATACCCCAGTAGAAGTCGATTATTATCGAAACGGTGGTATTCTACATACCGTACTACTCGACTACGTACAAAAGAGCAAAGCCTAATCCTTAGGGCTAGTCTTCGTTTTAGGGCGCTATAGCCTAAAATAAGATGATCTTAAGGCAGTTTTGGGAACGATAAGCCGGACATAGTAAAACGTACGGCTAAAAATTTTGCGGTCAAAGGAGTGCTAAGTAGAAGGCGGATAATCTGTACCTTCAGCCTGTGAAATAGGCTCTTACGCCCCATTTTCATGTTCCATTCGGCTCGCTTGGCAACTTCCTTAATTGTGGCGTAAAAATGGCGCTGATAGTTGGTGATTTTCAAGGGTCCGGGTACCTCCACGTTCATGCTTGCCAAATCCTCACTTAATTGCCAAGCTCCTAACCATCCCAAGTTCATCCCCTGCCCCCCTATAGGACTTACCACATGGGCGGCATCTCCAACTAAAAAAAACCGATTACGTTGTAGTTTGCTCGCTTTCCTATGCTGTACCCCAAAACTACTAATCATAGAGCAATGATGAGCTTCAAGGGTGACATGCGTGCGATTTTTTATAATTTGGCTAAGTTCCTCGACCTCGGGGTTGCGAATGTATTCCTCGGTTTTTGCCACCCATCTTCGTTTCCCATCGGGTAGTGGAAAGGATTCAACCAGTCCTTCTTGAGTGATATAGACGACTGGCTCTTTGGGATCCGAAGCAACCACAGGGAAGTCTCCCATGAGGTAGGTGTCGGGATAGTTATGTCCTTCATAGGAAATCGCAGCGGCTTCTCGAAGCGTACTATTTTTTCCATCACAGGAAATTAAGATAGGAGTATGGTACGTCCGGAGTTCGTGTTGATGATTTCGCACCTCGAGTGCTATCTCGGATTCAAGATCGGTAAAGGATTCAATGGAAGCTCCATATTGAATCCCTTTAGGCATGCGTTCGATGAATGCTTGCTTTAAGATTTTTTCCGTCTCGTTTTGAGGGTGAATCAGGATATAAGATGGTTTCTGGTCGATTCCTGAAAAATCAATGCTCCCTAGCAAGTCTCGCCCATCATGTGCCCAACCCATGGGCACTTCTATTCCTTTTTTTAAGAATTCATTCAAGATTCCTAGTTTTTCGAGCATGCGTAAACTTGGAGGGTGAATACCCAAAGAGCGAGAATCTGAAATGAGCTCTGTTCGTTTTTCAAAAATCTGCACCTCAAATCCCTTTTCAGCCAAACATAACCCCATGAACAGACCTGCTGGACCGGCGCCAGCAATTATGATGGGTTGTTTTTCAGTGGCTGCATTTGCTTTCGCTGGTTGGGGCGATTTCCTTGCTTCAGGAGAATTCGATGGTTGTGTCGAGGGTTGTTTCAAACCGAAACCTCCCTAGCACGACTATCCAAGGACTCTTTTTCGGTGGGTTTTTCATGGTAAATGGCCAGCAGACGAAATGGAAACAACGTAGACACTTGCCAGTTCTTAGGGCTCCTTTCTTGAAGTTCTTTTTGGGTAAAACTCTTTAGGATACTCATTCTGCCGTCTTCATAAATAAACGATTTTCGGAAGCGCAGAGGGAAACACGCACTATATATAAGGTATGAAATGGGATGTCTTTCCAGGTCATTACAAATTACCGTGGACCCTAATTGTTGACATTCTTCTAGGAAAACCGATAACTCTTGGTCACTGAGGTGATGTAGGACATGATTGCTAATCACAAGGTCGAAATGCTTTTTTTCGTCGAGTAATTTTCGGGTTGAAGCTACCCTGAATTCTATTTGTTGGCGGCCTTGTTCCAGTTGCTGGTTTTGTTGTTGTATTTGTTTTTCCTGTTGTTGTTCCGCCCATCGGATGGCGCGTTCATCCAAGTCAATAGCCGTAATTTGGAGGTTGTAACCGTCAGCTTGACTCCATTTTAATAGGTAATAGGCGATGTCGCCACCTCCACATCCCACATCTAGCAGCCGAAAGCTTTTGTTGGGGTCACAACGTAAAAGGGGTGTAATTTTGTGTTTGTATATTCTACGCCACTGAGAAACCAGTCGATTCAGATAAAAAAAATCACGATAGGTATTATGCAGATACAATAGGGGTGCCTGTGCATCATCCATGAGTTCGCTTAGATGGGAGGCTCTATGATTTATATTCACAAATTTGATCATTATTCAGTTTCTAACACCTTGTATTATCTGGAAACGGAATACAAGCATAACTTGGGTTTAGCCTTTTACTTTAGCTAATAAGGCGCTTTCAATACTCAAACCAGGACCAAAAGCCATAGCTAACACCAGAGGTGATAACTCAGGGTCTTGCTCATCTTGCGGCTTTTGCACTTGTTCAAGTTTCGGCTCTTGTTCTCGTGGCAACCTGTGGTCCCAATCAGCCTCTAGCAGTTCTTTTAATACAAACAATATGGTAGCGCTACTCATGTTCCCATAGTTTTGTAATACTTTACGTGAGGCCTGAATTTGTACGCTATCCAAGTCTAAGTTTTGCTCTACCTTGTCTAAGATCGCTCGTCCTCCTGGATGAATGGCCCAATCCAATATATGCTCTTGACGGATGTTAAAGGTGGTGAATAATCGATCGGTAATGGTACTTAGATTCTGCTTAATGATATCCGGGACATAGGAAGAGAGGGTCATATCGAAACCCGTATCACCAATGGTCCAAGCCATATCCTGCTCACCTTCATAGGCCAAATCATTGGCGAAACCTTTTAATTCAAAGCCTTTACCCTTTGGTCTAATCGCAGAAACCAATGCTCCAGCCGATCCGTCACTAAACACCGAGCCAGCAATTAAGGTGTCAGGGTCTGTTTTTGGGCTAAAATGTAGCGAACATAATTCGGTGGCCACAATGAGCACCACCGCATTTGGATCCTGAGCACAAAAAGCGTGCGCCATTCGAAGCGCTGGAAAAGCCGCATAGCAGCCCATGAAACCCACATGAAAACGCTGAGTAGAGGAGGGTAATCCTAGCTTTTTCACGATTTCATAATCAGGTCCTGGGGCAAAAAATCCCGTACATGAAACCGTTATTACGTGGGTTATTTCGGGGAGCTCAGCTGCTTTTTGTTGTTTAATAAGCTGTTCGGCTGTTTTTAGAAAAAGCTCTTTTGCGGCCTGTTCATAGCGTTGATTGCGTTCACCAGTTGTGGGAATGGCCTCTGGATTGAAGCAGCGATTGAAAAAGCTATCCGAATCTTTAGAAAAATAGTCTTCAATTACGGTGTGTCTGTTTTCAATACCCGACTGCTGATAAATTCGATGAAGAATGGCTTGAGTTTTTCGGTCGCCTTCATGAATCTTCTTTAATCGATCTAGAAGTGCTCGTTGTTCTCCCTGAATGGTTGGAACGCTAGTTTCGATATGATGTAAATACACAGACATATTAGAAGTACAAATTATTAAGGTCTTTGGTTCACGACTCAGCAGCTAAAGCGTGCTAGTTTTGCTTATTGGTTAGAACGGTCAGACTTCGTTAATCGATAGAAGCGGGTATTGTGTAAAACAGCCGCCATACTCAAGCCAGCAATGAGTCCAATCCATAAACCTTGTGGGCCTAATTCTAGTGTAAAGCTTAAATAGTAACCCACGGAAAAACCAACCAACCAGTATGAAATGAAGTTAAATACCATGGGCATTCGAGTATCCTTTAAACCTCTTAAGGCTCCAAATGCACCTACCTGTAAGCCATCTGAGAGCTGAAATACTCCTGCAAAAAACACCAGCTGTATCGCAAGATCAATCACCTCAGTATCCTGGGTATACATTCCTACAATGGTGGATGGAAAACTAAGTAAGATAAGGGCGGTTATGCTCATAATACCCATACAAAGTCCGGTTCCTGTAAACCCACGAAATCGTGCCTCGGAAAGTAATCCTTTTCCCATGGAAACTCCGACTCTTTGCGATATGGCCATTGATAAGCCAAGAGGAATCATAAACACCGTTGCCGCAATATTGATAGCCACTTGATGAGCGGCCGAAGCTTGCACACTTAAGGTCCCCATAAGCACACTAACGGCCGCAAATAGTAATACTTCCATAGTGGTACTAAGTGCATTGGGTACTCCTATTTTGAGCAACTCTCCAATTCGTGACCAATCAGGCCCTTTGGTTTTTGCAAAAATTTGAAACCGTTTAAAGGTCTTAAAACGCGCTATGAATAGGAGCATACCTAAGCCCCCAGTGGTTTGCACAATGGATGTGGCATAGCCCGTACCTTCGGCCCCAAGACCAGGTAGTCCAAAGGCTCCGTACATGAATATATAATCGGCAGGAATATTGAGTAGTAGCATTCCCATAGCGATTAACATGGCGGGCCGCGTATAGGCTAAACCTTCGCTGAAATACCGAAACCCAGAAAATAAAAAGTAGGCAGGGATACCCCAAGAAGCTGCTTTCATATAGTCGGTGGCTTGAGGTATAATGTTGGGGTCAACCCCGACCCAGTGCATGAGTTCGGGTAACCATCGAACCAAGAAAAAAGACGGAATAGCGATAAACATAATAAGCCATAACATCTGCCGAGCACTTTTCCCGATTTCATCGAAGCGTTTGGCTCCTAAGTGATGAGACACTACGGGATTTATGGCCACCAAAGTTCCTATTCCGAACATGAGCACCGGTAAATAGAGTGCATTGCCAACCGCCACACCCGCGAGATCTTGGGCGCTCAATTGACCGGCCATAATGGTGTCGGTAACATTAAGCCCCATGCCAAGGAGCTGGGTTCCTACGATAGGGCCTCCTACTTTTGCCAATGCTCCCACTTCTTTTTGAATAGCTGGCATAGAAGTTTTCATAGTCTTACTCACCCGAAAGGTTAGAGGATGATTCGAGTCCGATGTCCTTGGTGAGAAGATTGGAAATTTGAGAAGTAGGTTGTTGTTGAAGAATACCTACAATGGCCTCAGCTGCGAGCGCACCAATGGCTTCCCGGGTCTCGTGGGTGGCACTTGCAATATGTGGTAGCAAGGTAGTGTTGGGTGCGGTCAGTAAACGAGGATGTACGCGGGGTTCATGCTCATATACGTCGATACCCGCGCCCCCAATGGTGTTGTTATGAAGCGCTTCGGCTAGGGCGGCTTCGTCTACCACTGGCCCTCTTGAGATATTCAAGAGTATCGCATGATTGGGCATAAGTCCAAGAATCTTTTCGTCAATTAAATGATGCGTGCTGGGATGTAGTGGGCAGTGAAGGCTTAACACATCGGAACGACTGGCAAGCTCTTCTAGACTTGAAACATAGCGGGCATCAAGATCTTGGATAAGCGACGGATCAATGGGGCTCCGATTGTGATAGAGAATATGCATGCCAAATGCCTTTGCTCGGCGTGCGAAGGCTTGGCCTATTCGACCCATGCCTACAATCCCTAGTGTTTTCCCTGATAATTCCATCCCCAAAAAACCAAGTGGTTCCCACTGTTTAAAATGCCCCTCTCTAAGATAGGTTTCTGCTTTGTTGAACCGTCTTGTGGTGGCCAATAGCAACCCCATGGTAAAATCACCGCATGATTCGGTGAGCACATCCGGCGTATTGGCGACATGAATTCCCAACTCTCGAGCTGCTGAAAGGTCAATATTATTGTATCCCACCGCAAAATTAGCCACTATTTTAAGCTTGCTACCGGCCTCCAAAACCTTTCGGCTTACTGGGGTTGAAAGCATACACAGTAAGGCATCGTATTTGGGTATAACCTGAATGAGGGTTTCTTCGGAGAGAAATTGACCTTGCAGGCCAATCGTAAGCTCGCCAATTTTTTCTAAGGTTTTTATGTTCGATTCAGGGATTGGTTCTGTGACCAGTATGTTATACCCCATCCGAGGACTCTTTGGATTCAATGTAAGTGGCCTTAGCGTCGTTCCACATCAACTCTAGATTGTAAAAATGGCGTTTTTCCTCGGTCATAATGTGAACCACGGTATGGATAAAGTCTAGTATAATCCAAGATCTCGCCTGCAGACCTTCTTTTTTCCATGCCTTATCCCCTGTCTTCTCCTGAACTTCCTGTTCAACAGCATCGGCAATCGCTTTAATTTGCGTGTCTGAATTACCTGTACAAATCACAAAAAAATCGGCGAGGGTGGTTTGTGCCGATATATCGAGTACTGCAATATCTTTGGCTTTTTTGCTCTCCATACCTTCGATGATATGCGCAACAAGGGTGTTAGAATCTGGTTTTGCTTCTATGAATTGATCGTTTGCAGGCTTGTCTATTTTTGTCATTTAGTCGGTATTCAGGGTTTCGTAATCTTGCCCTATAACTACGGTTACATCTAGGAAAAAATCAGGAGACTCCTCTCGTAATACATGCACTTGATCGACTCCTAGGGCATCGGCAACTCTACGTGCGTTGGTCATTACTCCACTTCGAGAGATGACCATGGTATTGGGAACATCAAAGTGATCAAAATTTCCAGTTTCGACCACATCAAATCCATTCTTTCGTAATACGCTGGTGTAGGCATTGGCAATACCTGGCACGCCACATCCATTTAAGACTTCTAGCTGAATGATATCGCTGATGAGTTGAGCATTTTTTTCAGCGCGTTCATTTTGTATGCGAGGAAAAATGACTCGGGTTACCACGGCCAACAACAATAGTATGAGCAATAGACTTAAAAAGCCGATAGCTGCATGAAGAAAGAGATTATTGGATGAAGAATCTTGTGGCGTTGGGCTCATGCAAATGTTCTAGTACCACATTCCGTATGAACGATACGGGTTATATCGAGAAAAAGGCGAGTACCCAAATGAATTGGGTAGCTGCTGGTATTGAACTCGTAAAAATGCATTGTCAGAAATCTGATAGTTGAGCTCGGCATTTCGAATCATCACCTGAGGTTTAAACCCTTGTTGATATCCAATGGCATTGGGTGTGCCTCCACCAATGTTTCCGCCAAATGGTGAGTGTAGGAATGAAACATCTACACTTCCTTGAAGTCTCGGGCTAAAAGCAAACTGTAGGGTGTTGGTGTAGGCATTGATGTTTTGAACTCCCCCACCAAAAGCTGAAAAACTCATTTCATAAGAATGAGACATCTGCACATTAATCTTTTGGAAAAACTGATTCAAACTGTGTTGAACCGTAGGCGTGGTACGATTAATGATAGGTCCTGTGTAGTCATAGGGACTGGGTAGATTTTTACGCAATTGTGCTTGGGCCTCGGAAGAGAAACTTCCAATTCCCAGTAGGATAACGAGTGCTAAAAAGTAGTTTATGATATTCTTCATAGGTATTTGCGTGTTTTGAGAGACCCTGAGCCGTTTTGCAGAGGAATGTTCAAAACGATAAAATCTACATCATATTATAATGATTACTAACTAAATAATAAACCCAATCTCTCTCTAATTGAAATTGCTTCTGCGCCTCTTTTATGGTATATTTTCTCTCTTTTTAAATACGAAATTTATACCAGTCAATTTTCCTCTTTCAGCATCCTGTTAGGAAAATGCAGCACATAATATAAGGCTCAAGAAGTAATGAAACTTACCGATTTTAGATACGAATTAGAAGGTTTAAACATACCAGATGCACCACTCAAGCAGCGTGACAGCGCTAAGTTAATGGTCCTAAACAGAGCCGAGCAGACCATTGAGCATCGGAGTTTTTCAGATATTCATGAATATTTGAACGAAGGAGATGTTATCGTTTATAATAACACCAAGGTATTTCCGGCTCGATTGAATGGGAAAAAAGAAAAAACCGAAGCAGATATTGAGGTTTTCTTGTTGCGCGAATTACAACCAGAGAATATGCTTTGGGATGTTCTGGTTGAACCAGCCAGAAAAATCCGGATTGGGAACAAACTCTACTTTGGTGACGAAGATGATGAATTGATGGCTGAAGTAGTTGATAATACCACCTCTAGAGGTCGGACCATACGCTTCTTGTTCGACGGCCCTAATCACGAATTATACGAGCGTTTAGACAGCTTAGGAAAAATGCCTTTGCCACCGTACATCGAGCGTGAGGCTGTAGATGAAGATAAAGAGCGTTATCAAACCGTATTTGCGACCGAACGAGGAGCAGTAGCCGCACCAACAGCGGGAATGCATTTTACCGAAGAACTCATCGAGAAGATTAAGGCCAAAGGGGTGAAGTTCTTACCTATTACCTTGCATATTGGTTGGGGAACTTTCCGCAATGTTGAGGTAGAAGATCTTACCAAGCACCGTATGGATTCGGAGAATTATTTCATTTCGCAGGAAACCTCGGATCTTATCAACGAAGCGTTGAAAAAGAAAAAGAACAAGGTGGTCGCAATTGGTACATCGGTGGTGCGGGCGATCGAAACCAGTGTTATGGCCAGCGGTATGAGTAAGCAAGGCACAGGTTGGACCGATAAATTCATTTATCCTCCTTATAAGTTTAAGATTACAGAATCTCTTATCACCAATTTTCACCGCCCAGAATCAACCCTACTCATGTTGGGTGCGGCTTTCGCTGGCTACGATTTGTTGATGAAAGCATATGATGAGGCCAAACAAAAAGACTATCGTCATTTTTCTTTCGGTGACGCTATGATCATACTCTAATGATAAAACTAGCGGTCATATTACCGGCTGCCGGAACGGGTAGCCGCATGCGTAGCGAAACCCCAAAACCTTTCTTAAGGTTAAAAGGGGCTACGATACTTGAGCATACCATTCGCAATTTTTTACGGGTTGAAGGTCTTGTTCAGATAGTTATAGCTACCTCTAATAACTGGAAGTCACAGGCGCAAGGCATAGCGGCCAGATATAAAAGTGACCATCTTGATGTAGATGTCGTCGAAGGGGGTTCAGAGCGGCAGTTTTCCATTCACCATGCCCTTCAATCTTTAAATGAAGATGTGAATATGGTAGCCGTGCACGATGCGGTTCGGCCTTTCATAACGACTTCATTGGTAGAATTGTGCTGTACCGAAGCTCGCGATCATGGGGGAGCAATTGTTGCTGTACCAGCAAAAGACACAATTAAGAGAGTGGATACCAAAGGATTTATCCAAGAGACCCCAAAAAGAAGCACTATTTGGCAGGCACAAACTCCTCAAATTTTCCAGCGGCCACTTTTAGAAAAAGCCTATAAAAAAGCGATTGCTGAGGATTATTTTGGTACAGACGATGCCTCATTGGTCGAACGAATTGGAGGAAAGGTTCGGGTCATTGCAGGTGATCGAAGAAATTTAAAAATTACTTTCCCAATCGATCTTAGGGTGGCTGAAATGATTTTGGAAGAAGGTACTTTCGACGTTCCGCAATAGTTATGGAAATAAGAGTTGGCTTTGGATACGACGTTCATCAATGGGCCGACAACCGCCCCTTAATTTTGGGTGGCGTAACCATACCTCACCATCAGGGTTTGATGGGGCACTCCGATGCGGATGTATTGCTGCACGCAATCACAGACGCTCTGCTAGGCTCCTTAGCTCTAGGAGATATTGGAACTCATTTCCCTGATACAGATCCACAATACAATGGAGCTGATAGTGGACTCTTATTACAGAAAGCGTATGAATTGATACGTTCTAAGCGGTATTTTTTAGTCAATCTAGATGCTACAGTTATTATGGAAAGACCTAAATTACTTGAGCATATTCCAAGCATTCGGCATCGCATTTCAGAAATACTAGATGTAGACATTACAAGGGTGTCTATAAAAGCGACCACCTCAGAGAAGATGGGATTTGTTGGAAGAGGAGAGGGTGCGGCTAGTATGGCAACCGTACTTGTTCAACAAGAAAAAAATCAATAGTGGTTATTGCATGAGTGCCAATAGTTGGGTTACCAACCAACAGTCGCTCAGCTATTTTTAGTTGTAAATATGGATCAAGTAGTCACTTTTGTTGTTGATTATGTTTCTAGGGTACCTCTGTGGCAGATTTACCTAATCATCACCCTTATCGCTTACGCTGAAAACATTTTACCGCCCGTGCCGGGAGATGTTCTAGTGGCTTTTGGAGGGTATCTAGCTTCCTTGAATTTGTTGAATATACCCATCCTTTGGCTGCTCACGGTCGTTGCATCAATTCTTGGGTTTATGAGTATGTATCGTATTGGGTCTTTTCTGGGGCATCCTTTTCTAGAAAAAGCAACGCACCTATCAGCTGCAGGGATCAATAATGAACCTGAGGAATGGTCGCCTACATCCAAAAATGTCCGCAGTTTTTTGAGTGTCCGTGGTATAAGAGATGAACTTGCCCGACTGGTGATGAGATATGCCAAACCCGAGTATATCCAGAAAGGATTAGGGTGGATGCGCAAGTATGGGCAATGGATTGTGGTTTTGAATCGATTTTTAGCGGGTACACGTTCTGTAATTGCACTCACCGCAGGTGCGTCCCATATGTCGGTTGTGCCTACCATACTAAGTGCATCCATAAGTTCTATGTTATGGAATAGTCTCTTATTGTATGGGGGTTGGTTCTTAGGCGATAATTGGAGAATCATTGGTCGTTATTTGGAGCAGTATAGTTTGGCGATACTTGTGGTCTTACTGCTTTTTTTGGTATTCGGATATTTATGGTATAAGCTTCGAAAAAAGTAAAATATTTAGTCTTTTAGTATTGACAATGCCAACGCTTTGCGGTATTTTTCACGTCTTTCGAAAAAAGCCAGTGTAGCTCAGTTGGTAGAGCAACGGTTTTGTAAACCGTCGGTCATCGGTTCGAATCCGGTCACTGGCTCGTTCATTGAAGATATTGATATGTA
>Ga0181593_10001491_pt1 | contig 21263 bp, 19 predicted proteins | sample 071ome_19_FD_133756 | JGI IMG/M metagenome (GOLD analysis project Ga0181593, IMG submission 133756) | Coastal salt marsh microbial communities from the Groves Creek Marsh, Skidaway Island, Georgia - 071413AT metaG (megahit assembly) | ecosystem: Environmental > Aquatic > Marine > Intertidal...
AGCGGGTCGTAGCGAGGTCGCTTTGCGTGCCAGTTTCCTGGGCGTTGTTTATCAGGCATACTATTTGGTGCCTGAGCTTGATGTGCTGGAAAATGTCACCCTGTCAGCCCGGTTGTCAGGAGGATTGAACCAGGCGACAGTCGAACGTGCTCATTTTCTTCTCAAGCACATGGGCGTGGAAGATAAGGCGAAGCAAATTCCAGGAAAGCTTTCCGGAGGAGAGAGACAACGTGTGGCGATTGCCCGGGCACTTCTGAACCGCCCCAAGGTACTGCTGGCGGATGAGCCGACGGGCAACCTTGATGAGAGAACAGGTGAAGAGGTGATGAACCTTCTCCTCCAAGCCTGCTCGGAGGAGGATGCGTCCCTTGTGCTGGTTACTCATAATCTTTCCTTTGCCCAAGCCACCGATCAGCAGGTATTTCTGACCGAGGGAAAATTGAACAGGGTTTGACCCTCCGTGGTTCTTCCCTCATGAAAAGGGGTATGCAAACAACCCTTAAGTGCGGAGTGGCCGGAGTCGGCTACCTTGGTAAACATCATGCACGGCTTTATCATGCTCTCGATGGGGCTGAACTGTCGGGGGTTTTTGAACCGAATGACGATGCCGCCAATGCGGTTTGTGCCGAGTATGGCTGTAACCGGTTTTCCAGTTTAGAGGAACTGGGTGCTGCCTGTGATGCGGTCAGTGTAGTTTGTCCAACCGACCGGCATGCTGAAGTTGCCCTGAAGTTAATTGATCACGGTTGCCATGTGCTGGTGGAAAAGCCGTTATGTGTCTCCTCTCAGGAAGCAGAGTCGATACTGGAAAAAGCGAATTCAGCCAAAGTGCTGGTACAGGTTGGTCATATCGAGCACTACAATCCGGTGATGAATTTTTTAGAAGGAGAAGTTAAAGAGCCTAGGTATCTGACTGTCGAGCGGCTTGCTCCCTTTCAGCCTCGGGGCACTGAGGTTGGGGTGGTGCTTGATTTAATGATTCACGATGTGGGAATCGCGATGGCATTAGTGGACTCACCGATTGAACGGATTGATTCCATTGGAGTAAGGGTACTTTCTCCGACGGAGGATATTGCCAATGCCCGCTTGGTTTTTACCAATGGTTGTGTGGCCAATCTTAGTGCCAGCCGGGTAAGTGAGAAGAAGGCGAGAGAAATTCGGGTCTTTCAGGACACAGGCTATCTCTCACTTGATTTTATGAACCAGAAGGGACACCTGATTAAAAAATCTGGTCCATCCCTGGAGAGACATGAAGTGCCAGTGGAGCAGGGGGAGCCGCTGGCCCTGGAGTTGGCTTCTTTTCTGTCCTGTGTACAGGATGCGACCACGCCCAAAACGGATGGAAGCTTTGGTAAGTCTGCCCTGGAAGTTGCTCTGACGATTACCAGACAGATTCAATCCACTTGGGAATCTTGAGTAAGCCTGTTGTATTCTCCCCGGTTTCCGGCGGGTGCGATCTGCTGGTAGTTGCAGGGGAAGCATCCGGGGATGAACATGCTGCCCGTTTGGTTCGAGATATTTTAGAGCAGAAACCTGGAATGAAGATTTCTACCCTAGGCGGGAATGAATTAAAAAGTGCTGGGGCTGAGCTTGTTTTTCCTCTTGCTCAACACGCGGTAGTGGGGCTTTGGGAGGTGCTCAAAAATTACTGGCTTTTTAAGGATATCTTTGAAGCCACTATTCAATGGATCGAAGAAAACCAGCCGAAATGTGTACTATTGGTGGATTACCCGGGGTTTAATCTCCGTCTTGCGAAAGCATTGAAAAAGCGGAGAATTTCATACAAAGGGGGTGGGGAAATTAAAGTTTTACAGTATATCAGTCCCCAATTATGGGCATGGAAAGCAAACCGAAGATTTGAAATGGCTGAGACACTTGATGCATTAGGAATAATTTTTCCATTTGAGCAGGAGTGCTACTCGGATGTTTCCTTGCCGGTCTCATTTGTTGGGCATCCGTTTTCACATCCATCTTATCAGGCACCCGTGAGGTTTGAGGAAAGGGGTGATCTGTTGCTTCTTCCTGGGAGTCGTTCCCAGCCTGTTAGCCGTATCCTCCCAATTTTTTTGGACGCCTTTGAAATTTTATTGGAGGAAGGGCGTGATTTGAGTGGCATCGTCCCGCTGCCAGATCAAAACTTGCGCACTCTGGCAGAGAGCTTGATTGCTTCCCGAAATAAACTTTCAGGAAAAATTAAGATTGTGGTAAGAAGTAGTATGTTAGAGGCAAGAGCCGCTTTGATGAGTTCAGGTACGATGTCACTTTCCTGTGCTTGGGGAGGAGTTCCCGGGGTGATTGGATACAGGGCACACCCGTTTACCTATATGATTGGAAAATTACTGGTCAATGTGCCTCATTTGGGCATGGCTAATTTGCTGTTGCCAGAGGATCCCCCCAATCCAGAATTTCTTCAAAGCCAGGCGAATGGAACAAGACTGGCGAGGGAGATTGGAAAAATTCTCGATGATCCGAAATCTGGGGAGCATGCTAGAGAGACTGCAAAAAAGCTGCACGAATTACTGGCACAGCCACAGAAGTTAAGCCTTGTGGAATGGCTTGTTCAGGAAGGAAGGCTGGGCTGAGCCCGCATCTGTTCCCATAAGCGTAATGCACGCTTGGATAATGCAACCCGGCAACGGTCCACTTCAGAGAGGCGGGATTGCAGGTTCTCATTCGCAATCGCAGAGATGTCATCCATATTGTACAGAAATACATTATCCACCTGAGATGTAGCTTCTTCCACATTTCTGGGAACGGATGCATCGATAATAAACAGGGGCTTGGATGGTCTTTTTTTCATCGCACTTTCCACCTCAGTTTTACTAAGCAAAGCCTTGGAGCTGGCGGTAGATGCAAGCACCACATCAAAGAGGTGCAAGCTCTCATGGAACTTGGAATAAGCCAGGGTAAAGCCGTCAAATTTTTGGGCCAGTTCATCGGGTTTTCTTCGGCTGAGGGGACACCAGTCAAAGGTTCTGCCAGTTACAGTGATGGCTTCGGATCCGCGCGATTTAAAGGCCTCCAGGGCACTCTCAGCGACCTCTCCCGCACCCACCACAAGAAACCTGCACTGATCAATCCGGCCAAAAATCCGACGGGCAAGTTCGCATAATACATTTCCAAGGTTTACCTGCCCGCGGGATATTCCAGTATTCGTGCGGGCCCATTTTGCTGCCTGGAAACTTTTTTGAAAAAGGCGGTTGAGCACCTTGCCGGTGGATTTTCTTTCCACTGCTTCATCGTATGATTTTTTGATCTGACCGAGGATTTCAGTTTCTCCCACCATTTGTGAATCTATCCCTGATGCTACCTCGAACAAATGTCGCACAACTTCAGAGCCGGATCGTCGATAGGTTTTTTCCCGAATGAATTCCAAATCAAGATTGCGGAATTTGGCGAGGAAATCCATTAATGAATCGATTTCAAAGCCATCATCTGTTGCCCCGTAAATTTCCGTTCGGTTACAGGTATTGAGTACGATGGTTTCCTTGAGTCCTTTGATTTTTTCCAGTCCCTGATAAAAGTGATCCACCGAATTATTGGGCAGTCCGATACTTTCTCTTTCATTGAGGTTGGCCACCTGATGGGATGTACCCAAAAGAAAAAGTCTACTGTCGCTGAAATGACTCATCAATTCAGCGAGGTGAGCTGGATCTCCGCAGTTGGATGAAATGCATGTTCCCTAGTTTTTGAATTAACAAGGGAGAGGGAAAGTAAAGCGATTGCAAAGAGAATAATGGTCCACTTGGCAAAGCGGGAGCCATAGAGTCGATTGCTCAGCCGTAGTCCCAATAGAGCCAAATACCCAATCCATAGAGCAGTGGTAACCAAGAGCTTAATATGACTGACAAATTCTGGATGACGGGACCAGTGCATTGTCCCCACCACCATAGAGATCGAGAGGAAAGCCACCCCAACCGCCAGCAATCTCATTGCCGCGACTTCCAGATCCTGAATCGGAGGAAGATAGGGTCCAAGGAAACCGGGTCTACGCGATAGCAGAGCCTGCCGCTGGGACAAATACATCATACTCACCACTGCGAGCAGGCAGAACAGACCATAACTGAAGATGGCAATGGATGCATGCAGTTCGATCCAGGGATCCTTAAATAGTCGGGTATATCCATCTGCCAACCAATAGCTATGATCCCAGTTTTTAAGACCCAGAGAAAGAGAGCCAAGTAACAGGGATATGCACGCACAGAAGGTGCCCAGCAAATTTAATTTCCAGAGAAGACGAAGCAATAGAAATGCAAGAATAAGGGACCAGAGAATAAACTGGGTTCTTTCGAGCCCATTCCCAAGGGGGCACCCATGAACTTCAAGGCCCCGTAAGTAAAGTGCTCTTGTTTGCAATACAAATCCTAATAGAATCAGTACAAAGGGACTTTCCTGAAAACCCTCAGGGAACCGGTGCCTGGTCTTGATGATGCCAAGCAGAAATGATGCTCCGTAACAAACGGTAGACAACCAAAGCAAATCTCGAACATCATGAAAGTTCATAGGTCTGAATGAAAAATAATCCCTAGACTCTAGATGTTTCTACAAAGTTCTTCGATTGTAAAAGCAGGATGTAAAAGAGAGCTAAGAAGAATAATACACCGGAGAGGAGCCAAAGTACTTACGCATGGATGCACAGTCCGACCCTTCGCAGTTTATGCAACATGGTCGAATCGAAGACTTGAAGTCATTCTCGATGTGCTCAATCACGAGTCTGGCACATAAGTCGATAAACTTTTCCTCCATGTTGAAGCAGTCAACACGAGCGAAGTGATCGACCACTTCATCGGCATAACCCCGAAATTCAATGTCAATTTCATCGAGTGTCTCGATATGGTCTGTTGTGAACGCAATCGGTACCATCAGGATCGCTTTTTGCTTGGTTTCGGCAATTACATCGGGGGTGGATGGGGAGAGCCACTTGGTTCTTTGGGGCCCGACTTTGCTTTGCCAGGCAAGGGCACCTTCGTGCCGCATACCCTTTTCCAGTAAAATTTTTTCGATTCGATTTACAGAGCCTTGGATCTCTTCATTGTATTTATCCCCTTTTTCAAGACAGTAGGATTCGGGCAGGCTGTGTGCAGAGTAGATGATGCGAATATCTTCATCTTCTAATCTGTGCTCTTTTTTCATCTCTTCAAATTTTCTTTGAATGAGCATGGCCCAAAGTTCGGTGTAATCATCACGGTCCCACCATTGATCAATTACTGATATTTTACTCTGGTAGTCTGAATTACTTTGTTTGTCTAACCACCGATAGGCATCGCAAAACGATGAACCACTAGTGCAACAACTATGCTGAGGATATTGAGAAAAAAGAATGATCTTTTCAGCTCCCTTGTATTGCTTGATCATTTCACCCGGACGAGGTGAGCAGTAACGAAATCCGGACACACAAACATGGGGTGCAGACTCTGGGTTGAGTTGATCGAGCTTCTGGGCGATTCCTTCGCATTGGCTTTCCATGATAGCCTTAGTCGGAGAATATTGTCCGATCTCTTCATAACGCTCCTGAATTTTGGGCGTTCTACGCCAAGCAATGAATCGCCCGAGGATTTTTTGAAAGGGTAACTTTAGAAGTTCACGGTCCTGAAAAAGCTCTTTGAGGTAGGGGTGTATTTCGTCTTTATTCTGAGGTCCACCCATATTGAGCAGGATAACCAGAGTTTTTACAGGATGTTCTGATTTATTCGAATTCATGATGATTGATAAAATCTATAATTAGAAACTTTTTATCAGTGTGTAAGGATTGAGGCAATCTTTCCAAAAGAAATGCCAGAGAAAGTTTACACGATATCCGCCTGGAGGCAATTAGGTAAGGGAGGGCCACACAGATGGGAACCAGAGAACTTTAAGCCAGGATTTTGATTTTGCAGAACCTTTGCAGCTTCTTTTCTCTTAGCCATATTATGATCGGGTAGAGGAATAGCCTGAGGCCATCTGACAATTTTTTTAAAGGATGGTTTTTCAAAGGTTCCTAATAGATCGCGATGTTCCTTTTGCACGAGGGCATGGAGGTCATCATCTTTGAGTTTCACCAAATCAGGTTGGCGTTCTCCCCCCACAAAAGTGGTAAGCAAAGCATGGTTTACCGGTGCCCGGCCAGGAAAAAGTGTACTTGAAAATAAGGTACCCAGGATTTGCCTGTTTTCTATTTCCGGTACCAAAAATCCAAATCCATTGAGAGGATGTTTGATATTCTGCTTCTCATAACCATGAAAAACCAAGGCAAGGGGGAAATGGGTGGACTTGGACAAATCTTCGATTAATTCTGTCTTCTCTAGACCTATCCAATCGATCTCTGGCAGCTTATGAGCCGGTAAAGCACAAATGACCTCATCAAAGGTGTTTTGCTCTTCTTTGTCCAATTTGTTTCTTGTGGTTACTTCCCAATGGTTTTCCAATCGTTTTATCCGTATTACTCGGTTGTTGAGAACGATCGATTCATCAGGCAGTTGCTGGGCAATCTGATTGGTTAATTCCTGCATTCCATGTGGAAAGGAAAGTAATCGGCTCTTGGCGAGGCGGTTGGGATTTTTTTTCGATTTGAGCATCCCTATAAATAAAGAGCCGTACTTTTGCTCAAGTTCCTGCAGGGCAGGGAAAGCGAATTGAAGAGAAAGACTTTCTGGCTTGGCTGCATAAACTCCAGAAAGAAAGGGGTTACCTGCGTAAGTAAGGGCTTCTTGTCCCAATCTTCGGGAAATAAAGTGGGCCACATTTTCATCTTGGTTTTTACCTCTTGGTATCAAAGGTTCAATGAGGAGACGAATCTTGCCCAAGGGAGAGAGAAAAGAACTGCTCAAAAAAGAAACTGGGCTATGGGGTAAAGAGATCAATTGACCACCACGAACAATAAAGCGCAGGTTAGCTTCGGGATTCGCATCTATTGCCTTTTCAAGGATACCTATCTCATCAAGTAGCTTGGAATGATCCAGACTTCGTAAGCTGAGGGTATTGGCACCATAATCGAGCAGATATCCTTCCTCTCTTCTTGACTGTAAGACGCCACCAATGTTTTCAGATGCCTCAAGCAAAGTAACTTGGTTCCCTGACTGGTGAGACCGCCAGGCTCTGATCAGTCCGGTTAAACCACCTCCGATCACACAAGTACTGCTCATCGGGTAGTAAATTTCTCGAATTTTCTTGGCAGGGTGGGGAGGAGCCTAAAAATGGGAATGTTCATGGAAGAAATCAAAAGTTGTTTGCAGGTAATTACAAACCCCAAGGATGCCAAGCCTGGTGAATTTAAGCAAACCCTGGCTCGATTAGATGAAATTGTCAGGGAGCAAAAACAGAGTTTGAATCCAAGGTTACGGCACTTTTTGGAAAACCGAAGTTACCAAAAAGCAGTGGTCTGGCTGGCAGGAGAAACACCTGAAAAAGGAAGTTGTGGAGGATGAGCAGAAAAGAAAGGTCGTCCAAAAAAATTTCTACTGCTCCGCATAACGAATTTGGGAGCAATCCATTTGCTTCCCTTGATGGTCAAGGATTACCCGAGGCATTACCTGAGCCTGAAAGGGAAATCAAAGTCTCTGTGAAAGAGGAGGAGTCCAATCTGGGCAAGGGGGTTCGTCTGGAAATCAGAAGGGAAAAGTCCGGTCGTGGAGGGAAGACAGTAACCACGGTACGGGGAATTCCTCCTGGTTTGGGAAAGGAGAAGAAAGATAAGCTGCTCAAGCGGATCAAAAGCAGTTTGGGTACGGGTGGTACCTGGGCTGGGCAGGATATGGAGTTGCAGGGAGACCGTAGATCAGAGGTTTTGGAATGGTTGCGGGCAATGGGGTTTCAACCGGTCTTAGCCGGAGGCTAAATCTCAGGTTGAATTTGCCCTCCAAAAAGAGCCTAAGTTTATGACCAAGGCTCTCTCTTAAAAGTAAGTGAAAAAAAGCGGTTAATTAGCAGACTGCTTTTCTTCTTCTCTTTGGACGGATTGGGTTTCTTGCTTATCCTTGTCTTTGAAATCATGATCTTCAAGAGGTTCCTGGTTCATAACATCTTGAATGTCCTGTTCCCACTCGTTCTTAGCTTTGCGGAATTCGTTGACTCCTTTGCCTAGGGACCGAAACAGTTCAGGCACTTTTTTGGCTCCGAATAGTAAGAGAACGATCAAAAAGATCAGAATGATTTCTCCACCGCCAAAGTTTCCAATGAAGGCGAGGGCAGGTGTGATTGTAGTTATCATAGACACAAATTAGTTAGGAGAGCTGAACAGAGCAACTGAATTGTCTTTCTAGAGCTTACTGTTGACCTAGAGACCCAATTGTCGAAGTGCTTCCGGCTTTGGCTTATTCACTGAGCTTTGGTCAGCTTCGAAGAATCCATGTAGCTGGCGAATACGGGTTGGATGCCTCATTTTTCGAAGAGCTTTGGCTTCAATCTGCCGTATACGTTCGCGGGTTACCTTAAATTGTCGGCCCACCTCCTCAAGGGTTCGGCTGTAACCATCTTGCAATCCGAATCGAAGGGAAAGTACATTGCGCTCCCGTTCTGTCAAAGAATCCAATACATCAATGATTTTTTCCCGCAGGAGGGAGTACGCAGTCATGTCGTAAGGATTTTCCGCTCCTTTGTCTTCGATGAAATCGCCAAAACTGGTATCATCGCCGTCGCCCACCGGGCTTTGTAGGGAGATTGGTTGTTGGGCCATTTTCATTATTCCCTGGACTTTATCGAGGGCGAGCCCCATTTCATTTGCAACCTCTTCTGGGGTTGGTTCGTGCCCAAGTTCCTGCAGTAGTTGTTTTTGCACCTGCATCACCTTATTCAGTGTTTCAATCATGTGAACTGGGATACGAATAGTGCGTGCCTGATCAGCAATTGACCGGGTAATCGCTTGGCGTATCCACCAGGTAGCATAGGTGGAAAACTTATAACCTCTGCGGTATTCAAACTTTTCAACCGCTTTCATTAAACCCATGTTTCCTTCCTGAATCAGGTCGAGAAATGAAAGACCTCTGTTGGTATATTTCTTGGCAATAGAAATGACCAGTCGTAAGTTTGCCTCGACCATCTCAGTCTTGGCCTTATGGGCCTCCCTCATTGAATGCCTGATATCTTTAACCAACTGGATTAATGCATCGGGTTCCATGTGAAATTTTTCACGGGCAAGGGCCAGTTCTTTTTTGATGCGGTCCATTTTTACCCCTTTGCGTTTTAGTTTAACCGGATCTTTTTTTCCTAACTCAAGGTTGTGTACATTTCGGGTAATAGCTTTGAGTTCTGGACCCAATTCCTGAAGATAATCCTCAAAAACCTTTAACTTTAAGCAGCATTTTTTGAAAATAGGGGCAAGTTCACCCTCGTATTTTTTGAATCTACCTAAGGCCCGCTTTTTTTGAACTTCATTGGGTCCGTTCAAAAAGCCATCCCATGCATTTTCAAGTTTTTTACTGAGAGCGATCAACGCTTCCACCTGCTTGGCTAATGTTTTGAAATATCCTTCCCTGCTATCAATTTTCTTGTCTAAGACCACACGGTCAAAACGCTCTTCGCGGTCGAGTAGTTTCTGTGCGGTTTCTAAATGAAAACGAGTAGTGAGGGAAACCGCGTACAATTTCTTTAGAGCATCAATTTCGGCAACTTCGATTCTTTTCGAGATTTCAACTTCCTCTTCCCGTGAAAGTAATGGCACCTGGCCCATCTGTTTTAAGTACATCCTGACAGGGTCGTCCAGCATGTCACTGTTGTTGGAACGTGCCGTTTCCTCTTCGTTTTCTTCCTTTTTCTTTTTGAACTTTTCAACCTCGGTTGAATCCATCAACTTGATTTCAAGGTTATTGAAGATGGAGATAACATTTTGAAGTTCTTCTGGATCAGTGGAGATTTCAGGAAGTGACTTATCGATGTCTTTGTAGGTGAGAAACCCTTGCTCTCGAGACAAATGAATAAGGGTACGGACCTTTTCCGTGATTTCATTTTTGAGAGCATGAGGTTCAGCGGTTTTGCTGACTTTTTTAGCTGCTTCTTTTGCGGTTGTCTTGGTAGGAGCCTTTACCTTTCGCTGTGTAGGAGCACTTTGAGTTGGCGAAGCTTTTGCTTTTGCACTGTTTTTAGGAACAGTTGCCGTCTTCTTAGCCGTTGATTTTTTTACAGCAGTTTTTGGTTTTGAGTCTTTAGTAGAAGCCTTAACAGTAGAAGTCTTGGTACTTGCCTTTGCTGTCTTGACAGAAACTTTCTTTACAGAAGCAGTCCTAGGCTTTGCAGAACTTACTTTGGGTTTGTTCTCGGTTTTGTTGGAGGCAGTCTTGGACTTGGCGTTAGCTTTGGAAATCTTGGCTTTCTTGGTTGCTGGCATTGCTTATGGGTGTAGTTTCTGGTCTTGGGGAAGTTTGTAGTTGAGGTGGGGATTGTCGATGTGATCTGATTTCACGAAGCTTCTTTCTTAATCCTGAAATTTCAGAAGAACCGATTTCAGAACTTTGGATTTTTGCAAAGATTTTGTCCTCCTCGGACTTGAGATGACGATTGAAAAGAACGGATAAACATTGGTTGGCCAAGCGGATAAGGACTCCGGGCTCAGTATGGTCAAATTCTTGAAGAACCAAGCGATGGTAGAGGTCCCTTTCATCATCACCCTCGAGTAATTCTTCAATTTGACTGCGGGAGAGAGAAGAGCCTTCGGCATTGGTTTCTGACAGGATTTTGGCAAGTATTTTTCCGGCAATTGGACGCAGGTCAACCCACGACATGTCAAGCGTGTGGGCAAGAGGACTAGCGAGGCGGTCGTCATGCAAAATCAAGGACAATAAGTCTTCCTCAACAATTGTCAAACGATCAGAGTCTTTTTTATCAGGCTTTTTAACTGTTTGTTCATTTGGTCGATATTTCGGACGTCGATTTTTAACAAAACGGGTAAAGTCGCTTTTGAGAACATCCACGGGCATGGCAATGAGTCGTGATAATTGCTGAAGGTATCCTTCCCTACTTATTGAAGATTCCACATTTGCGAGGGAATCAAAAAACCATTGCGATATCATTTCCTTTTGCTTGGGGGAGGATGAGGAACCTTGAGGAAGTTTCTGGGTTACGGCATATTCCAGCATGGGAACAGCATTATCAATGATCTGCTGTAAGGCAACAGAGCCTCCAGACATCAGAATTTGATCTGGGTCCGACCCCATTGGAAGTTCCGCAAATTTGGCATCAAGACCCTCATTTAGAAATATTGATATATAAGAAAGAGCTGCTTTTTTTCCTGCATCATCACCATCAAGCAGGCAGACAACACCTTTGGGGCGAGAACGGAATAAAAGATTTGCCTGACTGTTCTTAAATGCGGTGCCTTGAGGAGCAATGGTGGTGTGGAAACCCATGGACCAGCAGCGAATTGCGTCAAGTTGACCTTCAACGAGAAGAAACTCGCTGTCTTCTGAGATTTTTTTATTGGCCAAATGTAGGTTGAAAAGCAGGTTTCCTTTTTCAAAAATTGGAGTTTCGGGAGAGTTAACATATTTGGGCGATTTGCGGTCTCCCCATTCCGGGGTTTGCTCGAGTTTTCTTCCCGTGAATGCACAGATTCTACCGAGTTTGTCGTGAATAGGGATCATCAATCTTCCCGAAAAAAGACAACCTGCGAGTTTTTCATTTTTGCCGAGGTGAAATAATCCTGATTTTAAAAGCAGACTTTCAGAAAAGTCTTTTGCAATTAAATACTTAGATAGTGCAAAACGATCAGTGGGTGCATAACCGATTTGGAATTCTTTTGCTATTTCAAGTGAAAATTTTCTTTCTTCAGTCCAGTATTTTCTTGTTTTGATCGCTTCATCGGAATGATCATGAAAACACTTTATGAACCATTCGGTTGCGAATTTGTGTAAGTCATGTAGCTCGCTTTTAATCGAACGTGAATGAGTTGGTTTGGAAATACTGGTTACACTTTCGTCATACTGCAGGGGAATATTAAATCGTTGAGAAAGTAATTCCAGTGCTTCTGGAAACTCAAGGTTTTCAATTTTCTGGATAAAAGAAATAGAGTCACCTCCTTCTCCAGAGCTAAAGCATTTAAAAAAGCCTTTGTCAGGATGAACATAAAAAGAAGGAGTTTTTTCCTGACTGAAGGGACTTAGTCCAACCCAACTTGAGCCACTTTTCTTTAATTGCACATAGGGGCTGACCACTTCGTAAATATCAATTCTATTCTTTAGCTCAGCGACAAACCCTTCTACTAACCTAGCCATGTTTAGAAAAATATTCCTTTAGGTCATTAAGGTTTTTCAATTTTGATCAGTTCAATTTTGGCTTGTTTCGCAATTGAACTATCTTCAGTAGCGACCTCAATTACCTTTCGATAAAGGATCGAAGCAGTGACTGGCATTTTCTCGATCAGGTGATACCTTCTTGCCAATTCCCAAAGAATTTCGACTGAGTCGGGAAATATTTCTCGGGCCTTTTCCAGTTCTTGAAGGTAACGGTCTGAGGGAAGGGTTTCTCGTGCAATGCGTAAATATTCAATGCGAAATTCATTATCCATAGGTTGATGACGAATTGCTTCCAAAATCGTCATTTCTGCTGCGTCAATCTCTCCAAGCTGAAAATGAGCTTGCGAACAAAGTGCCCATGCGGATGAATTTCTGGAGTCGTCCTTCAGTGCATCCCTTGCATGCATAAGGGCCAAGGTGTATTTAGAGTCAATAAGAGCAACTCGGGCTAATTCGATAGGGCTTTCTGAAGCCCCGCTAACTTCGTTGATTTTTTCAATCGGGGAGGAAAATGCAGCAGCCAGGCTTATGTTTTCACCAGATTGGTCGGGGGTGAACTGAATTTCTTTTTCAACAGGGGCTGATGTGGTTATGCGATCTTCCTGATCATCTGATCTAGAAAATTTTGGTCCAGGCGAAACAATCATTTCCGGATTTTGAGATGGAGAGAAACTTCCCGCAATTAGTCCGGCTGCAAGTTCTTTTATGCTCATGCTTCGTGCATCTATTCCCCTTGAAATTAAGTCAGTAAGCCTTCTTCGCCTCATGAAATCAGCACAATAATTAGCTAGATCTGTCGTTTCCAAAAAACCGGATTTAAATTTCTCAATAGCAAGTATCAATGTTTCTGTTTCAGCGTCATTTTGTTCAGCGATTGAAACTCGTAGTAATCCATATAGCGATTCAGCAGAAGTTCCATCCGATCTTCTTAGAGATTCTTTAAACCAGTGTTTAGATTGCGGTAACAGTTTCTTTGCTAAAAATAAATTACCTATCAGCCGACAATCATCAGCACTTGCCTGATCTCCGACTTTGACGAATGCGTTGATTGATTCGGTTGTTCTACCTAGGCGTGCGAGCAAGCGTGCGTATCGGACTTGACTATCAGGGTCACTGGGTTCGCTCTTAAGGTATTCACCGTATCTTTCAGTAGCAGATTCAAAATCACTGGATAAGTAATGTGCTTCTGCAGCTTCTTTCGCAATATGAGTATTTGCTCCTTTTGATAATGCTTCTTCAAATCGGAATGCAGCTAATGGGAATTCTCGTGCTTCCATGAGTGTGCGTCCTAGCTGGACTAAAACTTCCACGGAATGAGGATGTTGGTCCGCAAGAGCATTCAAAATTTCGATAGCCCCTTTAGTATCTCCTTCGATCCTTTTTGCAATTGCAGGATCTAGGTCAATTGCTACTTCACTAGCAAGCTGAACTTGAAGAACATCTTCATCAACCGACACAGCGGATTCATGGGAAGGGCATCCACAAAAAGTAAGCAGGATTGACCCTGTGGTAACCTTTGATATCAATTGGCGACATATCGACATGCTTCGTTTTTTTCACAGTAGATTGAAACGTCAAGCAATGGTCTGCTTGGCGATCCATTCTTTTTTTCCTTTTTGTTCTGAAATAAAGGGTAGGGAGGTTGAATTTAGTGAGGGTTTAAATAAAAATTCACATATGTTGACAGCAGGTAGAAGTTTGACCTACCGATTACCGGATGTGCAAACAAAACGAGAATGCTTGCAGTCCATTGCAAGAGCAATCCAATACATCGAAAAGAGACAGGGTTGGAGACTTTATCCAACCGAGATTAAAAAAGTCGCAATTTTCTTAGATGATACCCGTGCACCTGGGTTGGTCGTTCGATTAGATGTTATCGAAGCTGTACAGAAGTTCTTGGAACTTAGAAACTATTCGGAAGAAAATGTCCTTTTTGTGGCGAAATCCCGAGATTTTCCTGTAAATTATGGATTTTTAAAGGATAGGGATTTTTTTTTAAGACACCAGTTTGTAAACTCTCAAAAGCCTAGTTATTTCAATCCGCTTTGGTATTACGAAAGCTCGATGCCTCCTTCGTCCGCCGATAAAGCGCAGTTTTTTATCCAAAATCCCAATGATTACCTAGCTCGTCTTATTAATGAGCGTAAGAGCATGCTACCTGCCTGCCTCTTTGAAAAGGATGTTCATTGGATCAATCTATCCGTTCTTTGTGATAATCGAATTTTGGGAATTGAGGGTGCGGTCAGTAATCTTACCTTAAATGCCTGTTCCAATACGGGTCGTTTTCATAAAGACCCTACCATTGGTCATGCAGCATCTGTTGAGATATTAGCAATTCCCGAATTTTGGGAGAAGAGATTATTTAGTATTCTTGACCTTTCCAATTTTCAAGTAGCAGGAGGACCTAATTTTGATGCTGAGTTTGTTTATTCAGAGGAGGTGTTACTGATTGGAGACAATCCAGTCGCATTGGATTATTACGGGATTGATTACCTGTCTGAGCAAAGAAAGAAACTTGGGTTGCAAGATAGAACAAGTGATGAACTGTTGCTTTTTAAGTTCGCTAGGGAACTTGGGATAATGAATCCAGAAACTGCTGCTATCGAAGATATAAGAAGGTAGAAATAAAAAAGAAAATGAATAAATTCTCTACCTTCGACAATCGCTCATTACCCTTAGCCAAATTTCTCGTAAATCATGCATCCTGACATCAGATTCGACCAAGTATTCCTCAAATATTTTCTCATTATGATGTGAAAACAGCCGGTTTATCCGCATAGATTCATTCAATGCGGCATGTGCCCTCTTCAAATGATTTAATGCGAGAAGAAAGTCACCTAGATCAAGGCAGTTAGCTGCCAATATAGCATGCTTTTCAGAATCAGATAGACTACTGCAATAACTCCATGATAATCGGGGGTCCAATTTCTTTCGGTTGTTCATCATCATGTGCTCCCATGAAGACCTTAAGAAACAAAATAGAGCGGTAGAGGCAATGTAAACAGGATGTTTGTGAACCGTGTAGGGTTCCATTTTCTGCAGTTCATCCAAGGGAAGAGGGCGAATTTCTTTGATCTGATCCTCTTCCATTTCCAAATCATCTAAGCAGGTCCAGTCTTCCTTCATCCAACCCATAATTTTTGAAGCCGATTCGAGACGGTCTGAATGTTCTCTACATTTGTTGTATGCTGTGATGAATTTTGTAATTTCCTGATCTGAATTGCGCAAATAAATCTGCCAGTCAGCTTCATTCCAAGCCGTGCTCTCGGGATCTTCCCACTCTCCCTCTTGATTATTATCGTAATCGTACTGGCTCATGATTTTCTAAATGTACATCCAATATCAAACTAACTTCACGATATTTCTAACCTTGGTCAAATGGTTTTTTACAACCGTACATATTCAATGCTGGGTGATGTGTAGAGGAATAACCGTAAATTTAAAAGGAAGGGTACAGGGTATTGGTTTTAGATTGCGGGTAATTCAGTTTTGCAAAGTTGTTTCCCTTATTGGTTATGAATAAAATTTGATGGATGGATCGGTTGAAATAGCAATTCAAGAGCGGGTAATGATGCCAAATCAAATGGCTGATACAGTAAATCTAAGAGTGCGGGACAATAGGAGCGAACAAACTATAGATGAGGGATTAGGGAACGCTAATTTTTAAAGATTTGAGGGCAGGCATTATGGCAATGATAACCTCGCCATAGTGGGAGAAAGTTAGGGAGAGGAATTTCTCGATTAGTCGATCTGATCGACCTCTAAGGGGAAGCTTAATTTTCCGCCCTTTCTGGCAATCATTCGAAGAATTGCATTTAAGCCTTTTTCGGCTAGAAAACTTGGTTCAACGCCAAGCTGAAGAGCGGTTTCTTCCAGCGATGGATCAACTTTAGAAAGATTGGACGCATTAACAGGTGAATCTACTTTGTAGACATCTTCTTCGATAGCTTGTTCTTGGATTCGGTTCGTAGTTTCTTTCATAATTTGCGAACTGGTAGTTGCGGTTGAAGATGTCTCAGTTGTGGGTAGTGTTGGCTCAGAAAGAACGGAGGGCGGATCTAGAGATTTACTAACATGATCGGCTTGACGAGGGGAGTAATTTTCCGTTTCGATAGGATTGACTTGCTCGTTAGAGAATCCAGTTGGTTCATCCGTGAGACTGTGCGGTTCGATAGAAATACTTTTGCGGTTAAGTTTATTACCCAATTCTTCAAGGTATTCCTCTTGTTCAATCGCGAGAAGCCTCTCCTTCGCAATATCAAGTTTTTCGTCTATTTTTAACATTTCTGCTTCAATCTCAGAACAAGGAGTGCTCACTAATTCTGAGGTTGATTGTAGACCATCTTCTAAGGCAGAGATTCTTTGCTCAAGTGCATTTTTTTGAGCGAACACTTCCTCGATTAAGGAATTTGTTTCGTCTCTTTTTTGAGCCACTTTTAGTTTGCTTTCAATGTCCTCGCGTTGCTTTGACAATTCTTCGATAGCCCATTTGAGGGAATTTGATTTAGACGAGGACATAGAATTTCTCTAAGGATATAAATAAAATTTGTCCACACATTCTTCTTTTTTAAAGTTTTGAGCAAATCTGCTAGTTCATGGTTTTTAATTCGAGATACTTCTTTACGCGATCGCTTGCATTATTTGGATTCGAACCATTAAGGAGATATGTAAGATAATCAACATAATCAAGGTAGAGGTGGTACCTTTTAGAAAAAGCCAAATCTTTTTTAGATTCAGCAATCTTGGAAAATAACTCCGATGCCCTGTAATAGGACAAATCATTGTGACAGAGAGTATTTGAATCGTCCAATGCCTCGTTTGTTGCTGTAGCACGATAGCTTGTGTTTGCAAATATCCTGGAAAGTGTGTCAATAAAAAGGTCATGTGAAAAATGACTTCCTTCGGGAAGTAACTTACCGATATCTTGCAAAGTGGTAAAAGTACCAGGCCGATCAAACGCACAGTAGATTAAGTTATATGAATAGGCTAAAGCAGGAATAGCGAATAAATTTACACCAAAATTATTAAAAAAATCGTTCAAAAATTTAAGAAATGATTCACTAATTTTCGCAAAATTTTGCTCATCAAAGAATAAACTTACGGATTGAACGAAAACACGAGCAAGTAGTTCATTACTATGAGAGTTATGGGAATATTTTATCAATTCTGGGACTAAGCTAACATCTTTCTCTTTGGTTAGTTGAGTAAAAGAAATACAAAATTTGAAGAATGAATCTTTATCTTCATTTTTGATTCCATAGGAAAAATAATAAAAAAGTTCAGGATTAGATTCGACCGATTTAACCATAGTATCATCATGACCAAATAGTTGAGCAATGGATGAAAGCGTGGAATTCATGAGAAATTTAATCTGAGTTCTTATGGATTCAGATTTTAAATTGTGGTATTCAAATAATACCAATTGCGTCAGGGTGTTAGGACTTATTAAGCGAGGATCAACGTAGCCAATTTTGTAGGGAATAATATCAGTTTTTCCGTTTTCATATTGATCAAGGATAAATGCGGAAACTTTTTCAATTTTGGTGTCCAATATGACTAAGCTACAGATTCCTTCTTCAAAAATTTTACTAAATTCATCTAACTGTTGGCTCGAAATGATAATAAGGTTTGGAAAAATTGACCTGAAAGTAATTTCCGTAACAGAGTTTTCAAAATCTCGAATTAAATATGTGCTACCCTCTTTGTTTTCTTTCATTTCTTTCATTGACGCATTGCTTTCTAGTTGAGTTGAGCATTTTAATCCCTAGCATTACTGAAATTTGAGAGGTTGTGGCAATTGAGAAAATAGTAGTGGTCGACGATGAGTTGATGATCAGAAAATCCCTTGAGACACAACTCAGGAATAAACGCTACTCGGTTGCATCCGCTAGCAATTTGAAAGGAGCCCGCAAAATCCTTGGCAGAGACTCATTCGATTTGGTTTTTTTGGATCTCAGATTACCTGATGGGGAAGGCACGGATTTATTGGAAGAAATAGTTGCTAAACCTGATGGTCCCATGGTCGTGATGATGACAGGTTATGGATCCGTGGAGTCTGCAGTTACCTGTATGCAAATGGGTGCCTTTGACTATGTAGTAAAACCATTCTCCTTCGATCAAATCGAAGTCGTGGTCGATAAAGTTGCCTCTTTTGACAAAATGCGACGGGTAACCAAATATTATGTCGAAGAGAGTGACTCTAGATCCTCTGATATAGTGGGTCTTAGCGAACCTATTGAAGGACTCAAGAATCTAGTCAACAAGGTAGCGAAAACAGAAGCCACGGTTCTTATCACTGGAGAAAATGGAACTGGTAAAGAACTTGTGGCTCGTGAGCTTTACAGAAACAGTATGCTGGCGAAACAGCCTTACATTAGAGTCAACTGTGCCGCTATTTCTGAAACTCTTATGGAAAGTGAATTTTTTGGGCATGAGAAAGGTGCTTTTACTGGTGCTACTGAGAGGAGGGAGGGGCGTTTTGAATTGGCGGATGGTGGAACAATCCTTTTGGATGAGATCAGTGAGATTGCCCCTTCCTTGCAAGCCAAACTCCTTAGAGTCCTGCAAGAAAAAGAATTTGAAAGAGTCGGAGGTAACAAAACAATCGAAGTAAGGGTTAGAGTTTTAGCGACTACTAATCGAAACTTACTGAGAGAAGTTGAAGAAGGTAATTTTCGAGAAGATTTATACTACCGGTTAAATGTATTTCCCATTTCAGTACCTCCCTTGCGTGATCGAGGGAATGATATCCTCTTATTAGCTAATACTTTTTTAGACCGTCATGCCAAGAGGCACGGAGTTCATGAAATTTCTTTTTCAAAAAGTTGTGAAAAGGCAATCCTCCAACATGAGTGGCCCGGTAATGTGAGAGAATTGGAAAATGCCGTTGAAAGAGCAGTAATCTTAGCAGAGCCTAACAAAAAAATTGAGCATGATTTACTTGGCATTCCCAAATCAGGAAAAAGTAAACAAGCCACCAGCAAGGCAAAGAAAGCGACCTAAGTAAATCGAACTCTGCTATTCTTCAAACAGAAGATTTGCCATAGATGGGTCTTCGGACAGATCAATGATTTGTTCAGGATTAAATGGTTTACCCTTTTTGAGGGTGAACGAAACCAATATTCCTCGATCAAACTCAGCCTCTTCCCATAAGTTACCATCCTCATCCCACTTTGAAATCGTTCCCTGGTATTTACCCTTCCTGAATCGTAGCACAGCCTCTTTTCTCCCCTGATCGTCTAGTGCGGTGATAGTTCCTGTATACAATTCTTCAGTCTCACGAATCCAAACCATCCCTCCACGTTTAGGGTCTCCAGCAAAGCTTTTGTAAAATTCTGCTCCCGTTCCCTCCCACTCTTTAAGTTCCAGGGAGGCGAGTGATTGCCCAGTTTGGATTACGCCCTCATCTTTAAATCGACCAAAATCTTCCATCCCATTTTGAAAATATCTCTGCGAATAAACAATACCTTTCGTTGACCAAACATAGAAATATCCATGCTTTAATCCATCACGGTATTGCTGTTTAGATTTGAGGTTGCCATTATCATGCCACTCATAGAAGTCCCCATCGGGAATCCCGTTTAGATAGCCTCTTAAAGCCGCTACGGTTCCATTCCTCGCCCTAACTTTGATCACTCCTGAATAGGGTTGATTGGTATCTTTCAGGCAAAACAATTCATCGTTGTTAACAAAAAATTTTTCAGAAGCTTCGACCGCACTTCCCTCCCAGTAGGCTTGCTCTTGAATTATTTTACCCAGAGGATAACCTTCCACTTTTTTTTCGACTTGGGGTTTTTCGCAAGAGGTTATCATCAAAGCGAAAAAAGCACCGCATAATGTGCGAAAGAGAGGTGGCGTTTGATTTGTGGTTGCCATAGCATCTTATCTTTTGCTCACAAAAACAAACTGACAAGTACAAATATTTACAGCACTACTTATTCTCATGATCATTCCTAAGACAAGTAAGCTTAATGAAAAACAGCTTCAAGAAGTCGAGGCCATCGCGTCAGACTTTGAATGCTCTATTTTAGAGATCCAAGGGCGTAATCGTTGCGTATATGCTATTCTTGGAGATGAGGGTAGGGAGGTTATGTTTAAGCGGATCGCAGGGCTTCCCTTTATTGCGAAGGTGGACATGATCGAGTCCCCCTACAAGTTGATGGACAGGCGGTCCGGTCTCTCCGACCACCGGGTGCGGGTGGGGAAACCCGAGGTTGGCAAGGACAAGCCTTTCATCATCGCCGGGCCCTGCACCATTGATCCCGCCAATCCCAATTTTTATTTGGAAAGTGCCCATGCCTTGAAGGAAGCCGGCGTCGACGCTCTGCGTGGGGGTGTGTGGAAACCTAGGACGAATCCGTATTCCTTTCAGGGAGATAATCACTCCTTATCCATCATTTTACAGGCGAGGGAAGAAACGGGCTTGCCCATAGATATCGAGGTGATGGATTCCGAACAGCTGAAGCTGGCCTTGGAAGCGAAGGTGGATGTGGTGCAGGTCGGTACCCGAAATGCCCAAAACTATCGCTTGCTTAAGGAGATCGGTCAGCTCACTGCTGGTTCTAATACCGCTGTTCTCCTCAAAAGAGGTCGGCACATGGCCTCACCCAATGAATTTATCGCATCCGCGGAATACATCGTGGCGGAAGGCAACCCCAATGTTATGCTCTGCCCTCGGGGTACCACGCCTCCTTTGGAGGGCTATCGCAACCATCCGGATGAGTCGATCACCCCTCTGTTGAAAAACCGAACTTGGGCACCGGTGGTGGTAGATCCATCCCACAGTGTGGGCCATGCGGACTTTGTGCCCGCCTGCTCCCTTGCTGCGATTGCTTACGGGGCGGATGGACTCTGTATCGAGTCTCACATTCAACCGGCCAAGGGCATCGGGGACGATCCTAAGCAGGCAATTCTTCCGCAAAAAGTGAAGGAACTAGTTGGTTCCTGTACCGAAGTTTGGAAGAACCGCTACCTTCCCTGAAGTTGCTGTTTTTTGCTTAATTTAGAAACCGCTTCCATGAGCTCGTAATAGTGCTCGGGTTCTTGGGCAAAGCTCTCCACCGC
>Ga0181593_10001493_pt1 | contig 21232 bp, 20 predicted proteins | sample 071ome_19_FD_133756 | JGI IMG/M metagenome (GOLD analysis project Ga0181593, IMG submission 133756) | Coastal salt marsh microbial communities from the Groves Creek Marsh, Skidaway Island, Georgia - 071413AT metaG (megahit assembly) | ecosystem: Environmental > Aquatic > Marine > Intertidal...
ACACACTTAACTATAGATAAGTTGTACAAAACTTGTACAGTTCCTACAAAATAAAAAAGCTAAATAACTGTAATTATGTTACTTAGCTTAATTATCAAGTGCTCACGAATGGAGTCGAACCATTACGGCCGTTAAGCCACACGCCCCTCAAGCGTGCGCGTCTACCAATTCCGCCACGTGAGCAGGAAAGGGCATCAAATATACTGCTTTATTCAGAGTAATCGCAAGGTCTATTGTCTCATTTGAGATCGAACTTCGCGTCTAATTTCTTCGCGTTGTTCGATATAGCTTCTAAACTGTTTGTTACTAAGTACTTCATGAAGAATGAGAAGATACTCAGTCTCTGCTTTTTGCATAAGGGATCTCATATGCTCTTCGCTTTCATTTTGAAGACCATTCCGTTCTTCTCTCATAGCCTTTTGCATGGCTTCTCTAACATCAGGTGCGGGTCTAGCCTCTGGATTGTCTTTGTGAATTTTTTGCATACTTTCTCTGCGAAGATCCATTTCACTACGTTTTTGGTCTATTTTTTCTCGCATCTTGGCCGCTTCAACATCTAAGGCGTTCATCACATCTTTTTGTTTGGAATCTAATTCATTCATCTGCTTTTCAGACAAATCGAGGCGATCTTTTACGACTTTGTTTTGAGTCTCATAAAGCAGTTTTAGCCTGTTTTCTCTTTCGGGTCTTCTTTCGGCTTCATGTCTTTTATCATCGTGTTGATCACCGAGACCTTTGTGCATCCGTTCTTGTCGATGTTCGCCATTTCCCTGCTCAGCTCTTCGATAACCTGGGCCATTCTGAGCCATAACCAGTTCTGAACTTACAAAGATCATACTTAGAATAAATAAAAGTAATGTTCGATGATGGAAAGTTTTACTAGGCTGAAAAGAGGGTATTAATTGTGAAGAAATCATAGTATTTAAAATTGGTTATATGACAAGCTATGTCTAATAACATAGAAGGTATGTTACTAATACACCCAAAAGTGCGGTTACCCCTAACAAAAAAATAGGCGAGCCTTTTAGCCCATTTCTTCTAACTGCCGTTGGGCGTATTCATTGTCGGGATCGATTTTTAAGGCTTGTTCATAATAGGTTCTAGCCTTGTCTCCTTGCCCACCCTTCATAATCATGTCACCCATGAGAATCCAGTTTTCAGCATCTCTAGGCTCGGCTTTTATTCGGTTGATGAGATAAGCCACAGCATCTGATCCGCGATCGGTCATGAGCATGATCATCACTTTATTTCTGTGTGCGGCCGATACATCATTCGCTTCAATGGCAGCTTCAAAATCCGCTTCTGCAGCTTCTAAATTTTCTTTGACCATATGAATTTGACCCCTGAGATTTAAGTAAACACCATTATTCTCAGATCGCTCAAGTGCCTTCTCTATACTGCTTAGGCTAAGATCTAGTTGATTTAATTGCTGCATGATTAACGCCTCTAGATAGTATCCTTCGGGAGTATCTGGGGCTTCTTTTTGAATCTCACGCGCCAAATCTAAACTGTGATCAATATCCTTGTCTTGTAGGAGTTCAAATCCCCGACTAATTTTTTCTTCAATATTCATGTAGGCTCCTGAGTGCTATCCTTAGGGGTTTTGGTTGATGTAATCTCTTCAAACTCTGCATCTTCAATGGCTGAAAAATCTTTCTTTCTCTTTTTTGAACTCGTTGAATTTCTACTTTGGGTTTGACCAAAAGGAGTACCTTGCCGTTGCGCATTTTTAAATGCTTGTCTAAAAATAGCTAACGGCAAAAAAATTCTACCGACAAATCGGAAGAACACAAAAAGCAAAAAGAATATGAGTAGTAATTTAAAAGTCATGCCCTAGAATTGCCCAATTTAAGATAGATGGATGTGCATATTATCCTGTATGGGTCGTTCAAAAAGTTGTTCTTCAATATACAAAAGATGTTCTGGGTTTTGTACAAAATCTACTTCACTTACATTTATAAATACGACCGGACTTCGCTGGTAATGATAGAAAAAATGATTGTAAGCGTCATTTAAGTCTCTGAGATATTCAGGGGTAATGTGCTGTTCGTACTCTCGACCTCTTTGTTGAATATTCGACATCAGGCGTTCTACTGAAGACTGTAAGAACACCACTAAATCGGGTTGAACCGCGATACCGGTCATAATTGAAAAAATGGAATCATAAAGGCCTAGTTCATCCGCATCTAAATTCAAGCGAGCAAAAATTCTATCTTTATCAAAGATGTAGTCTGATACCGTCATGGTATGAAACAAATCCTGGCTCATCATATTCTGCTGCTGCCGAAATCGACTAGCTAAGAATGCTAGTTGTGTTTGAAAAGCATAGCGTTCTCGGTCTTCGTAAAACTTGGGGAGAAATGGATTATCTTCGAATTCTTCAAGCACTAGTCGGGCTTGTCGCCGTTCTGCTAGCATTCGTGCGAGTGTGGTTTTACCCGCGCCAATCACTCCTTCAATGGCAATAAAATGAGGTCCAATTTGCATAGTCTAAACTAACATTATTCCCATTGCCATGCACTTGTTTCAATCCGCATTTTTTCAGCCCTTTCAATAAGTGCTTGAATAGATTGTTGAGACACAGGGTGAATCCACATGGGGGCAATATCGGATAATGGAAGCAAGACAAATAATCTGCTCTGTAAAGCGGGGTGTGGAAGACTAAGTTCGTTGTTAGATTCGATATATCCTTTAAAGTCTATGATATCTAAATCCAAGGTGCGGGAGGTCCATTTTGGGTATCTGGAAGGCCGACCTTGCTGGCGCTCCTGATCTTTTAATTTTTTAAGTAATTCTGTGGGAGTTAATTCAGATTCAATTTTCGCAACGGCATTCAAAAAGTCGGTGGAAGATGGGCCAATAGGTTCGGTGGTATACACCTTTGAAAATTCAGGTGTATTTGTACTCAATCGAGTCAAAAAATCTTTGGCTTCAAGCAAATGCTTTTTAGAATCCCCTTGATTCGATCCCAAGGCTATATAAATGGCATTTGAAAAATTATCCGGGCTAGAATGTGTCACTCTTGCTAGCCTCTTCTCCAGTTCATGCAAACTTCTGAGTATTCAGCCGGTTGCTTAACCGGTGGGGCTAATTTTCGAACGATTACACGTAAAGCTATTGCCATTGCGAAATGCTTCATAAGGGATTCACCAATGCCTAGGCAAAGACTTTCGATGAGCTTTTTAGAAGGACCAAGCATGACTTCAGTAACCAAGTTTTCAGCAATTTCATAGTCAACGGTTTGGCTTAGTTCATCGCTTTGACCGGCAGTACGTAAGTCACAAAAAAAGATTAGGTCCACCTCAAAATCATTTCCTTCTAAACGCTCACGTTCATGAACCCCATGAAGCCCGCGATAACGAAGCCCTTTCAGGGTTAGTTTGTCCAGGTCTAATGGCAATTTCTGTCCGGAATCTCCAGGGAAGTCATCTTCCTTATCGTAATAATAGATGCTGTCTGGAGTCAGGTGATCCATTGATAAAGGGTACGTTTACAGGCTTGCGACTTCTATGCGTTGATGGAGCTCTTCCAAAATACGTTTGTGCTTTGGACTCGTGGTCATGCGTTCTTCAACGGTAGAAATTGCGTGAATAACCGTAGAGTGATCACGCCCACCAAAATGAAGTCCAATCGTTTTTAGGCTAGATTTAGTGAAGCGCTTGGATAGATACATAGCAATCTGTCGTGCTTCAACAATTTCTTGCTTGCGAGTTTTTTCACGCACTTTGTTGGTATCAATTCCAAAATAATCACACACATAATTCTGAATGGACTCTATAGAAATTTGAGTGTGAGAGTCTTTTACCATGTCTTTGAGGACCCGTTTAGCCATGGCTAAATCAATCTCATCGATATTTTGCAGTGAAGCGTGTGCTAACAGTTTGATGATGGCACCTTCAAGATCTCGGACATTAGACTTAAAGTTGTGGGCAATAAATTCTAAGATATCTCCAGGGATTTCAATCCCATTGTCATTGGCTTTACGCTCTAGAATCGCATATCGAGTTTCGTATTCCGGCATTTGAAGATCAGCGCTTAACCCCCAGCTGAATCTTGAAATCAAACGCTCTTCAATATCGGGTACATCTTTAGGGGCGCGGTCACTACTTAAAATGATTTGCTTGCCATCTTGGTGTAAGGCATTGAAAATATGGAAGAATTCTTCTTGGGTTTTTTCTTTGCCACTGAAAAATTGGATGTCATCTACGATAAGCACATCGATATTTCGGTAAAACATCGAGAACTCACTAGCCCTATTATTTCGAATAGCATGAACAAATTCATTGGTAAAGGCTTCAGACGAGATATATAGTACAGACTTCTCATCCCCGAACTTATGCTTTATTCGATTACCTATGCTTTGTATCAAGTGAGTTTTACCAAGGCCAGTAGGTCCGTATATAAAAAAGGGATTGAATGAGTTGCTTCCAGGATTGTCTGAAATAGCCATGGCTGCAGAACGGGCCAAGCGGTTGCAATCTCCTTCTATATAGCGTTCAAATACATAAGAGCCATTCAGATTGGAATCAATTTTGGTCTTGCGGATTCCGGGAATTACAAATGGATTTTCAATTCGGTCGGGAGAATAATCTGGATAGCTTTGCACGTGTTGGTCTTGGGCCGGAGGCATAGGGCGCTGCGGTAGTCGGATAGATTTATTGTGCTCGTATTGATCCGACTTTTCCATGACCACCGAATATTCCAATTTTCCGTGTTCTCCCATGACTTTACTTAGAGTAGAGCGAAGCATGGTGTAGTAATGTTCTTCTAGCCATTCATACCAAAACTGACTAGGGACCTGTATGGTCAAGGTGTTGTCCACTAAACTAATTGCTCGAATAGGTTCAAACCATGACTTGAACTTCTGATAGCTAATATTATCCTTAATTATACTGAGGCACTGATCCCAAGTAGCCTCTGCCGATTCAATATGCAAAGCTAAAATCCTCCTACACGTTAAAAATGTCTACATCTACTATTATACGACTCTTTGGTGGTAGTTATCCACAAATTTTACTAAAGAGTTTGGTTTTTTCTTGGTCTGAAAATGGAGAATTATTTCTTACTTGTCAAACCCAAATGGAGGTGCTGGTCTAAAGTTATCCACACCATATAAATTTGCGTAAACTCTTAAAAATCAATAGCTAAAAAATCTAAATTAAAAACTTAGTAAGAGGGGTAATATTCAGTTAATATTGCCTTAACAGCCTCAAGAATAAAGCATCGGCGGAAATCGTATTTTTTTCAACTACTTTTCCACAAGTTATCCACAAATTTCTGCAAATCATGAAATATCTCTGAAGTTCGTTGAAATTGAATGATTTATGGGCATTAAAGAACATTGGTCATTAAAAGAAAATGCGTATGCTTTTAGAGCTAAAGTGTTCCAACGATAAAACGATCTTTTTCACCCAAATCCTTTACAATTTTGGCCTCAATTCCTACGCTTGAATATAGCGTTCGAACTTCTTCGCCATAACGCTCATGGAGCTCAAAATAAAAATGGCCTCCCTGATTTTTTAGCAGTTGCTTAGATGTATTCATGAGAGACTCATACATATGCCCCGTACTACGGCAAAACAGAGCCAGCTCAGGTTCATAGTTCACAACTTCTGCGTCAAGATTAGATCGCTCTTCAATGAGAATGTAAGGAGGGTTCGATACCACCACATCAAATTGATAAGCTAGTTCAGGATGATGTCTTAAAAATTGCGTATCGAATACATCATCTTGAAACCATTGCACAGATAAATCCAACGATTTAGCATTGGCTTGAGCTTGACGTAGGGCTTCTTCGGAGGTATCCATGGCCCAAATTTCCCAATCGGGTCTGTGATGCTTTAGCGCAAGGGCAATACACCCCGAGCCAGTACCAATGTCCATAACTTTCAAAGGGGCATCCTTGGGGTGATCCCTTAAGATCCGATCAACCAATTCTTCTGTTTCTGGTCGTGGGATTAATACCGAATTGGAGACGGACAGTTTCAACCCGAAAAAATCAGTTTCTCCAATGATATACTGTAATGGCTCATGCTTGGCGCGTCGTTGCACAAGTGGTCGTAGTTGTTCTAACTCACCCGAACTCAAGGGGCGTTCGAAAAGCAAATACAAATCCAAGCGCTTAACTTCTAAAACATGGGCAAGCAACCACTCGATACTGAGCCTACTATTTTTAATCCCTTTCTGGTTGAAGTAGTTGGTCGCCCAGTCTAACATACTAAGCACCGTCCAAGATTCTTGGTGCATTAGTCGTCGCTGATCGCGTCAGAAATACGTTCTTCTTGTACCGTTAAACCGTAACGCTTGCCAAAATCAAAAATAAATTCATTCACCAAAGAGTCTACGCTGCGCTCTTCGGAGAGTGAACTACCCCGAAAACCCATGCGGCCACCGGTTTTCTTGAGAATAATTTTGGTCTGTTTGGGATTGCTCTCTACGATACACGTGAGCGTAACACTGGAATTAATCTGTTTCTCATATTCCTCGTAAACAGCTACATACTGAGTGTGTTTAATCTCGTCAAAGGTACGCGTATGTAGAAACTTGGGTTTATGTTCTTCAAACAATTTCGGCGCCATTCTCATAAGGGTTGAAGATGGACCGTAGATTAGGAAAGTAGTGTGAGAATTCATTCCACTGGGTTTTCTGTTACACGACAAAATAATACATGTTCTGTCGGATAAATTCGATAGAAAATAACATGTTCTAGGGTTAAGGCAATAAGAAAATGAGAATTTTTTCGTTTTATCTTTGTTATTGTAATGTAGTAACTTGTAATAGATGCTTTTTTGCGCATTTTTGTAAAAACAAAAAGCGTTAAGTAATCAAATAAATATTTTACACCTTTATGAAGCTTTCAAAACAAAGTTTTCAACCTGTTGTCTTTTTTGGGCTTACCATGTTTATGGTATGGTTGCATGGCGGTATGCCGATAGTTGCTCAAAACACCCAAATTGAGATCGGAGATGAATATGCTTTTGGAGAGCCTGAAGTCGAGGGCTACGATATTAGTCGTAATCTTTATGACGAGGGTTTTCGTTCGGGTTTGGGCTTTCGTATTGGGTTGAATGATTTTGGGCTTCAATTGGGAGCGCAGTACAGAAGAGCATTACATCCCTATACAGAAGCCTTAGTAAGCTTGAGCATCAGTGGGGTGCGTGATCCAAGTGAGCAAACCTATATCGACTATTATTTTGGAAACAGGGTAGTCCCGAGTAAATACAAAAGGGTACTTAGCACTCCATTAACCCTCGGAATCAAGCAGCGTTTTTTCCCCGATCAGATTACCGATAATTTCCGTGTGCATGGTTCGGTTAGTTTAGGTGGAGCGATGATGTTTGCTTTACCTTATTTTGAAGATTATAACAGCAATGGTTTTCGAGAGGCTAACATCAATGAATTCGCTATTTATGAGCCTGTTAATGATGTATTTGAAGGATGGAATCAGCTTGAAACCGAGCTAGCATTTACGGGTGAATGGGTGTTGGGAATCGATTTTGGCGAAAATTTTGCACAGCTCCAGAGTTTTCAATTTGGCTACACTTTTTATTATATGCCAAATGGTATTCAAATTATGGAGCCTTTTAAGCCTATCAGAGAAAATGGGTTCATCGTAGATGTTGATCAAGATCAAGTGCCAGACGGATACGAACGAGCCAATGACGTAGTAAATTATTTAGGCTCAGTACAGATTACTTTTGTGTTTGGTAAAATGTGGGAAAGTAAATAGTCGCCACTAGTCGCAAGCTTTTTTAAGTGATGGCAGATAGCCTGAAAAGGCTCTGCATAAAATTATCTTAGATCCGGCGATTATTCACCTACCAACTGCTGGAACCAATGACTAGGATTGGCAAGCGAATCTAAAATGAGGTCAGGTTCATAACGAGCTAACTCTTCTCGAGAGAATTTACCTGTGGTCACGGCCACGCATTTCATTTGGGCACTTTGAGCGCAAAGGATATCCCTAGGGGTGTCTCCAATAATAATGAAGCGTTGGGGATCAGGATTTTGAGATAATTGCTCTTTTATGTGCTTCAAAGCTAATTGAGGTAGCATATTTCTGTCGGTGTGATGCTCTCCGAATGCACCAAAACTAAATTCATAATGAATATTCGCCGCCTTCAGCTTCACGTGTGCGGCGCTAGGATAATTACCGGTTAAAAGTCCTGTAATGAAATTTGGGCCAGAGAAAAATTCGATAGCCTCATCAATATGTTCATGTCTAAGCAAATGATGCGCCTCTATTTCTTGCTCGAGCTTTTCGAGATAGCGCGTTTTAAACTCAGCATACAACTCCTCTTGATTATCGTGACGCACTAGAAAAGAGCTTATAATGTCATGGTCGGTTCGACCCGAAAAAGGGTCCTGCTCCATTTCTGGATATTCGATCTTGAGTTCATCCAGAATACTTCTGAGTAAAGGCCGATTAAATGTGCGATCAACCGTAAGTAGGGTGCCATCGATGTCGAATAGGATAACCCAAGGGTGAAGAGGTGTGTCTATAGGCATGGTATAGTTAAGTGAGTAGATGTTCTGAAGAGTTCGTATGTTTAGTGTCTACCTAAAAGGTACAAAAACTATTCGCATTCGTGCTTTATGCTAAGTTGAAATCCTAGTACCTTTAAGGATGCACTTATCGAAACAACCAAAGGAGTTAATATGAGTTTTATTGAAGACATTGTAGCCCGACAGATCATTGATTCAAGGGGTAATCCCACTGTGGAAGTGGATGTAATTTTAGATACTGGAAATATGGGACGCGCAGCGGTTCCATCAGGAGCGTCGACTGGAGAGCATGAAGCAGTAGAGTTAAGAGATGGAGACGCCGATGTATATCTAGGAAAAGGGGTGGCTCAAGCGGTTGAAAATGTAAACTCAATCATTGCAGAAGAACTTCAAGGGCTTCCTGTTTTCAATCAAACCGAATTGGATGCGCTATTGTTAGAGTTAGATGGTACAGCGAATAAATCCAAACTCGGTGCAAATGCGATTTTAGGAGTTTCTTTGGCCTTAGCGAAAGCGGCTGCCAATGAAGTGGGGCTTCCACTTTGGCGTTATGTAGGGGGTGTGAATGCTAAAGTGCTGCCTCTACCTATGATGAATATCATCAATGGCGGCTCGCATGCCGACAACAGTGTAGACCTCCAGGAATTTATGATTATGCCCGCTGGTGCAGAATCGTTCAGTCATGCACTTCAGATGGGAGCCGAAATATTTCATACCCTCAAGAAAGTATTAGGAGCCAAAGGCTACAGTACTGCGGTAGGTGATGAAGGGGGTTTTGCGCCGAATCTAAAATCCAATGAAGAAGCCTTGGAAGTGATTATGCAGGCTATCGAGAAAGCGGGATACACTCCCAAAGAAGACGTGTTGATTGCCTTGGATCCAGCAACTTCCGAGTTCTATAATGCCGAAACCGGACTCTACGAATTCAAGTGGAGCGACGGATCCAAAAAGGATACCGATGCCATGGTTGAATTTTGGAGCAACTGGGTAGACAAATATCCTATTATATCGATTGAAGATGGTATGGCAGAGGATGATTGGGATGCTTGGAAGAAACTTACGGAAGCTGTGGGAGATAAAGTGCAGTTGGTGGGCGATGACTTATTCGTGACCAACACCGAGCGACTAGCCAAAGGTATTGAAGGGGGTATTGCGAATTCAATCCTCATCAAAGTGAATCAAATTGGTACGCTTACCGAAACCTTAGATGCTATTGAAATGGCGCATAAAAACAGTTACACGGCGGTTATATCTCACCGATCAGGTGAAACCGAGGATGTGACCATTGCCGATTTATCAGTCGCTACCAATGCCGGTCAAATTAAAACAGGGTCCATGTCGAGAACCGATCGTATTGCCAAGTACAATCAACTGATTCGAATTGAAGAGGAATTGGGTGATTCGGCAATCTTCCTCGGCCATGATGCCTTTGGACTTTAAGAGGAGTGATTATTTTTTCGTTTCGAACTTTACCTTATAGACAACGTATCTGTTTAGCAAGTGTGCTTTTGGGAAGCTTGTTGAGTATTTCTACAGTAGGATTTGCTCAACAGCGCCCTCAAGAGTATATCGCTCCGGCGCTAACCGGAGATAATCTCCAACAATACCTCATGCAAGAGTACTCGGTAACCAAACCATTGGGTTACTCTGGCGCTCGAGACCGAATGTACGGGAGTATTGATAACGTCAATGGACAGATTATTGGGGTCTATACTGGTTTTACGATTACGGCCAATAATCGCACCGATGCTTTCAACAAGGGCATTAATACCGAACATACGTGGCCACAAGGATTATTTGATAGTGATGAACCCATGCGTGGAGACATCCATCATTTATTTCCCACTCGTATCGAAGCTAACAGTGCTCGATCGAACTATCCATTCGATGAAATCCCAGACAACCAGACCGATAAATGGTTTTACCTAAGTAATGAATCTAGCAGCATTCCAAGTTCTAACATCGATGACTATAGTGAGTTAGATAGTGGGCGTGCATTTGAACCCCGTGAAGACTTCAAAGGAAATGTAGCTCGAGCTATTTTTTACTTTTGGACCATCTATCAGAACAAGGCAGATGTTAAAGATGATGCTAATTTTTTTAACGGGATGAAGGATGTGCTCTACGATTGGCACCGCCTCGATCCTGTGGATGAAGCCGAATGGAACCGTAGTCTTGGGGCTGAGCAAGCCCAAGGCAACCGGAACCCTTTTGTGCATGATTCAACCTTGGTAGAGCGGGCCTATTTTGGGGGCGAAGCGGTAAGCAATGAGTTCTCAGAGTCGGCAAATCAAACAAGCCCTACCCAACTGACCCTTTTGCAAAATTATCCGAACCCTTTCAACCCGAGTACACTCATTTCTTTTAAAACAGAAGAGCCGGGGCAGGTAAAGCTAGAAATCTATACGATGTTGGGGCAACAAGTTGGGGTGTTAATCGATGGCCATCTTTCTGCGGGTTGGCATCGGATCCCATTTAATGCACAGAATCTTCCCTCTGGGATGTATTACTATCGTTTGACGGATGGTATACATAATACCTCCTACACTCGCCGGATGACATTGATAAAATAAGCGCTAATACACATGCGGATTCAAGAGGTAGAATTATTTCATTTTCGTAATCATCATCACACGAAAGTGACTTGGGCTCCTCATATCAACGTGATTATAGGCCCTAACGGCGCGGGTAAAACCTCGGTTATAGACGCGATTCACTATCTCTGTATGAGTCGAAGTTTTGTAACCTCATCGGATACTCATGTGGTGAAGCAGGACACCAAATCTTTCTTGTTGAAAGGCCGATTTTTGGGACAGATTAGGGCTGAATTTGAGTTATCGTTAAGCTATTCGAGAGGTGAGGGGAAAAAGATTTTTGTGAATGAAGGACCTTTAGAAAAACTTTCCGATTTAATTGGAATGGTACCTGTGGTGGTCTTAAGCCCTCAAGATCAAGAACTCACAAAAGGCGGCCCTGTAGAGCGTAGAGCCTTCATAGATGCCTTTATCTCGCAATTATCCAATCGCTATTTGCGTGATTTATTAGAATATCGACAGATTCGACGTCAGCGAAATAAATTACTTCAACAATATGCTGAAGGAGGTTCGTATCGCTTAGATAAGAATACCATGCTAAGTTATCTAGAACCATGGAATGAACAGATGATTCGTGTTGGCAGTCGAATCATCAACAAGAGAGCGCAATTGGTAGAGCAGTTACAAGAAGTTATTGGTCCTATATTTAAGAATATTTCGGGTCTGAATTTGCATACTCGACTTGAATATGATGCGTTGGTAGCTGTTGATCCTCATTCCGCCGAGCAGGATCGTATTCATTCCATAGAAACGGCTTACCGGGAATCCTTAGAAGAGAATTTTGTACGGGAATTAGAGCGAGGGCAAAGTTTGGTAGGACCCCATCGAGATGAAATCGTGTTCTATTTGGAAGAGGTAGAACTACGACGGTACGGTTCTCAGGGGCAGCATCGGCTATTTGCATTAGCGTTGAAGTTGGCTCAATTAGCCATTTATACCAATGAATTGGAGGATGCTCCACTACTTATGTTGGATGATGTTTTTGGAGATTTGGATGGAGAACGCGTACGTAAATTACTGGAACATCTGAAATCACACCAAGGACAAACCTTTATCACGGCCGCACACCCGATTTCCTTTGGGGATTATGTAGATTTTTCGAGTAACGATCATCTGCGATTAACCATTGAAAGTGGTACTATTAAAGAAGACACCACAAGCTAAACTAGACGGCTGCTTTTTCGAAATGTTTTACTGGCTTACGTGACTATGCGTTTAGACAAACCCAAATTACTTTCCGACGCCCTCAAGCAATTCTTAGATCGCTATCCTCATCAAAAAAAGTTGCGGCAGGGTATGGTGCGGGCCCAATGGGCAGAAGTGGTGGGTCCTAAAATAGCAGAACAGACCAAAGAGATCTATTTCCAGGGCAACACACTTGTATGTATTGTACCCAATGCCGTATGGCGGCACGAAATTAATGCGAATAGATTTCAGATTATGCAGCGTTTAAATGAGGCTATTGATCATAAAGTGGTTCATGAGCTCCGGGTTAGTGCCTATTAGTCGAAACATTTGGGAAGTCCAGCTTGGGTAATGCACGGGTTCTTCTTGGATTCTCTAAGGGTTGTAAAAGCCCTTGTCCCCGAGTATATTTGATGAACACTTGGCATTGCTTTCGACGATTGCTGGGTTGTTTCTGAAAATTGACGGGCATTGCTTTTGACCAGAGCATTAACTGCTTTGAACATCCAATATGAATAAGACCTCAAAAAATATCATCAGCCGCTTGTTCAGCCCTTTTATAAGGGTTGTAAAAGCTATCGACAGCGCTCTTATTGGATTGCGAAAAGATAGCAAAGAAGAATATACCTCTAGGGAAGAGAAAATTACGGTCTTTGTGGTCTCCTATATACTAGCCATGATTTTATGGATGGTGGTTAATCTCAACGGATCCTACAATATCAATGTGGATGTTCCACTAGCCGTAGGAACGGTTCCACAGGGGATGGCCCTTGTTGAGGCTATACCAGAAGCGGTTCAAGCCGAAATAAATGGAGAGGGATGGAAGCTCATAAGTTTAAAAAGTAATCCTCCGGCCGTTCCGGTAGATATCACATCGGGTGAAATTGATGTCTTTAGCCAAGTTCGTCAGCGGTTTGCTCCGGAACAAGATGTTTCGGTGATCGATGTTACTCCCGTGAGATTGCGATTAGCCTTAGAGCCAAGTATCCGCAAACAACTTCCCCTTCGCTGGACACCAACCATACAGTATGCCGATCGATATGGGCGTGTGGGAGAGGGAGTTCTTGAGCCCGATAGTATCTGGGTGATGGGTGCGGAATCAAAAATTAGAGATTTGGAAGAGTGGATCATTCAAAGTCCGTCCACCTATGAACAAGTCCGATCAAATCTGGCGATTGATCTACCCATTACGGTAGAAGACCCTTCTATTGCAGTTGATTTAGAGCAAGTGCAATACACCGAAGAAGTCGCTGAATTTACAGAAGGAGAGTTGGTTTTGGTGCTGCGAACCAGAAATATACCACGAGGCCAACGCTTCAATTTTTCACCATCAACCATTACGGTGCAGTACCGTGTGCCCATTGATCAATACGCAAAGGCACAAGAATCACGTACTTTTGAGGCCTATATAGATTATCGAGATATTCGTGGAAATACGACCGGGGTCGTACAACCAACTATCGAGTTGCTCACCCAAGATTTAAGTATCGAGCTCAAAAGTTTTCGCCCTCAAGCCGTGAGTTATTTCAGCGTTATTAACGAGTAACCAATTGCTCGCGGAAGGGCCCCATTACTTCGTCCACACTTCGGTGTCCTGGGGCGTATGAAAGTAAATGCATAAGCACCTCATCTACCAATGCGTCTGGACAAGAAGCCCCAGAGGTGAGCGCAATCTTCAAGGTTTTTTTGGCCTTATCCATGCCATGGTTACTGGTGAGAAGTTCTTTTTTCCACTGGTTGAAATGGCGGACTTCCGATTGGCCCAAAAATTCTTGCGCATCTCTAATGTGATAGGTTGGGAAGGCATGTTCCAGTATTTCAACCAAATGCATTGTATTGGAAGAATTATATCCCCCGACCACAAAGGCTAAATCCGCATCAGTTTCTGCCAATGCGAGGGTGGCGGACTGATTTTCATTGGTGGCATAACACAGGGTGTCGCTGGTATCTGCAAAATGTTGCTGCAGCTCAGAATCTCCAAACAATTCAATGGTTGCTTGTTTCAGAATCTCCATAACTTCTTGAGTTTCTGTAGCCAGCATAGTGGTTTGATTTATAACCCCAAATCGTTGCAAATCTTCTTTGGGATTAAATCCTTTGGTCGCCTTGTGTCCAAAGATCGATTCAAATTCTTCTTGAGATCGTTTTCCCAGCATACAGTCTGCTAAAATGTGGGCCTCCTCCGGATTCAACACAACAACGACATTGGAATGAGTGGCACTGTGAGAAAAAGTAGCCCGCGTTTCTTCGTGCTCATGCTTTCCGTGAACCACAAGGGTATAATCTTTTTTGCCAAGCTGCGCCCCTCGTTTCCATACTTTCTCTACAAAGGGACAGGTCGTGTTGAAGGCATAGGGATCGATACCGCGAGCTTTCAGTCGATCCTCGAGTTCAACCGTGGTTCCGAAGGCGGGCACTATTACAATATCATCCGCATTTAAAGATTCAATCGGAATGCGCTCAGACCCATCGGTATTCTGTAGAAACTTCATACCCCTTCGCAAAAGATCCTCATTCACCATAGGATTGTGAATCATTTCACTAAGTAGATAGATATTTCGATCAGGGTGTTCGTTAAGCGCTTTATAAGCTATATCAATGGCATTTTCAACCCCATAACAAAACCCGAAAAATCTGGGAATTAAGAATTGAACGGTGCCAAAATCTAAACATGTAGGAGTGAGATCCTTCTTCGATGGGTCTAGAATTTTGGTGGCTTCCTTCACCTGACGAATGATGGGTGAACGGTAGTGATCGGGAATATCGAAACTTTTACGAGCCATAGTTGAGGGTAGAATTAGAACACTATAAGATACATAAAACGAGTAAATACTTAGGGCAGTTCCATTTTGTTTGGTAACATTTTATGCCTAGCTTAATTGTGGTCATTATGACTGTGCTACCACACATCCTCTAAAATAAAAGGCGACCTATCTACAATAATATCTATAAGACCCTGGGGATGCTGTGCGTATTCGCGGTCTACTCATTAACCCCTTCTCTTTCTCTTAATGCGCAAACCATCACACAAGGAGCCGGCAGTTATACTTTAAATCTACCATCGGGTGCGGTTGGACCACAGGATTTTACAGGTAAAAACATCCTACCCAAAGTATCGGATTCTTTCGATAAACGGGTCCAAACCAACGATTTTTGGAGCAGTCTTATTTTCCCATTTTTTGGCAATCAACACTCGGGGAAGCTTTTTGCTCATCCCTTAGCCATGCAGGCCAACAATAAAGGTTTGGAAATGGGATACACCACTCAGCATATTTTTGCAGCTGCGGATTATCTCTACCCTTACGCTGGGCAATTAACCGTAGGAGTTTTCGGGTTGAATGCACCCCGAACGACCACCTTAGATTATACCGATTGGACCGTGACGGCAGAATGGGAGGACGGCACTCGCCGCTTAGAAGCCACGCTTGGGCACGGCATGCCCTTTGTTTATTTCAAGGTTCAGGGTGGAGATGCCGCGATAAACTTTAGTAGGTCTCCCAGCGTATGGTTCAACCAGAATGAGGTCTTAGGAATTACAGTGGATGGTCGCCACTACGGGATTTTTGCCCCCACAGGTTCGAGCTGGGAAACCGGAAGCAGTTTTCGCTCTGCTCTTAATGGAAAAGAGTATTTATCGGTTGCCTTACTTCCAAATAACAGCCCTGAAACTCTAGAGACTTTTCGTAAACGGGCCTATGCCTTCGTGGTTGATTCAAAAGTGGATTGGCAGTACGACGAAGCCACTTCTCAGGTGTTAAGCACCTATAGTTATGAGACGGTACTCATGGATTCGGCCGAAGGGCTGCTTAACGAGACTATTTCGGCACTATATCGGCATCAGTGGCTATATGCGAACGAAGAATTGAGCGCCTTTCGCTATGTTTCTCCCAATGGAGATATGAAAGTTCGAATCGGGAATCAGTTTACTACTAGTTTGGCCTTTCAAGGAGTGCTTCCAACTCTGCCAAATGAAGGAGATTATAATCCTGACCGTTTGAAAGCATTGGTCGCTGAGGCGGCAAAAGGAAATCTTGGGGTAGGGCCTACTTACGAAAACGGAAAGTATATGGCGCGTTTTGCCAATTTGGTTCATATAGCCGATCAACTCGGGATGCAGGAGGAGCGGGATTACTTCCTTAGCTCCCTAAAAAATCGTTTGGAAGAGTGGTTTACCGCAGGTGGCCCACAGCAGTATATGTACAATGATGCATGGGATGTACTTACCGGATATCCATCGGGATATGGAGCGGATAATCAAATAAATGACCATCATTTTCATACATCGTATGCTATTGTGAGTGCCGCTACCATTGCACAATATGATTCTGCATGGGCTTCTCAAGATCAGTGGGGTGCCATGGTGAATATGCTTATCAGAGATGCTAACAATTGGATGCGAGACGACGAGTTGTTTCCTTTCCTTCGGTCGCATGATATTTATGCCGGGCATTCTTGGGCGGCAGGGCATGGCGATTTTGCCGAGGGTAATAATCAGGAATCCAGTTCTGAATCTATGAATTTTGCTTCGGCTGTAATCCTTTGGGGCGAACAGACCGGACAAGAGGCAATACGTGATATGGGGATTTTTCTCTATACCACGGAAACCACAGCTGTAGAGCAGTATTGGTTCGATGTTGACGATGAGGTTTTTCCAGAAGATTATCCTCATGTAGCTATTGCCATGGTTTGGGGAGCCAAAGGAGTGCATTCCACTTGGTTTGGAGGCGAACCGGAATTCATACATGGCATTAATTTGCTGCCCATTACCAGTGGTTCTTTGTACTTAGGTCTCAATCCCGATCATATTTTAGCCAATTATGCCGAAGTGGTTCGAGAGCGGAATGGAGAGCCCGAAATCTGGAAGGATATTTTTTGGCAGTACTTAGCGATGGCCGATGCCAATCGGGCCTTGAGTCTATATCTAGCGGATCCTGACTATGAGCCATTTGATGGGGAATCACGGGCTCATACCATGCATTGGTTGTATAATTTCAAGCGCTTGGGTCAGGTAGATGCCTCAGTAACCGCCGATATACCGACTTATGCGGTATTTAAGAAGGGTGAGGATCGAAGCTATGTGGCCTACAATGCCGCTTCAACCGAGCGATTGGTTCAATTTTCGGATGGATACAGTATGACGGTTCCCGCAGGTGAGACCAAAACCGAATTTACCAATCCAGTAAATCCCAATGCCCCTGTTATTCTCTTGAATGCCGATAAGACCCGAGGAAAATCTCCACTTAAGGTTGAATTCAAGGCTTCCGATAGTTTTGATCGGAATGAATTAGCACTCAGCTTTGACTGGGTGTTTGATTCTTTAGCGACTTCAACGGCTCCCGATACTACGGTCATATTTACCGAAGCGGGTAGTTATAGGGTGTCACTTAATGTGCGAAACTCAGATGGTCTTGTTAGCTCCGATAGTGTAGAAATTGAAGTACTTCCGAATGGTACGCCTTATAGTGGCCGTCCTATTACAGTGCCTGCTACCATTGAGGCTGAGCACTATGATGTGGGAGGAGAGGGAATCGCCTATCATGATGTAGATGCCAATAATCAGTTCTATCGCTCTGGCGAAGGGGTTGACCTGAGTGGTGATGGGGGTCAGGTACATGTGTATTGGATTGTGGCCGGTGAGTGGATCGAGTATACCTTTGAGGTTGCCGAATCAGGTACCTATCAGTTTACTCCCTATGTGGCTACCGTTCCGGGTTTCGGAAACTTTCGTTTATTCATCGACAATGAAGACATAAGTGGTAAAAAAGAGGTGAAAGGGACCGGTAGTTTCATTAATTGGAAAACCATATCCATAGCGCCCACTTATTTGGAAAAAGGCACACATATCATGCGATATGAATTTGATACAGATACCGACTCAGAGAAAAAGAATTGGCTCTTTAGCTTGGACAAGACCGTGGTTACCCAAGTTAGTGGGAGTTCAACTGAAGAATTATCCGAAGCACCGCAGCAGCTGGCTTTAATGCAAAACTACCCGAATCCATTCAACCCGAGTACCCTCATACATTTTGAATTACCTAATGCAGGGCAGGTGAAGTTGGAAGTTTACAATATCCTAGGAAAGAAGATTGCTACCTTGATAGACGAGGTCAAAAACCAAGGTGCTCATCAGGTACTATTTGAAGCCTCGGGAATTTCGAGTGGTGTTTATTTTTATCGAATTGAATTTGAGGGCCAAGTACTTACTAATAAAATGATGCTTTTAAAATAGGAAGTTGAAGGCCCATTTTTCCCAGTAAACAAAAAAAGAGGGCTTTTAGGGCCCTCTTTGGTTTTGTGAAATCGCTGGCGATTACTAATTATCGATAGATTCTGCTTAGAACCGCTAGTCCAAATCTTCTGGGAGGTTATAATCGGAGGTTGATCCCCTATAATCCCCTATCAGATGTTCGGCAAAGTAATACCACATCATACGCTCGAAGTAAGGTTGATAAGGACCAAAGCCATGACGTCTGCCTGGTAAAATCATCATGTCGAAACGTTTGCCTGCTTTGACCAAAGCGTCAACTAATCGGATGGTATTGGCAGGATGGACATTGTTGTCGATGTTACCATGAACCAGAAGTAATTTACCCTGAAGGTTTTTGGCCAAATCGGCATTGCTTTCAATGGGTCCGTCGAAAGTAGTGATTGTTTTTTCAACTTCTACACTATCTTCTCCCATTTCCTTGACTACTTTGGTGGTTTCTTTCACCCCATTATGGGTTTCACTCCACCAGCGGTTGTAAATATTATTGTCATGATTTCCAGCTGAAGATACCGCTGCATCATAGAAGTCGGGATGAGTTAATAGGGCGGCAGTAGACATGAATCCACCACCTGAATGACCGTATATACCTACTTTAGATCCATCGACAAAGGAATGACGTGCGATGAGTTGCTCGAGTCCATATCGGTTATCTGCAAGAGGATAATCGCGTAAATCACCGTAGCCATAAGTGTGATAATAACGACTTCGAAGCGGGCTTCCACCACGGTTTCCGAAGGCTACAACGATAAACCCAACTTGAGCCAATGTTTGATGGCGAGAAGCCCCGAATGTTATAGGAAAGGGCTCGGTTTGAGGACCTGGGTATACATAGGATACAATCGGATATTTTTTGTTTGGGTCAAAATCGAAGGGTTTCCACATAACTCCGTATAGGTCGGTGGCACCATCGGCTGCCTTAACTGTAAAGGTCTCGGGCATTTGCCAACCCATTTCAGTAGCACGGTCGATATTTACGGTTTGAAGGTCCAGGATTACCCGACCATTGCCGTCGCGTAATACACTTCTGGTGGGCTGATCGACCGTTGATATATTATCTACAAAATAATTGCCTTTTGGGGATGCGTACGTTTGATGATTTCCACTTTCGGGAGTTAAATGAGTTAAACGAGAACCGTCGAAACGGACGCTATAAAGGTGCTGATAATAGGGATGCTCACCTTCTTCTTTACCATAGGCTGTGAAGAAAAGCGTCTGGGCTGCAGTATCAATTTTTACAATATTACCAGCTACAAAATTACCTTTAGTGATGGCATTTTTAAGTTCACCATTTGCATCATACCGATAAAACTGTCCCCAACCGGTTCGTTCACTCCACCAGATGTATTCTTCACCCTCTTCAATAATTGCCACATCCATAAAACGCCAGTTCCAATAGGGTTTACTTTCCTCTCCAAATATGACGGTGCTTTCCCCTGTACTGGTATTAGCGCGAACTAGCTCCACCTTACTAGCGGCTCGATTGAGTCGAGTAAAATAGAGCACTTCGGAGCTGTTAGCCCTATAATCTCCTTTAATAAGGTTACCGGGGTCGGCATCTAAGCTTTGATCTTCCCACTGCTCGGTATCGATAATAGTGCGAGTTTGGCTTTCAATATCAAACACTTCCAAATACTCGATTCCTATTTCTTCTTCACCAGGCATGGCATATTTGTACGTCTCGAGCTCGGGGCGTTTTTTCAAATAATTAATCACCCAAAGTTCTTCTACTTTTCTGAAATCGGTGCGTTGTACATAAAGTTTAGCTTCGTCGTCGAACCATCGTACACGAGCTCTCATTTTCTCGGTGCTATCGGTCGACCCCTGATCCCATTGATAGGAAAACCAGCGTTCTCCGTCTTCGGTCAATTGCATCACGGTGGAATCTGAAGTATCCGCACTCATCACATAGAGATTATGATTTTGTGCATAAGCAATCCATGTGCTATCAGGAGAGTAGGTCTGCCAAGGTTCTCTTTTCTCTGCTTCTAGAGAATCTCCTTCAATCAAGGTATTTGTATCTACATTATAGATAAATTCAATACTATCCACGTGAAAAGTAAACCGCTCTTTATCGGTATCGTAATCGAAACCTTTTAAGTCTAAGTCTAAGGCATTAAATGGTCGCTTAAATTTTTCGCTAAGCTGAGCGGCAATATCATCCCGATCGAATAAGGGGCGCTGTCTCCGTTCGTCGGTGTGAACGTAGTACCACTGTTGACCATTGGCTGTTTCATAGCTGTACCAAAAATCATCACTGTCTTCAATCCACCTTGGAAAAATATTGGTGGTGCCAATGAGTTTATCCATTTTTTGAGGGGTAAATCGTTCGGCTAATTCGAAGTTGGCTGTGTTTACAGAACCAGCTGAAGTGGTCTGAGCGGTAACCGTAACTGAGGACTGTTGGCTGAAGGCCGAGGAGTAACTTGCCCCAATAATGATCAGAGATACTGCAAATTGTAGTAATCTCGGGATTTTATGAGATTCAATAGTGATAAATGGACTCATAGGAACTGGATTCTTTGGATAGTTTTCTTTGTTTGGAAAGTTAGAATATAGACTCTAATCCCTATAAAAAAAACCCGATGCGGACTTGGTACCCCGTTCAAGCCCGATCGAGTTTAGATCCCTCGCATGAAGCATGCGAAAGAATGTCCCTTAACTAGTAAGGTTTGTGTGTGTG
>Ga0181593_10001496_pt1 | contig 21216 bp, 20 predicted proteins | sample 071ome_19_FD_133756 | JGI IMG/M metagenome (GOLD analysis project Ga0181593, IMG submission 133756) | Coastal salt marsh microbial communities from the Groves Creek Marsh, Skidaway Island, Georgia - 071413AT metaG (megahit assembly) | ecosystem: Environmental > Aquatic > Marine > Intertidal...
GCCGATACGGCAAGGAAACCTGCGAGCGCTCCAGAGAGCTCTCCACTCATGTAGCTCCACGCCATCGAGGCAATACCAATGATGACAACAACTACAGGCATCAGGATGGATCCGACGAATCCACCGATTTGCTCTGTTTCAGTTTGAGCAAGGGTTTCAGTGAGCTTGTTCTGAGCTTCACCGAGTTCTGTTCGGATTGAGCCTTCTTCAGCAATAGCCGCGCGTAGTCTCGATAGTCGATCTCGACGCTTTTCGAGGTCCGCTGAAGTCTCAGTCGGTACCCCGGTAAGTGCATCTCGAGCGTTCGCGAGCTTCATGGCTTCGTCGGCCATGGTCGTTCGGTCTTTGGTGCGACTTTCAACTGCGAGCTCAGCTTCCTGGTAGGTGCGTCGAGCTTTGGTCAGCTCTACACCTGTGGAATCAAGATTCGCCTGGAGGTCGAGCGGCGTCTCGAATTTGGAAACCGCTTCCTCGGACCAGCCGATGACGGCAAGATCCCGATCCAACTGCGCTTGCTCTTCGTCGAGTTGTTTCTCAATGCCTGGAAGATCTGTAACAGCTTTGTTGTAATGAGCTGTTTCCATGATCAAGCTGTGGATTTCGTCAGCTTTTTCACCAAAAGCTGGAACCACACCTTCTGAGTCGTATTCAGATTTGCGCTCTTGCTGCTTGAGATCGCCATTTTCTAGCTGGTTTTGAAGTTCGTTCTTCTGCTCAACCAGTGATTCGAGTTGCTGAATCGCGTCTTCCGGCATCGAAGCGTTGTCGGGTAGCTCGGAAATTTGGCGCTCAACTTCAATCTTTCGATCCCAGGGCTGCCTGAGACTTACAAGAGTCTTTTGGCGTTCGATACTTGAACGCATCTCTTCGAGATCCGCGGTTTGAACATCGATCTGCTCGGCAAGCTGCTCTAGACCGTTTGAAAGCTCGGTGTATTGGTCACTGTTACGTCGAATCTCTTCCAACTGAGATTTAGCTTCAATCAACTGCTTTTCAAGCGTTCGAATACTTCCAGAACGTGGCTTCAGGTAGATCCCGAGTTCTTTATCGATTCTTGATCGAGCATCCGTGAGAGAAACATTCGCGAGACCCAGGCCAACCGAGTAAATCTTGTCTCGAATTTCGTCTGAGTTCAGTGACTCGATTTCCTGAAGCTCGCTTAGCGAAATCGAGAACACATTGGTGTAAAGGTCAGCGTCGATGCCACCGAGAAGACGCTTTAGCACGTCATCTCCACCAGTCTCGTGACCAGACACAGTGACTTCACCATGCCGTTTTCCGTCGCGCCGATGAACATCATAAGCAGATTCGTTTGAGCTGAGTAGGCTGATTGATCCTGCAGCAGCTTCTGGCTTGAAATGCCGGTACTGGAAAAGATTTCGCACGGCAGCCCGATCGGCGTTATTGGCGTAACCGAAAAGAACTGAGCGTAGGAATGCACGGATTGCTGATTTTCCAGCTTCGTTTGGACCGTGCAAAAGAGTCAGTTGTCCGGAAAGTTCACTGAATTCGCGATCGGCGAACGGGCCAAAGTTTTCTATGTTGATACCAGAGAGCTTCACGTTAGCGTCCGTTCTCCAGTAGCTCAGCCAAAAACCACGTTGCTTCCTCGGTCCAGTCGGACAACTGCTCTGAGTTTGCAGTAGGCAGCGAGTTTCGGCGACCCGAGAATACTTCGGCAACTACCTTCTCGAGTTTCTCCAATTCTGACTTGTCTGATTTATATCCAAGTGTCCTGCTTAGTGCGGCACCAAGGAAGTCGTCTTGCTTTGCTCGATCTTCGACGTCCATTGAAGGGCGAGTTGAGTTGGTGATCTTGTCGGTCCAAACCCACGGAGACTCGCTGCCACTCCATGCTGTGCGAGCACGTTCGAGGAGATCGTCGATTTCTCCGTCTCGCTGGAGCTGTTCGTGAAGTGGTCCTCGTCCTACGAGGTTGATCCTGCAAACAACATCTCGGCCTTCAGCTTGAACACTGAGATTGTCAGTATGCTGTCGGATCGCTGAATCGAGTTGATCAATCGACTCGAGGTTCGAAATATCAAGTTCGTCACGTTCCCATCGAACAACATCGAGGGGTGCGAACTCAGTGGTCGCCTGACCAGATCCATCGACGTTCACAACAAGTGCGCCTCTTGCACCGGTTTCGTTCGGATGCCTGCCCTGAGTATTTCCTGGGTAGGCGATTACCGGGTTGGAACGCTTAAGTGTTTGGCGTGTGTGAACATGACCGAGTGCCCAGTAGTCGATCCCAGTTTGTGAAAGCTCTTCGACTGTGCAAGGTGCGTATGGAGCATGAGCTGTGTTGCCACCTACATTGGCGTGAAGTAGTCCAATTGAAAATACGTCGCTTTGTGGTGCGGTGAACTGGATAGCGAGATTGTCGGTCACTTCCTGTGTCGGGTAGCTCATTCCCTGTACAGACGCGATTGCTTCACCGTCGACTTCGACGTTCTTCCATTCTGGAGAATCGCCGAAAATGTGGACACCTTCAGGCCATTCGATTGACGATTGCCAGCCATCGAGTGGATCGTGGTTGCCGTGCACAATGAACGACTGGATGCCATTCTCAGCAAGCTTGGAAAGTCCATCTCGGAACCTGAGTTGTGCTCGAACCGATCGATCAGCCCCGTCGTAAACATCTCCGGCAATTACCAGGAACTTTGCATCGTTCTTGATACACAGTTCAACGAGGTTCTGGAATGCCTGGAAAGTCGACTCTCGCAGTCGCTCTGCGACGTGCTTGTCCGTTTCGCCTATTCCAGCGAACGGGGAGTCGATGTGAAGGTCTGCCGCGTGGACAAACCGGAATGGTTGCATGGTTCCGCTGTTCAGACTCTATTGGTTTCAATCGCCGGGTGGAGCTCCGCGGGTTCGACGCCCGCAAGCGAATGATCAATTGAGCCTTCACGTCAGTTTAGCAACGCGAGGGGGAACCATAAGAGTGTGCTGTCACTTACAAACTATGTGGGTGTGAACACGCGTATTCGAACTGGAAAATGGGTATTTGAGATGTTCAACGTGATTTCGTGGGCGACGCAACATGTCATTTGTTTTCAACACGACATGTACTATCCAATCGGAAAATACGACTAAATTTCAAACTCGATTCACTTACCAAGTATTTATGACGACGCAACTCGAACCAGACGGATTCTTCACCCTTGCACAACGCGGTAATCGCTGGTGGTTGATCACGCCCGATGGCGATCCATTCTTCTCGATAGGGATGAACCATATCGATCCTGCCACGATGCGTTATCCAGAGAATCTCCACCTCTGGAAGGATCGTTACAGCGGGAGCATGGAACGGTGGCTGACTGAGTCAGTCGCTCCCAATCTCAGAAAGTGGGGTTTTAACACGGTAGGGTGGTCGCAGGAAGTTACCGTCAGACAGTTCCAGCACTCAAGGGCGTTTACTGTTGCGGAGTACAACGCGCTTGATCTGCCGTATTGCCACCTTCTTCCATTCACCGAGTCACACCAGTGGAACCAACATAACGTTCATTTCGATTACTTTAGTTCGGAGTGGGAGGAATGGTGTGACTACGTCGCAAGAGCTCATGTTGCCGAATTAAGTGAAGATCCGAATCTAATCGGCTATTTCTACAGCGATTGCCCCACCTGGGTCCACACGCGTCCAGTTAACGAGTGGCGTGGCCCGATTTTTGACCCTGAGCGTCTTGAATCAGAGTCCGGTCGCGAAGAACTTTCAAACCTGGCGCATCGCTACTACAAGACGACCCATGACGCGATACGTCGTTACGACAAACATCACCTGATACTTGGAGATCGTTACGAAGCAACCGAACCAATCCCGATGGAAGTGGTTGAATCAGCCCTGCCATTCATAGATGTCATGTCCTTTCAGGATTTCAAGAATCCCGTTGAAGACATGGATTACTGGCATCGCACGACCGCCAAACCAGTATTGCTAGCAGACGCTGCCAAGATGAAATGGGACACGGTTCCCGGTGAGATAACGCAGAATGAAGGAAACTGGTACACCGAGACCTTAGTGGGGCTTCAAAGTAATCCGGGTTGCATCGGATTTCACCTCTGCGGTGCGTATCAACGAAACAGGTCGCGCAGATATGGATTACTGGACGAGCAGGAGATACCCGACGAGGTAAACGTTCCGTTGATCACGGCAGCGAATCAGGCAAATGCAGAGTGGGTTGCTGAATTGAGCTAGGCACGCTTCGTGCCAATATACATTCCACGTCCGAATAGTCCAGTGTCGTCGAATTCAACACTCAAACCAGCGCCTTCAAATGCAGCGAGATACTCTTCGTGGGTAAACCACCCCATCTCGTGAGTTTCAGTCACTCGATTAATGCCCGATGAGTCACCTATCAGGTACTCAAACACGATTCTTCCTCGCTCGATTGGTTCTGCGACCATCATGCGAGTCACGACGAACTCTTCGGTTTCAACTGTGTCGGAGTGGGCTTTGCCAACGAGCCACGACTCGGGAGTGATCCACGGTTCTACAAACAACAGCCCACCAATAGGGAGTTGATCGGCCATTCTCTGCACAGCCAGGTTCATTCTCTCAACTGTTTTGGTGTAGCCGATCGAAGAGAACAGGCAAGTAACCACATCGAATTTTGATCGATGTTTAGCGCTGTCATGTCCTGTCTGTAAAGGCATACATTCGGAATTCGCTCAGCTGCAACTTCAAGCATTTCCGCATCGAGGTCTACTCCGGAACATTCGTACTGTCTCGCGAGTAGTTCAAGATGTTTGCCTGTTCCGCAAGCTACATCCAGCAGAGACTTTGCCTTAGGCGTACGCGCAGTGATAAGTGAAGTCAGGATTTCGACTTCATTCTCGTAATCCTTATCTGAATATACAGCGTCGTAATGTTTGGCGGTTTTGGTGAACATGTTCGAGATTTTATTTCACCCAAGACCGTTACCATCAACTGAATTGGTTACTAAAGATTGTGAGGTGCTCGTAATTGAAACAACCAGGCATAAAGGCATTGACGTTCGACGTAGGTGGCACGATATTCGATTGGCGTGGTGCGATTGAAGGTGAGGTCCGAAGGGTTGCTGATGCCCAGGGAGCAGCGGTTGATGAACGCCAGTTCGCCACGGATTGGCGAGTCCGTATGTTCGAAGTTCTTGAGGACGTGAAATCTGGCTCTGTCGAACGAATGAACGCAGACGAGATTCACCGGGTGGTACTCGATGAAGTCTTGGAGAAGCATCAATCCGTCAGCTTGAGCTCTAGCGAACGTGATGAGCTCAACACGCTGTGGCACCGAATGCCGAGTTGGGACGGGGCAGCTCAGGCGATCGCAGCGCTAGGAGAGGTATACACAACCACTGTGCTGACCGTGCTCAGTTTCTCGATCGTGGTCGATTGCTCCAAGCTCAACGGGATCACCTGGGATGGCATCATGTCTGGTGAGTTCATGGATCACTACAAGAAAGATCCTGAGGCCTATCAGCAGGGGGCAAGGCTCCTCGGCAATTTGCCGCAAGAAACTATGATGGTCGCAACACACACTGAAGACTTGATGGGAGCCAAGCGGGCAGGTCTAAAAACTGCTTATGTACACGTTCAGGATGAGTGGATAAAAGAGTTTCCAACTCCGGAGCCTATCCACGCTTTAGAAAACTTTGATGTGCATGCCCAAACGTTTGAGGAACTCGTGGAAAAACTCACATAAGCACAGGTCACTGACCCTCAAGCAAAACAAAAAGAAAAGAGCCACCCAAAACGGGTGGCTCTTTCGCGATAGCTATTGAAGCAGAGCTTCTTAGAAGCCCATGTCTCCACCAGGAGGTCCACCTGCCGGCATTGCTGGCATTGGCTCATCCTTCTCGCTGATCAGAGCCTCAGTAGTGAGGATCATTCCAGCAACGGAAACAGCGTTCTCAACTGCAGCTCGTGTCACCTTTGCAGGGTCGACGATACCGAGTTCGAGCATGTCACCGTAGACACCCTTGTGAGCGTCGAAACCGTAGTTCTTGTCGCTGTTTTCAGAAACGTTAGCGAGGATAACCGCGCCTTCGAAACCGGAGTTAGCAGCGATGACCTTGATCGGTGCTACGAGCGCCTTGCGGAGAACGTCGATACCGGTCTGCTCATCGTCGTTGTCAGACTTTACGTCGGCAAGAGCAGCGGCTGCTCGGATGAGAACTGTTCCGCCACCAGGGACGATTCCCTCTTCAACTGCTGCACGAGTAGCTGAAAGAGCGTCTTCCATTCGCTGCTTCTTCTCTTTCATCTCGACTTCGGTAGCAGCACCGACCCGGAGAATTGCAACACCGCCGGAGAGCTTAGCCAGTCGTTCCTGGAGCTTCTCACGGTCGTAGTCGGAAGTGGTCTCTGCGATCTGAGTCTCGATCTCAGCCTTTCGGCCGTTGATCTTGTCGACTGAACCATCACCATCGACGAAAGTGGTGTCGTCCTTTTTCACAACAACCTGCTTGCACTTGCCGAGGTCGTCGAGAGTTACGGAGTCGAGCTTTCGACCAACTTCTTCGGAGATCACCGTTCCACCGGTAAGGATGGCGATGTCTTCGAGCATTGCCTTTCGGCGGTCACCAAATCCAGGTGCCTTTACCGCAGCAACATTCAAGGTTCCTCGGAGCTTGTTCACAACGAGAGTAGCTAGTGCCTCGCCCTCAACGTCTTCAGCAATTACGAGGATGTTCTTGTTTGACTGTAGAACCTTCTCAAGAACCGGGAGCAGGTCGGAGATTGCAGAAATCTTCTGGCTGGTGATGAGCACGTATGGGTCATCAAGAACAGCTTCCTGTCGGTCTGAGTTGGTTACAAAGTAAGGAGAGAGGAAACCACGGTCGATCTGCATACCTTCAACGAACTCGGTCTCGTATGAGAGAGACTTTGACTCGTCAACGGTAATGACACCGTCTTTACCAACCTTGTCCATTACGTCGGAAATGAGGCTACCCATCTCGTCGTCGTGTGATGAAAGGATTGCGACGTTCTCGATCTGGTCTTTCGAGTTAACCTCGGTTGACTGACCTGCGATGGAGCTTCGAACAGCTTCCATGCCGATTTCCATACCGCGCTTGAGTGCCATTGGGTCGGCACCAGCTGCGACGTTCTTGAAACCTTCAGCAATGATTGCCTGAGCAAGCACTGTTGAGGTGGTTGTTCCGTCACCGGCGTCGTCGTTGGTCTTCTTGGAAACTTCCTTCAGAAGCTGTGCACCCATGTTTGCAAATGGGTCTTGTAGGTCGATTTCCTTAGCAATGGTCACACCATCAGAGTTCACCTGAGGTGGACCGAATTTCTTGTCGACGATAACGTTTCGACCTCGTGGGCCGAGCGTCGACTTGAGAGTGTCAGCTAGAACGTCGATACCTTCCTTAAGGCGGGATCGAGCGTCATCGCTGAACTTTAGGTCTTTAGCTGCCATTAGTTATTTATCTCCAAATATGGCTGACGATTAGCCAACGATTGCGAGAATGTCGCTCTCACGGACGATCAGGTACTCAACGCCGCCTTCTGCGTATTCGGTTCCGGCGTACTTTGAGTAGATAACTGTGTCACCGACGCTTACTGGAAGAGCAATGAGAGTTCCATCGTCGGTAGTGCGACCTGGTCCGGCTGCTACAACTTCGCCCTGTTGAGGCTTTTCTTTTGCAGTGTCCGGAATGATGATTCCACCCGGGGAGGTCTCTGCCTCCGCGTCGGACGGCTGAATTACCACTCGGTCTCCGAGCGGTTTTAGGTTCAGTGCCACTGGTTGTTTTCTCCTTAGTCGTGCTTGCAAACAAAGTGCGTTTGCCTCGAACGGTGCGGACACACCTTGGCTGAAAACGCCTTCAAATGCCGTGTTAGCAGTGCGGTGAACGACTGTTAGCAGTCAAGACCGCCGAGTGCTAACGATGGAATTTTATGAACGCACCAGCTGCGCGTCAACTGATGATGACAGTGCAGACGCGATCTGGGAGTGAACAAAGGGTTAACGACTGAGCACGAACAGGCTCACGATCGAGTTAAGGAGCGGACGATTCGAACAGGATTTCGTCATCGACCTGAATCTTGACCTTGCGTTGGTAGGTTGAGATTGCTTCGAGATTAGCTTCAACACCTAGCCCAGGTGCGTCAGACGCTCGAACGAAGCCTTCGTCATCTCGGAAAATACCAGTCGGTTCAGTTAGCCCAAGAATTAAAGGAGAGTCACCTGCCGGGTATTCAATTAGATCGCAGTGTTCGTATCCAGCGAAAACGTGAATCGAAGCGGCGACTGAGAAGTGGCTCTTGAACGTGTGATTCACGTATTGGATACCGAGTGCGTTCGCCCTATCAGCAACTCGCTTAGCTTCAGTGATCCCGCCGATACGACCAACGTCTATTTGGACAAAGTCGAGACCGGCGTTGGTCATCATGTCGTCGGCAGACCTGAAGAAATCAGCGCCCTCTCCACCGGCTATACCAATGTTGATTGAGTTTTGTTTCACGCGATCACTTAGCGCTTTGTACGCACCTACTTCTTCAGTTCGAAGCGGTTCTTCCAGCCAGGTGACGTTGAAATCGGCGAACCGGACTGCTCTCTCGTAAGCAGCGTCGACGTCGTCACCCCAAATCACGCCAGCGTCGACCATAAGTTTGGCGTCAGGACCAAGTCCTTCTCTCGCTGCTCGAACAAGAGCGACATCATCCTCCAGAGATCCCTTGCCCATCGGCCCCCAGCCAAATTTTGCAGCTCTGAAATCACGTTCGATGATCGATTCCGCAACTGCTTTTGTCTCAGCCGGGTCATCTCCGAACAGAACGCTGGCATATGGCAGTTTTCGATAAGACTCCTCATAACCAATGAGTTTCCACACTGGTTCGCCCAGGTGCTTGCCAAGCACATCCCATAACGCAATGTCTGCGCCTGCAACAGCGTGATCTAGCTGTTGGATGTCTAGGCCAAACTCACCTGCTCGCTGGCGCAGATTGATTACATTTTCGGGAGAATCAACGCTTTGTCCTATTAGCGCTTCCTGGATGTTGATGATGTTCGAGTGTGACATTGGCATCACGTATGCCGCCATCGATACGAGAGGAGACGCGTCACACTCGCCCCAGCCTTCGAGACCATTGTCAGTACGCACCCGGACTACAAGAGAATCCTGAGTTCCGTCAGCGGTACGCTGAATTTCAGGGAGTGCAACATAAAAGAGGTCGATTGCCTCGATCTTCATGAGCTACGAAGCCTTCCAAACCAAGAGGTCTTCAATCGTCGCAAGGAGAGAGTCCAACTCGGCCATATCGTGCTGATCCAGATTTTTTCTACCTGGCGACCGCATTACCGGATTCGTGATGACTCCACGACGGAACAGGATTTCTTTGAAAGCACGCATTCCGTAAAGGCTTTCGAAGTTATTCAGCGGTGCCATTCGAGTGTGGATTTCGCGGGCTTCTGCTTCATTGCCTTCTTCGAGAAGGTTCCAGATCTTCGAGTGGATATCACCGTAGTGAGACGCAGGCATATTTCCACACATGCCCCTGTTGTACTCGGCTATCAGGAACTTGCAGCCCATTCCACCCATCACACCTTTGACCGACTCTCCCGCCTGTTCGAGCAGCGAGGTGGTCAACTGGCCAGCAAACATTGTTTCCTCTTTGACGTAGCTGACGTTCTCTACGGTTTCACAGAGCTCGACCAGCTGAGCAGCGCTCAAAGGCGCGCCAACCGGGTGGTTTTGAATCCAAATTGGAATGTTTACCGCATCACTCAGTTGTTCAAAGAACGTCAGTACTTCGGCGGTCGACGGCTTCATGCTGTGTGGAGGCATAGCGATGATCGAATCAAATCCAACAGATTCGGCGTATTTCGCTAGCTCGATCGAGTGGATATTCGAAACACCGGTTACTCCAGCGACAGTTGGAATTCGGTTGTTCACGACTTTCGTGGTGAGATCGAAAACAGATTTGCGTTCTGTGTCAGTAAGTGACTGGTATTCGCTAGCCATTACTGGCATCACGATTCCGTGACAACCGTTCTCGACAGAAAAATCGAGAACTGCCTCTAACGATCGAGTATCAAGGGATTCGTCTTCGTTGAAAGGCGTTGCAGGTATTCCGTAAATACCGCGAAAGTTTTCTGAAGGGGACATCGTTGTTACGTACTGAGTGCTAGGAGGTTTTCTTCAACCTCATGATGTAATGGCGACCACCACGTGTGTAGGGTGTGATCGATTCGTTCATCGTCTCGATGAGTTCTTTGGCACCGATCATGTCGGACTCGTGGAGTAATCGCGCTTCAGTTTCTTTCGCCCGGTTGAACGCAAAAGCCAGATCAGTGACATCAAGAGACGATTCAAGATCAAGATCCCACTCTGCAGCCAGCTTTACCGGGGTGAGTTTAGGATCTTCGACGAGCGAGATGGCAATGAAGTCACCACCAGGCTTGAGCACCCGCTTAACCTCTGACGGTTCGAATACGTCGGTCGTGATCACCATGTCGAACATTTCGTCATCGAATGGAAGATCTTCGACTGGAGCTTTAACGAATGTGCAGATATCCGCAATGTTCTCAATCTCTGCCAGATCTCTGGCAACTGCGAGAGCTTCTTCGTCAATATCGTTTCCGTAGACCTCGCAACCATAGAGCGATGCCAGCCATCGGGCGTTTCCACCAACGGCACACGCCGTGTCGAGAATCTTGGTCGATTGGTCGATCTCTCGTTCCTGGAGCGCTATTCGGAAGATCGTCTGGTTGGCTCCAACGTGCATGAACTCACCGTAGGAGGCGTGATCCCACCGGGGATGCTCATCAAACCACTGTTGGAGGCGCTGGGTCTTGTTGTTGGGCGTGCTGCTCATTGATCCCTTTTCCGCAAGAAACTGAGGTGATCGTTAGTTGGAAGCAAGTTTGCCAGAAATATGCCCCGACTGTGACAAGTAAGGCGGTCGTTGTTAAACGAAAGCACCCCGACTGAGAATCGGGGTGCTTTCACGGATCAATCGGCTAGAGGACCGATGGGGCGCGATCCGTGTCAACTAGATGTTGATCTGGTCACCATTTGGGAGGACAAAGTCCGTTCCCTGGTCCGAAGGAGCTTGTTCAAACTGACCAATGCCCCGTGGGAAGTGGTGTCCGCGACCTCGATCGTGACGGTGTGGGTGCGAGTGACCTCGACCACTGCGGTCTGGACGGATTTCATCTTTGAGGTCGTCCAGCCAATCTGGCTTGGCGTCCACCCATGCTTGAACTTCGTCAGCCTCCGCTTGAGTTATGATTTCGTTCTCGACTAAGTAGGTGAGCTTCTGCTCAAGGGTCCCTCGCTTACCGAGTCGCTTGAGCTTGTTCATAACGTCAGGCTTTTCATCGTTCCAGGCATCCCATTCATCGGCCTGTTCCTGAGTGATAGTTCCTGCTTCTACAAGTGCAGCGAGTCGCTCATCGTGCTTGGATTCTCGGTTCTCTTCGCGAGCAGTCCGCATTGCATCATCGAGAGCATCACGTTCAACACCGAGGATTTTGGCTACACGATCCTTGATGGAGTCTCGTGGGTTCGACCCATCAACAGGACCTTCCTGTGCGAAAGCCGCACCTGCGATGGATAAAGCACCGAGCAGACCGGCGGTCGCTCCAAGCATTACTTTTCGTTTCAACATTTCTAAATCCCTTCACCACTTGTTGTGGTTGTTCAGCGATTGCCTTGCTTTCACTGTAGGAATCGAATGTTGAGAACTTTTCAAGACAATGTGGAGAAATGTTTAAGGTCGAAGCTCAGAGCCTGGGCTTCCACTTACCTTCTACTTGGACCGCCTCGTCGTCACCAGGCCAGGGAGGAGTTGTGGTTATCATGATGTCCAGAATGGAATCCTCTGTAGACCGGAACTGGAATGTGGTGCCAAGAAGAATTTCGGCTTTGACACCTGCGGACAACTTCAGAACGGTTTCGCCAGAATCAGATTTACGCCAAAGGTCTCCTTTCCCACCGACGCACTCCCAGCTTTCTTCTACAGTCTTGTGGCGAACAGCAATCGTGGTGGTGCCTGGTTGTAGTCGGCAGTGAACCATGCTCGAAGCAGGATCAGGGCTGTTGAGGAGACGGATTTCAGAACCGTCTGGTGCAATTACATCAGGTTCTGCTGGCAAGTTTGAGAGATCGTGCATTTATCGAGTTAGATTTCAGCTGATTAAATCAAAACACCCAGAGCATAAACCCTGGGTGCCTTGATTGAGTGATGACCGAGATTAGGAGACCTGGGCGGTTTCCTCTAGATACAGGAGTGTTGCCTGAACGCGAGGATCAACCGAATCACTCTCTTCGATATGAAGGTCGGTGTAAATGGAGTTGAGCATCGGCTCTACGAGGTCTTCGTCGATCGACAGCTCTTCGGCAATAGCAGAGTCGGCGTAACCCGATGCTATGAACATCAATGCTTCCATCTGACTGTGGGTAAGTCTCTCAAGGATGGAACGTTTTCTCGGGAAGAGGTCGCTCATCACTTCAGGATCCATGGTCACCTGGCCCGAGCTTGCCGATTCAATTGCTCGAACTAGCGAGGCAACGTCCGCAATGCTTTGCTTCAAGAGGAATGACCATCCAGATGTCCTGTCGTCCAGGAAGCTTGCGAGGAATTCCTTGTCTCGGTGAGCGGACAGGACTACAACACCAACATTAGGGAACATGTCCTTGATCTCATTAGCAGTTGTGATGCCGTTTGGACCTTCGCCCAGTTCAATGTCCATAAGAACGACATCTGGCTTGGTCTCTTTGGTAATCGCTATTGCTTCTTCACCCGAAGCAGCTGATCCGATTATGTTGAGGAGATCTTCGTTCTCAAGCTTGGCGACTAGTAGTTCTCGGAAGAGAGATTCGTTGTCGCAAACGAGTAGGTTTATAGGTGACTGAGAGTACTCTTCTGAGAAGTCGAACTGCTCGAAAGACATATGTGATTGATTCCTTGCCGTAGAAACCGCTTTTGGCTTTCCCTCAATCAACACTAGGGGCATTGCTAAACGATGTGGCGTTCGCTCGGTTCGCGCGGCTGACCCCGCAGGCTCAAACGTATTTCGAGGAACACTAGGCGCGATCCACTGGGTAAAAACCGCAATAACTAAAAAACCCGCACCAAAACGGTGCGGGCTTAGTTTCATAAAGTTGGGCGAGCTTAGATGAGGCCTCGGCGTTGCGCTTCAGACACTGCGTGCGCCCGGTTGCTAACTCCCATAACGTCGAATACGTGTCGGAGTTCTCGTTTTACCGTTGCTGGGCTCAAGAACAAGTTGTCGGCAATCGCCTTGGTGGTTTCACCCTCTGCGACCATCTTCAGAACTTTTGACTGTCGTTCGGTCAGGTTCTGGTTCACGTCGCCTTGAGTTTGAATCTGGCGATACCGGTCAACTAGTAGAGCATTGAGCGCTGGCGACAATGGAGAGCCGCCACGAGCAGCATCTTTGACCGCTCGTACCAACTCTTCCTGAGAAGCCCTCTTGAGGAGGTAGCCAACAGCACCTGCTTCAAGTGCAGGACCAAGATGGGTGTCACCAAACCCTGACCCCGACGTCCATGCCTGCACGTTCGAAAGTAAATTTTTCTAATGAGGCAACCTCGTGAGATGAAAAGAAGTCTGAGTTGATCGAGGATTTCCACCTGGACTCCATTGATTCGGCAGAGAAAATCTCTATCGCACTGAACGAGCCTGTGTCGGTCATGATCGTTGCGATGTCATCGCCGCCTGAGCTAAACGAGATCTCCGTGATCGCCCTTTCTCCGCCAACCTTCAACAACTCACCAGTCTCAGGATCAACTCGGCAAACGAATGACTGACCCTTCGAATCGGCACCGAACGTGATTCCGTTTGAGTCCCATTGAATCGGAGGACTATCAGCTGTGACAGGGAATCCGGTTCCATTGGCATGAGGGCGAACCGAATCCTCAGTGATCACTCGTGGAGCATTCTCTGGTTCAAGAATGTAAATGTACGACTGAGCAGTCAGACCATACCCGCCAGCTTCAGCAGGGTTTGGTGACCCACTTACCGCTATTTGGGTCCCGTCAGGCGACCACGCGATCGACTCTGTCATGAACAGTCCGTCAGACCAGGATTCATTGTCGGAACCATCAAAACCGCAAACTCGTAATTCGGTGTGAGAACGCGTTTCACGCTCATCGACTGCGTCGGTTATGTAAGCAATCTGTGATCCATCTGGTGACCAAACTGGCGGTCCGTCGTCACCTTCTCCGTCGGTGATCTGAGTAACAACTCCGGTCGCGGTGTCCATTACGAACAGGTGATAGAACGAATCTCCGCGCCATCCGACACCATCCTGTTGATAGCGAATTCGGCGCGCTACTCGTATGCGAGGAGTGTTTTCTGGAGCTCCTGAAATTGCCAGTTCGTCCGGTCCAAGCACAAGACCGCGGTATGCCAGTTTGGTTCCGTCGGGCGACCAGGCATACGCGTCAATGTTGGCATTAGCGGAAGTTACTTGCTCTGCATCACTTCTGGCGACATCCATTCTGAAAATTTGTTTGGTTCCGTCGGAATCCTCATCGAGGAACAACAACTGTGAGCCGTCTGTGGACCAAGTAGGTTTGGCTGCTGTACCCGTTCGAGTTAGTTGGCGGTCTTCATTGGCTTCACCTGTGTTGTAGACCCAAATGTCCGAGGTAGGTTCTACCGACCCTTTTGCTGTTTCCTGGACAGTTGCAGCGACTGAGGAGCCATCCGGAGAAACTGATGGATTGGACGCGGTTTTCAGGTAATAGTGATAGTCGGGTTTGATGTTTGATTTCACGATCGATTCTCGAAGTTCGCTGATCTGGACGTAACGGATTGCAGCGAGTGGTGGAAAGCTAACTGGGTTGAAACAGATTTGTACTGCTGATCCAGCTAGAATCTCGCCTAGTTTGATCCCATCCCAAATTGGAGAGTTTGATGAAAATCGCCGATATTCGAACCGTCGTGGTCGGAAATCCGTGGAAAAACTGGATTTACGTGATCGTTGAATCAGACGACGGATTGATAGGTATTGGTGAAGCAACCGGCGGGCTTGAAACTCAACCTAGAGTTGCTGCTGTCGAGGAGGTCAAGCATCTTGCTATCGGTATGGATCCGAGAAATATCCACGAGATATTCCATAAGATCCACCTTGCAACCTATCTGAACATCTCAGCGGCAATGACGGGTATTGAGATGGCATGTTGGGACATTCTTGGCAAATCGCTTGGTGTCCCTGTGTATACGTTGCTCGGTGGCAAGGTGCGTGACCGTGTAAGGGTCTACGCCAATGGGTGGTACTCGGGTGATCGAACACCTGAAGGTTTTGCGGAAAAGGCGAAAGAAGTTGTTGGCAAAGGCTACACAGCCCTCAAGTTCGATCCGTTCGGTGACGCTCACATGCAGTTGTCACGAAAGGAAACGAAAGAGGCCAAAGCACTCGTTCGTGCAGTCCGTGAAGCGGTAGGTGATGAGGTCGACATCCTGATCGAAGCTCATGACCGGTTCGACACGTTTGCAGCGATCGAGATTGGTAACTGGCTGAAGGACTACGAAGTCACGTGGTTCGAAACACCTGTGATGTCCAACGACGTCCAGGCACTGGTGGAAGTGGCACGGCGTGTGCCAGTCCGGGTGATCGCCGGAGAGCGCATGCAATCCACAACCGAATTCGCAGACTTCCTGTCACACAAGGCCACAGATGTGATCAACCCAGAACCCCTGAAGGTAGGCGGTATTTGGAAATCGTTACAGATCGCCGGAATTGCTGCTGCCAACCATGCTGAAATTGCCCTTCACAACGCCGAAAGTCCGTTCAAAACCATGGTGGCGCTTCACATTGATGCGGTGACACCTAACGTGTTCATCCAGGAATGTTTTGACGACTTTATGGAGCCCTGGGTGAGCGATGTACTGTCTGGATTCCACAGAGTAAAAGACGGTTACTTAGAAATGCCGACTGCACCGGGTATTGGAGTTGAACTAAACGAAGAGGAAGCGAAAAAGCACCCCTACGGAAAGAGTAATTTCTTGCGGATGTTCAGACCCGGTTGGGAGAAGCGCGACACCGCTCAGCAGGAGTAAGCGCTAGCGCGTTCTCACACTGCCTTTGACCATCGATGCTTCGTCGCTGGCGAGGAACGCGAACACCTTCGAAACCTCGTCGGGTGAAACTAGCGCACCAATCTTGGTTTCAAGATCTCCGGAACGCCCACCTGCCTCGTGCATGTCTTCCACATTCGAAATTTTCAGAGGCGTTGCAACAGCACCCGGAAGAACATCGTTTACGCGGATGCCGTACTTCTCAAGGTTTGATTCCATGACCAGGGCGAGTCCATGAACTCCGCCCTTCGATGAGCCGTAGGCAAAAGAAGAGCTACCGCCGTGAACTCCAGCACCTGATGCTGTCAGCACGATCACACCATTCCGCTGCCGTTTCATGACACCAGTCACGTGCTTGCAAATGGTGAACGTGCCGCGCATGTTGATATCAATGACGGTGTCCCAGGTATCGTCAGGAAACTCGTCGAGTTCAACCGCAGCGCCCTGGAGAACCCCGGCGATGTGAATAAGCACGTCGATTCCACCACCGAGCCAGTTTTCAGCTGCAGCAACCGCGCCAGAAACAGCTGCATCATCTCGAACGTCGACGTGCCAGTAACGTGCGTCGCCACCAGATTCGTTGATGTCGGCAATAGTTGCTGCACCGTCTGTGTCGTTCACATCAAACGCCGCTACTTTTGCACCTTGCGCTGCGACGCGCATGGCTGTTGAACGACCGATTCCGGTTGCTGCGCCTGTAACGATTATTCGTTTGCCACTGAGATCTGGCATTCTGAGCTCCTGCTTAGATCAATTACCGGACGATGTTTACTCGTCCCACTTAATTCCTACTCGATCGGCTACACGCCTGATTCCCTCGGCCGCTAGCGGGATTTTCTCTGGCGGAAGATGTTCAACAAGAACGTGAGCCTTCGGATTTACCTTCTGGAGCCCAAGTAGCAGCGCTTCGTTGTCGAGCAGACTTTCAGGTTGGTCGATTATCGACTCTTCAAGGTGAGGTAGAAGAGCTTCTACAACAGTGAAATCCTTGGCATGACAGCCCAGAATTCGGTCAGGAATGAGTTCGTAAAAGTCGTTGATGAGTTTCGTGGTGTTGTATGCGGTGTCGATCGAATCCACGAAGTTCACTGGGTCCATGTTTAGGCCCAAGTTCTTGGATCCAACATCGTCGATCAAGTCTTTGACCTTCTGAGGACTCGATACCGGGCAAACGATTCCGCCTTCGACCGCGATCATCACACCTTCGTTTTCAGCGACCTTGCAAATCTGCTTGGTGCTGTCGACGAGTCGATCCCATACTTCCGGAGAGTGATTGTCCGGATGAGGCATCCATCCACCTTTTGGGTTCATCGAGCCAGGGCGCAAGTATGTGTTTGGACTGCCGAGTCGGGAAGTGACGTTCACCATCCGCTTTACGAACTTGATCTCTTCTTTTCGAACGCTCTCGTCGTCCGAAACGAGATTTCCACCATAGTTCCCAACGGTTTGAGGCATCGGGAAGCCGCGTTCGCTGAACATCGACTTCAGGCGAGAAACATCTTTGTCTTTCATGGACTGGGGGTCGCTTACTCGGATTTGAACCGTTCTGAAGCCGTGTTCGGCTACGTTGTCCAGTACCGCACCGTCGATCGCTTTCCAGTCGCCTGGTACCAGACCTGCAACACCCAGAAGCATAAAAAGACCTTTCTGCTAACTTCACGCTTACAACGGGCGAACGAAGTAACCCAACTGAGATACTTGAACGAGTCTTGAACAACCGAACTCAACCGGTTTGCCCGCATCAATTCGTCAGCAGAACACTTTATCGTTCTCAAACGGGTTTTTGTGAAAAATAGCCGGTGAATTTGTCACGGTAGAAATGCAAACAACTAATCAAACTTCAATTGGTAAAGAGTGGCAGCGAGCAGTTGAACTGGAGCACGCCCAGTCAGATCGACTGAGAGAAGACCTGGATGACGGAGACTTCTGGAAGCCGGTCGCCCATAGATTCACCCCGCCGTCGAAAGAAGAAGCGGGGAATGACGACACCGTTGTTCAACTCGCGAATCTGATTTCCTCGAACGAGACCGTTCTAGATGTTGGCGCAGGTGCTGGACGAATAGCCCTCCCGATTGCCGATCATGCGAAACATGTAACTGCTGTCGAACCATCGGAAGGAATGCGGGAGCGGATGATTCAAACTGCGGAGGCGTGGGGAATTTCTAATCTGTCGATCATCGACTCCGAATGGCAACGGACTGAAGTTGAACCTCACGATTTAGTCGTTTGTGCTCACGTGGTGTACACGGTTCAAGACATCGAATTTTTCGTTCAAAAACTGAGTGCAAACGCGAAAAAACATGTGGCATTGATCTCGTTCAAACGCCCGGCCATGGCGCAGTACTTACCGCTCTGGGACTCAGTACACGGTGAGGTGCGAATTGCTCTGCCGAGTCTCACAGAGATCGAACAGTTATTGCACGCGCTCGATATCGATTACGAAAAGATTCCTCTCGATCCATGGATTTCACGACCGTTCAAGACAATCGAACAAGCTCAAACTGAATCAGAAGCACGTCTGTTTATCTCACCGGGTTCAGAAAAATCTCAAATTTTGTCTAGCGTTCTTGAAGATTCACTTGTTGAAGTTGATGGTGGGTACCGATTCAAATGGTCTGAGCCTCATCGCCCATTCATCGTGCTGTGGAATACTGGGTGACTCGTCAACTCGGACCGTTCATCTGTTCGATGTAGTATTCCGACTGGTGCACCAAATCAACTTTAGCGCGGATACGAGCCATGGTAGATCGCTCATCACAAGAAGACTCTCTGCAGATAGAGAACAAAGATGCTCGCCTTGTTCAGTCACCGCCCGATGTCGAAGAACTCGACGAGCTACAGGATGTAATTGAAGGGCTTGTTGAGTCTGGTGACAGCGCGCAGGCTGTTTCGGAGCTTCAAGAACTCCGAGTGCCAGACAAAGCTGAAGTGCTCGGTGAAATTACCGCTACGAGTGAGCAGGTACTCCTTGGCAACCTGACCAACGAAGAGATTGCAGACGTTCTTGAACATATGGACGTAACCCAAGCAATCGAAGTATCGGGACTCATCGATATCGAACGTATGGCCGGAGTCCTTGATCGAGTGTCGAACGACGTAGCGGCTGATGTCTTGCGCGGAATAGATTGGGCTGATGCGGCGCGAATTCTCTATCACATGGAAGACCGTTCGTCTGTTGGTAATTTGCTCCTGTACCAGGACGATGATGCCGGTGGATTGATGTCTACGGAGTTCGTCGCGTTGCGCGAAACCTGGACGACTGAACGTTCACTGTACGAGCTTCGAAACTCTGGACTTGATCCAGAAGATATGGGGCAATTATTTGCCGTTGATGATTCCGGAGTGCTGGTAGGCGTTCTCGAATTGGCAGAACTGGTGTTTTCTCCAAAAGGGACAACAGTCCGTGGTGTCATGAACCCCGATGTAGTTTCGGTTGAGACTGGAACCGATCAGGAAGATGCTGCAAGGTTGATGCAGCGCTACGAAATCCGCACGATTCCAGTTGTTGATCGGCACGGTGTGCTGGAAGGCACGATCGCGATTGAGGACATTGTTGATGTGTTTCAGGAAGAAGCCACCGAAGACATGTTCCGCATGATCGGTGTGCAAGGAGATGTTCGTAATCTTGACTCGTTCCGGGGCAGTTTTCGTAGTCGAGTTCCGTGGCTACTCGTCAACCTTGGGACGGTGCTCGCCGCCGGTGTTGTTCTCAATATGTTCACGAGCACCTTGGATTCGTTGACGATACTTGCGGTTTACTTGCCAGTTGTGATGGGTCAGGCAGGAATTGCGGGGAGCCAAACACTGACTATCATTGTTCGTTCCATGGCACTTGGTGAAATAAACACGGCGGATGCGCGGATCCTTGCACTAAAAGAAGCGGTTCTGGCGTTTGCCCAAGGTGCAGTGGTTTCTGCAGTGATCGCTGGAATCGTGCTTGCCTGGCAACAGGATCTGGTGATGGCTGCAATCGTGTCTGGAGCGTTGTTTCTAAACATGCTGATTGCAGCATTGTCAGGTGTGGCAATCCCGTTCACGTTGAAAGCCATAAAGATTGACCCCGCAACGTCGTCCTCAGTGTTCTTGACGACGATTACCGATATCGCAGGCATAGTTGCATATATGGGATTGGCAACGGCTTTTCTGCACCTGTTGGTCGACTAAAAAGCTACCCGTCCAGAATCGTGTACCACTTAGCGAGAACGGCTTCTCCGAGTCGTCCTCGTACACCGTCGTCAGGTAGCAGAGGTGCATCAACCATTGAATACGACCAGCTAAGTGAGCCTGCAATTTCAGGTCGTTCTGCTATTGCCTGGAAGAGAGCTTCGAGAGCTGCAGCTTGAGCGTATTCACCTGACGGGTCGGATTCGGTCGGTGTAGGTCGAGCATGAACGGTGTAGAAGAACGTCGGGTTGCCCCAACGTTCGTGAACAGTGTCGACACGCTCCGCAAACTGTGACTCGTAGTATTCAATGTACTCGTCGAATGTGGTGTCGGCAGGAAGCGTTGGGACACCAACGTCGTAGGTGGTGACACCGTTGTAGTCGGCTAGACCCGGGAATTCGTAATTCTTGTTGCTTCCGCTGATCAGAATTTCACCGGAATAAATGCTTCTGATCTTTTCGATTAAGCGTTGTTGTTCCGCTTCAAAGGCAACAATGAACGGATCATCCGAAGGTTTGTCGATGTATTCATACACGTGGAACAGTGGACCCGGGACCATCATGTATTCGGCCTGAATTATTTCAGCGACGGTTGCGTTCCACGTCCACATTTCATCAGCCAGCAACAACCAGCCGCTCCACCAATCTTCGTCCTTTGGCTGGTTGTATGAATCAGACCCTCCAACCGCTTGTTCCATGTTGAATTGGGGACCGAAGAATATTTTGAGCCCAGCATCTCTCGCCAATTGAGCCTGAACGAGTGCATCCTCAATTGGAGTGGCGACTGATCCGCCAACTACTGGACGGTACTCAAGAGTTGGGACAGGGTGCGTCGTGCCGTACGACCAGATCGAAGAAATAACTACCGTGTCGGCGCCAATATCAGCGATTCGCTCATAAGTGGATTCAGAAGTTGAAGTGAACGATTCGCTGAAGAAATCTGGTGTGTAAACACCTTTAGAAAACCCTTCACGGACTGCGTATTTAGGAGCAATACCTGGCCACTTAACGACCC
>Ga0181593_10001497_pt1 | contig 21209 bp, 14 predicted proteins | sample 071ome_19_FD_133756 | JGI IMG/M metagenome (GOLD analysis project Ga0181593, IMG submission 133756) | Coastal salt marsh microbial communities from the Groves Creek Marsh, Skidaway Island, Georgia - 071413AT metaG (megahit assembly) | ecosystem: Environmental > Aquatic > Marine > Intertidal...
CCTCTCTGGGAACGTGTGGGAGTGGTGCTATGACCAGTGGGATGAGTACGCCTACGACCTGAGGCTCGGTGAGCAACACGTCGACCCTGTGGTGCTCAAGAAGCCGAGCGCGACCAAGCGCGTCAAGCGAGGGGGCTGCTGGCTCGACTTCCCCCCCTCCTGCTCCGTCTCACATCGGTTCTGGGGTCCCTCAACTCAGAAGCAGGATGACACAGGCTTCAGGGTAGCTAAGACGCTCTAAGCTCCCCTTGCCCTCATCTCCCTAAGCTCCCCTTGCCCTCATCTCCCTGAGCGCTTGGCCTTGAGTCACCCGCGCTGGGTCACCCGCCTCGGCTCACCTGATTAAGCTCTCCACGAGCATCAGCGAGAGGTTCCCGGCCTCGTTGATCTGCCTGAGGATGTCGATGCCTGCCTGCTGACGGATCTGAGCGCTACTGAGCTCGGCGACCTCGTTGGCGATGTCGGCGTCCTTGATCCGAGAGCCATAGCGCTCAGTCTGGAAGGCCGCCTCGGACAGCGCGCTGATCTCAGAGGTCATACGGTTCTGGAGCCCGCCCATCTTGGTGCGCGCCTGATCGATCCGCCCGATCGCGTGGTCGATCATCACCAGCGCGTCCTCAGCGCCCTCTTGGCTTGTGAGGTCGAGCTTAGCGATGGAGAACTCCGTGTTCACGGCGAGCACCGCCTTATTGAGGCTCCCGATCGTGCCTGGGTTGTTCGCCGCGTCTGGGTCACCCACATACAGCATGCGACCGAGCTTGTTGTCGACGTTCGTCTCGCTGTACTCGAGCAGGATGTTCTCATCTGACTCAAGGACGAGCTTAGAGGCGAAGTTCTGGCTCAAGGAGCCGATGACGTCGATATAGAACTTGTCACCCTTGTAGAGGCGGTGCGCGGCGTCGGGGTCCGAGTTCGGGTCGAACTGCATGAAGACGCCCTTGCCGATGTAGCCGTCACCGCCCACGGTGAGGGTCTGCGCGGTCGAGACGGCGTCAAACTCAATGAAGGTGTTCGCTGGATCGTCATCATCAAGCGCGTCATTGATCGGGCCCCCATCAAGCCGGCGCGCTCGTAGAACAGCTCCCCCATCTACGTCACCCTCCGTGATGACCTCCACCTCAATCGTAGTTGGGTAGGCGGGGTCAGTGTACTGTCCAAAGACCGAGAAGCCACCACGGTACCCGCTCGCTTGGAAGCGGAGCTCATCCCCGACCTCAAAGCTACTCCCGGCGCCAAACTCAAGGGTGAGCCCGTTCGTGATCGCGACGCTGCTCTGCGCGGTGTAGACAGTGGGCTCAAAGACGCTGTTTACGTCAATGGTCATCGTGTCTCCAACCTCTAGGCGATCGACGTTCTCGGTGATCGTGTAGATGGTGCCATCGTTGAGGTGGGGCGCCTTAACCTCCACCGCGTACTGGTCACCAATCTCTAAGACGTCCCCCGTGAGGTTGGCGGTCCATTCGTCATTCTCCTGAAGAGAGCGGACGTTAAGCTCCGCGACGTCCACGTCATCGCTCGTCACGTCGCTCGTCCGGAGCTCTAGGGTGTACTCATCGTCAAAGCCCTTGATCCCATCTGTGACGTTCAAGGTAAGCCCTGAGTCCGCTGTACCGATCACCCCTGTTAAGCTCACGTTCCCATCAGCAGGGACCACCACGGACGCAAAACCACTCCCATCAGCCTTCTCGACCTCAATCGTTGGGGTCTTGGTAAAGTTGATGTTCACGACGTCATCGACGTACTTATCAACATCTGTGAAGCTCAAGACCAACCCGAGCGTGTCATCACCATCAGGCGCGATCGAGCTCCCAAAGAGGCTCGCTTTCTCCGCCGAGTTGAGGACCGCGTCAAGGTCTAGCGTACCCGTACCATCACCGTTAACCGTGACTGATTTAACGAAGTCATCATCAGCGGTTAGAATCTTCACCTGAGTCTTTGTTGTTAAGTCTACAGTCCACGTGGCCCCCGGGTCAGAGAGGGGGTTCACGACATCTAAGACGACCCCTGTTGGCCCACTAAACAGCCCCGTTGCGTCTAGGTCGATCTCAGCGCCGCTCGCTGTGGAGATGTCAACCGTGTCGCTGTCCCCCACCACTCTATTCCCGTTCACATCAAGCTTATGTACGGTCGCCTTAGGTCCTGTCACACTAAAGGTGTAAGAGTCTGAGTCCCCTGATGTTGACTGCTCAAGGTCAAGCGTGAAGCCAGGGTCCGAGGCGAAGAAGCCTTCGGCCTGGAGATTGACTGAGGTCGAAGAGGTTGGAGCGCTGAATGTGACAGCCACACCCGGATCACCTGGGACCGCAGTGTCCTTAATGAGGAATGAGTGTGTCTCTGACACCTCAATATCAAAGCCAGTGCCCGCGGTGATCGTCGCTCCCGTAAAGTCTACCCTGACTTCACCTAACCCGAAGTCCGTCCCAAGATCAAAGGGCTGTGTGCTGACGCCCGCTAAGTCACCATGGAAACCTGAGATATCGAAGAACGTCGAAGCAGCCCCAAAGCTAAACTGGAGCGTGTTCGCGGAGATAAACACCGCCTGAATTGACTCAGTTGTGTTATTCCAAGGGTGTTCAACGTTGGTAAAGGAGTACGCTACATCTGCGATCGTGCCCGCATCAATTCCGCTGTGGTCGATCAAGGTCTCTTGCGTCCCGGTGTAGTCTACAGAGAAGCTCCTGTCCCCCTCAACGCCATTATAGGTCCCCGTAGCGCCTAGATTGAAGTCAGCGGTCCCAACCTTATTAAACGTCGGGGCGACATAGTCAATCTCGAGCGAGACGTCACCATCATGGATCCCTGTGTAGATGTTGTTGGTTGCGTCTAGGGTGATCCCACCAGGGCCACCAAGCGTGACCTGTGTCCCTTCAAACCCAATCGAGAGCCCTCCAGTCCCGAAGTTCCCTGTGTAGTTATCCGTCAACACGGGTCCAGGAGTGACATCCTCGACCCCATTTGTATTATCATTGACCGAGAAAATAGAGGCCGAGCTGTCATTCACAAACCGGACGGTGAGGTCCTTGTCGCCATACGCGCCGTTATAATCACCAGACACGTCGATCGTGCCCGTGTCATCAACGACCCCCGAGTCTACTAAGTCGGAGGTGACAAAGTTGTTCGTGAAGGTGATCCCGAAGCCATCAGCGATGACCTCCCTAGTCCCTGAGGTCGCCGTGAAGGTCTTCGACGCGAGCACTGAGCCATCGTCCACGGAGACCAGCTGAGCCTCGATTTGGCCAGAGGCGGAGATGTTGGCGTCCCCTACGACGACGTCTGTCCCACCTACTCGAGTGAGGCTCACGATGACATCTTCACCGAGCTGGTACGTCACAGCGTTGAGGTCAATTGTGATCTGTCCCTTATATCCTAGCGCGTCATTTTCAAGGATATATGACCCACCCTCCAAGCTCTTTGTCCCATCAGGCTGGGTGATTTGAATCTGAGTGTCACCGCTCGCCGAAGCGATGCTGAACTGCACTCCTGCGCCGATGTCAATCAGCCCTGAGCGGGCGATGGTTGTCCCTGTAACTGACTGAACAGTCCCATCGCCTGCGGTCCCAGTGATCGTGTACTCAAGCTGAGCCGCGTCTGTCTCATCAAACTCTGAGTCAGCGTTGAGGACGCGACCCTCCTGAGCGACACGGACGCTCACTGTGGCGTCATTGAAGGAGCCATCATAGCTCCCCACAAAAGAGAACGCGCTCACGGCGTAATCACCGACGACGTCCGCGTACTCATCTCCCGTCACAGGGACTGTGGCGTTGTTCGTGGTAGCCTCAATCGAAGGGGTGCTGTCTTCAAAGGCTAAGACGACGCCGTCAACGAGCGTGTTCCCGTTGATCGCTGAGATTGTAGCTCCTGCTGAGATGAGCTGATCCACACCCCCATTCGCCGGACGGAAGAGCACCTGATACTCAGCGACCCCTGTGATCCCAGCCTTCGTCACATCAAGGATATAGGTCCCATCTCCACGCTCATCCACGAAGTCGCTCGCTGATGAGCTCAGCGTGACGTTCTGCTCTGTCTCATAGCTCCCCGAGCCACCACCGCTCTCGGCGATCACATCTCCAGTGCTCACCCCAACATACTCAGGAGATTGACCGGGGAAGTTGATACTCAGCCCATCGCCGATGTCGATATCCGTGTCGGCGGAGATTGAGAAAGTCGGAACAGAGGTTGTCGTGACGCCATCAACTGTGTTCGTCACCCTCAGCTTCGCTAAGTTATCTCCTTGAGTGTAGCCCGTCTCAACGACCTCGATGTTCTTCACCATGTTGACGTCGCCGGTGTAGCTGTCAAAGTCACCCACCAGCGCGATGTCGGTCCCAACAACCGCTGAGTCAGCTTGCTTAAAGACCGCGTCATACTCTCGGGAGCTTGCGTTCACATGGACAACACTTGAGTTGATGCTCTCACCGCGAGGCGTCCCCCCAAACTCGATCGTGAGGTTCTCACCTGACTGGTTAAGCGCCGCGCCGAGGTTGTAAGGCACGCCAGCGTCCACTGTAAAGGCAGCGATGACGCCGGCGTCGACGTCTGTCGTGACCTCAATACGCGCGTGGTCTTCATCACCGTCAGTGCTCCCAGCGCTCACCACTGTGAGGGTATACACTCGATCTGGCGCCTCGTTATAGGTGCCAGCCACAACAACCTCTCCGATAAGTCCGTTGTTGTCCGTACCATCTGCTGGCGTGAAGTATACGCCAGAGACCCCAGTGACCGCGCCTATCGTGCTTGTGCCTGTCGCGCTCCCGTTGATTGTAGTCACGAGGAAGCTGAAGTCCTCACCATCAGGCCCCGAGCCACCCTCAGCGGCCTCAGCGGCGTCGGTCTCGCTCGCGGTCTCGCTCAGGATCCTAAATTTGGCGTCCCCGAAGCCTCCACCCTCGATAAATTGCACGACATAGTCGATGTTCTCAACGCCCGGATCAAAGCTCCCACCGACATCAAACGAGGTGATATTTGAGCCGGGCTGAGGGAGCTCGGTGATGTGCATGATCGTGCCGAAGTAGTCCGCGGAGGTGTCAACAGGTGACGGCGTAAAGGAGTCAGTGCTCGCTTGGAGACCAGGCTCTTGGCTGCTCTTCTCCACGACGCCCTTGAGGTTGATCTCGTCCCCGGAGGTGTCGGCGAGGCCGATCGACAGCATGGTCTTCATGTTGCTGTACTTGATCTGGATGTTACGGCCGTCCTCGGCGATCAGCTGGAGCTGGCCTTGGCTGTCGAGCTGAGCCTTGACGCCCGTCTCTTGGTGGGCGCTGTTGATCGTGTCTCGGAGCACGCCTGTCGCGTCAAAGTCCTCGATGTGGAAGCCTGAGAAGCCCACCCCGTTGATCGAGAAGTGGTTCTGTGCGTCGAGGGTGTACGGGCCGATCGCGCGGTTGGCGGTGATCACGTTCGCGGCGACGCGCGCGGTCACCCCCGTGAGGTGTGAGGCGCTGTTGATCGCCTTGGCCTTAGCGATCGCTGAGCCTGCCTTGTAGGACAGCGAGAAGGCGTCGTCGGTCTCGGTCGTCCCACGGATCTGGACGTTGTTGATCTTCAGGTCGCCGTCGCTCAAGGTCCCGAGGTACACCCCTCGACGCTCCGACTCATAGTGGGCTTGACGGCTCATCTCGTGGGTGTCGACCTTGAGGAGGTCGAGCTTGAGCGAGTTGATCTCACCTGAGGGCTGATCCACAAAGATGTCGAGGCTCTTGGCGCTCCCGTCCATCAGCTTGATCCCGTTGAACTTCGTCTGCTCAACAGCCTTGTCGATGAGGTCGATCATCTGCTCGGCTTCTGCCTGGAGCGCCTGACGGTCTGCGGCGTTGTAGGTCTCATTCCCCGCCTGCACGCTCAGCTCACGGAGCCTCTGGAGCGCGTTCGTGATCTGGCTCAACCCACCCTCAAGGGTCTGGGTGAGCGAGAGCCCGTCGTTCAGGTTGCGGATGCTCTGCCTGAGCCCTCTCAGCTTCGCCTCTGCGAGGAGGGTCGAGCCGAGCCTGCCTGGGTCGTCCGCCGCCGTGTCCACCCGCACCCCAGACGAGATGCGTCGGAAGCTGTCGGAGATGGTCCCTTGCGTGTCGCGCAAGGCGCGCATGTTACGGAGTGCAGCTACGGGTGAGTTGATCGTGAGCGCCATTAAAGAGCCCCTTCAGTCCTTGAAAGTTGGCTGATACGCAGACACACGCGCACCGAATCCATGGTGTCACGTTGCTGTATCTGTGTCGGTTTCATATTGGTTTTGACACAGGTGACAACCCGCCTTCAATAGAAAAACTGACTAACTTTCTTAACACTAGGTCCACCCCCTAAGAGAGAGGTCTACCCTGGGCTACTCTGGGCGCCTCACAGGCGACGATGCTGTTGAACAGGGACCGCGCCTCTGACCTCATGTACCCTGTTTACGTCGACCTCAGCTAAGCAGAGCCCTTCGCCGTGCCCTGCGTCAGCCTTCACGATCCCCCATGGGTCAATGATGAGGCTGTGTCCATAGCTGACGCGCTTACCTCCCTCGTCGTGCTGACCCCACTGCGCGGGTGCGATCACCCACGCTTGGCATTCGATCGCTCGAGCCTTAAGCAAGGGATGCCAGTGATCCTTACCCGTCGTGAGCGTGAAGGCGGAGGGGACGACGATCAGCTCAGCGCCACGATCAACGAGCGCTCGATAAAGCTCAGGGAAGCGCACATCATAACAGACGCTCATCCCAATTTTACCAAGCGGGGTGTCGACCACCACCACCTGGTCACCCGGCTCAACCGAGTCCGACTCACGGATCGTGACCTTACCCCGGACGTCTACATCAAAGAGGTGGATCTTTCGATAGGTCGCGAGCGTCTCACCCTCAGGGCTGAGCAAGACGCTCGTGTTATAACAGCGGAGCTTGTCTATCTTTCCTTCATCATCGATCCGCTTCTCTGCGATGGAACCCAAAAGCAGATGGACCTTCAGCTCTTTAGCGAGCGCCTTGAGGCGCTTTACGCTTAACCCCTCGAGGCTCTCAGCCTTGTCTACCTTATGAAATTGAGGGCCAAGCAGGGGGGTCGCCTCAGGGGTCGTGATCAGCTTCGCGCCCGCCTCAGCTGCCCTGCGGATGAGGCGCTCGGCGCGGTCGAGGTTCCCCTTCACGTTCTCGTCGGAGCGGAGCTGAACACAAGCGGCGAGGTAAGGCTCGATGTTAGGCCTGTGTGAGTTAGGGTTCGTTACAGTTGACGCGGGTAATCTCACGGTCATCCTCCTCATATCCTGGCTCAGCGTATGCGATCCTGTGCGCCGCTGTCACCTTTAAGTGTCTTGAAGTAAGCTGATCGCTCGCTTGACCTCATCCTCACGTGTGTATCGACCTACACACAGCCTGATCACCCTGCTCGCCTCCTCAGCGCTGAGCCCAAGCGCGCTCAGCACGTGGCTCGGTGACCCCTTACCGCTGTGACACGCCGAGGACTGAGAGAAAATGACCTCGCCCGCCCATCGATCCACGACCCGCTCATACAGCGCAGGCGGGCAACGCAGGCTGAGCGCTCCACTCACCCGAGGCCCCTCAGCGGTGAGGGACGCCCCAAGCGCGCTCAGCTCACTCAACAAGAGGCTCGAGAGCCTTGAGGTGTGCTCTAGATCAACGCTGTGACGTGCGCTCACGAGGCCCGCAGCGACGCCGATCCCAACGGCTTGATGGGTCGCGACTGTGCCTGGCCTAACCCCCCGCTCTTGCCCTCCGCCAAACAGAACGCGAGGGAGGCTCGTGTTCGCCCTAGGACCTCTCAACCATGTGACGAGCGCGCCCACCCCCTTTGGGCCATAAAACTTGTGCGCGGAGAGCGAATAGAGGTCTACGTCAAGCGCGCTCAAGTCTACGTTGAGCTTCCCCACCGCTTGAGCGCCGTCGACATGAATCAAGCACGTCGGGTGAGCGCGCTCTCGCACCAGCTGAGTGAGCGCCTCGATCGGCTGGATGACCCCAAGCTCGTTGTTGACGTGCATCACGCTCACGAGCTTGACGCTTGGGTCAAGGCGGTCAGCGAAGGCCTCGATGTCAACCTGCCCAAGCGGAGAGAGCGGGGCGAGCTTCAGCTCAACCCCGTGTCTCACGCTGAGGGCTTGAAGGGTCCCAAGCGTCGCGCTGTGCTCGCTCCGCTGTGAGAGGATCGACGAGGGCGTCCCCCCCTCGCTCAGGATCGCGCTCATCGCCCCCTCAAGCGCGAGGTAGCTCGCCTCTGTTGCGCCGCTCGTGAGCGTCACGCGCTGAGGCCTGACGCCGAGCAGGCGGGCGAGCGTCGCTCTACTCTCCTCGACCTCCTCCCGAGCGATCCACCCGAGCGCGTGCGCGCTGCTTGGGTTCCCGAAGCGCTCCTCTAAGCTTGAGCGCATCGCCTCAATCACCTCGGGCGCGCATGGGGTCGTAGAGAGGTGGTCAAGGTAGATCAAGGCTCCCCCTCCCCTTCAGCGACTCGGCTCAGTGATCCCACGCACCAAGGTAGGCGCGGGGTCATGGGCGCGGTCACAGCTTGAACAGCTCTCGGCCGGGCTCGCCTCTGAGGCGCACTCATGACAGCCCTCAAGGTATTCGAGGCTCTCTGAGAGCTCGCGCTCAACCTCTTGAAGCGTCCTCAAGGCCTCCCTCACCCCCTGTAGTTTCTCCCGGTACATCCCCTCAAGGGCGCTCATCCCCTGAGGCGCGGTGGGCTGTGAGCGCCATGACTCGATGAGCTGTTGAATCTCCGTGAGTGAGCAACCGAGCGCCTTTAAGCGCTGGATATACTCAAGCCTTGTGCGCTGAGACTCATGATAAAAACGAAAGCCTCCCTCACTCCTCTCTCTTGGTGTGATGAGGCCTCGCTCTTCATAGTGTCTCAACGCGCGGGGCGTCAGCTGGACCTCTTGGGCGAGCTCGCTGATCTTCAAGAGCGACTGCGCGCTGTTATCGGGGGAGGTCCGTTTCATGTCTCACCCCGCTCATCAGAGGGGTCAGCGCTCACCACGCCCTCCCCTTGACTTAAGTCACGCTGTCTGATCACCCGCCACAGCGCTCTCGCCTCACTCAGGTCTGTCGGCGCGCTCGCGCTCCCTTTCACTTTCTTGCTTAACTGAGCGAGGCTCATCACCTTCGTCTGCTCGCTCGAGCGCACCTTAAGCGCTCCGCCTACATAGACTACGCCATAGCGGACGGAGACCTTTGACCATTTCTTTGAGCGCGCGATCCGCTTCACGACCGCCCTGAACCGTTGATCATGCGCGGTCGGGTTTATCAAGGTCTCCTCTACCGCTCCACCGCGCTCTGCAGTAAGCTCATATCCCCAGCGCTCCTCGTTGAGCGCTCCCGACGCGTCCCCCTCGAGCGGGCAGACCCTCAGGAGCCACAGCCCCTCTCCAAAAACCGTGACAAAGTCCATCGCTAACCGCTCTGAGTCCCCCCCCTTTTTATCGATCAGCTGAGGCGACTCGAGGACCGCGAGCCCTGCGCTTGTCAGCCGAGCGCGCACCTGTGAGCGCGCCTCGTTTCTCAGCGTGACCCGCCGAGCCTCAGCGTCGTGGTGAGCGTCTAGAGCCGGAGCTCGCTCACCTCCCGCTCGACGTGAGAGGACCCAGAGGAGCCACAGCGCGAGCAAGGACATCGCTAAGGCGACTGGCCCTACTTCGCTCATCATCTTGTCCCAATAGTAACCCATCAAGACCTCCTCAAGCTCAACACATCACAGAGACCCACAGCGCGCCACCGAGAGCCCCCCTCATACGCCCTCTGCCCCCATCCTTGCAAGGTTCAATCTTGTCCACACGTTCAAACTTGTCCACACACAGACGCTCACTCTACGAGGAGCGTTGAGGCGCGCGTAAAGCTCATTAAATACATCCTGAGCGCCCCTCGCTCACCCTCTGACAAGCGCTTATAGCCCTCACGCGCCGAGGCCCCCTCGCCACCATGCCATAAGATCGCCTCTTCGACGGTCTGCGCGCGCCCGTCATGCAGGTAGGGAGCGGTGTCCGCGAGCCCCCAGAGAGGCCGGGTCAGCCACAGCTCGCCCGCGACCTCCCCTGAGCCGTCAGGGAGCCGCTCGGCGGTCGGCTCAGCGAGCTCAGGCCCCATATCATGACGTCTAAGGTCCGTAAACGCGAACAGGGCGGTCCCCCTTGGGATCGTCCCGCTCGGCGTTGGTGAGAAATCCACCGTCCTAAGGTTTGGCTCTTGCCCGCCCTCTTTCAGGTCCACCTCAAAGCGTCGCTCTCCCTGATTAAACGGTAGAGGTCTCCACCTGAAGCGCAGGTCTGTCCGGTGGCACTCCGCGCACCCCACTGACTCAAAGAGCGTCCTCCCTTGCGCCCACTTGAGCGCGAGACGTGAGGAGTGAGGGGGCTTGATGACCGGCGCCCCGAGCATGCTCACATAGGCCGCCATCGCGACCCCCTGCCCCGAGGCGAGCTCTGCCTGCTTCCCATCCCCATCAGGGTCATATCTTGACCCCTCACCTAGGTACACGGCGTGGTCAGGGCGAGAGATATGTGCGTCGATCCGATGCTCGCTCTGTAGCCCGTGGTGGACCTGTAGCGCCTCCTCACAGAGCGACACGAGGTCGGCATGTCGACCTTTCCAGCCAAATGGCCTCACTTTGAGGTCGCTGGAGATCCCAGTCACCTTTGAGGTGTCGAGCTCACCGCTTGGGGTTGCGCTCAGCGACCCAAGGTCGATCCCGATCGGCTTCAGCGGTAGAGAGTACGCTCGGTTCAGGGACTTTGCCCTCGCTAGGACCTTCGCGCGGGTCTCATCGATCGCGTCTTGCATGTCACGCGCCACGAGGCTCAGGTAGCCTAAGCCCATGACGTGAGGCGGGTCCCTTCGGGTGGCGCTCGAGAGGGTCTCCCCATCTCCTCTTAACAAGGTGAGCTGGCTACCTGAACCAGAGCCATCAGGGCCCCCCGAGAAGTGACACGCGCGACATGAGCTCCCATCTAACCCACCAAGCTCACCTCGATGGATCGGCTGTAGTGGCGGTGGGCTGTGGTCATCCTGATAGACGCGCTCAGCTTGCTGTGGGCCTCGCGTCGCTCCGCCACCCTTGTCGAACTCTGCCTCAAAGGCCTCATCTGCGACCCTGAACAAGGTGTCAAAGGCTCTTTTTTTGAGGAGGTTCTGAATAAAAACCACCCCAAAGTTGGCCTCATAGCGCTCATTAGGGTCTACAGCTCTCACCATCCGCCCCGCGCGCTGACCGAGCCCGATCTCAACAGCGTCCTCAAGCCGGGCCTGGAGGGCTCGCCGTGTAAAGGGCTCCGCGGGTAGCTCGGTGGCGACAGCAAAGCTACAGAATGACACCCACACGCTTAGGGGTAAATATGTAAGCGGGGCACTGTTTCTCATTTGCCTACCTCACCTGATTGACCTGTGAACTCAAGTCAGCATAGCCTAGCAGGCTCACGCTGACCACTCTTGGGTCACTTGTCTCGCACTGAGCCACATAGACACCTAGCAATCAGGCGACATTTGAGATACAAGCTGATATTTGCGTGACTCACGCGACGTCACAACGACTGAATCGTCATTCATTAAGATCCTTACCACACACTCGGGAGATGTCATGACGCACCACCCCATCTCTGGCGGCCTCAGCGCCGCGATGTTCCTCGCCGCGCTCGCGCTCGCCGCGGGGCTCTTTGTCACCGCGATCGTGATGCGCTACAAACAGCTCACCATGGGTAAGCGAGCGGAGGTCCGCTGGGATAACATTGGCGCGCGCATCGGGAACGTGATCACCTATGTACTCTTGCAAAAGCGACTCCCACGCAACGGCTACCTGTACAGTGGCGTACTCCATATGTTCATCTTTGGAGCCTTCGTTGTCCTGAGCGTCGACACGATTAACTTTGTGACAGACGGCCTGTTTAAGACCCTCGGGCTCTTCACGGGCGCGACCTCAGAGGGGCTAGTACACCTGCCCTTCAGCGACACCTACTACCAAGGGCTCGCGGACACCTTCCGCTTCCTGTGCATGGTAGGCCTGACGATGGCGTTGATCAACAGGACCATCATCAAACCCGAGCGCCTCCCCTTAACTAAGGACGCCCTCTACACGATCTTCTTTATCTTCAGCCTGATGGCCTTTGAGGTCGCTCAGACCGCCTTCCACCTCGCGCTCCCCGAGAACAAAACAGAGCTCGCTGAGAAGGGCTATATCTGGTTCAGTGGGAGCTTCGCGAGCTGGCTGAGCGCGGGTAACATAGACGGAGCGAGCACCGCGAGCTACGCGACAGGCTATCAGGTCGCGTGGTGGGGCCACCTCATCACCCTGCTCGCCTTCAGTAACTATGTCCCTTGGAGTAAGCACAGCCACGTCTTCGCCGCCCCATTGAACATCTTCTTTATGAGCCTCCGGCCCAAGGGTGAGCTCCGTAAGATGGAGGAGCTCAGCATCGAAGACGAGGAGAACATGCCAGAGTACTTCGGCGCTCGCTCCCTTGAAGACCTCAGCTGGAAACAGCTCTTCGATGGCTTAAGTTGCACCGAGTGTGGTCGCTGTAACGACAACTGCCCAGCGAACCTCAGCGGGAAGCCCCTCAAGCCTATGGACGTCATCGTGGACATCAAGCACCACATGGAGGACCGCTTCAAGGCCCGCTCTACCGAGGTCAACGTTGAGGAGGACCCACGCATGTGGCTCACGAGCGGTGACCCTGACGTGCGTGACCAGGTCGTCATCGACCCTGACGTGCTGTGGTCCTGCACTACCTGCCGAGCCTGTATGGAGGTCTGCCCAGTGGGTAACGAGCACATCCCTGACATCATCGACCTGCGCCGGTATATGACGATGACCGAGGGCGCGGTAGGGCATGGCGCTGATAAGGCCCTCAAGAACATGGACCGCAAGGGCAACCCATGGGGGATCACCAAGAACGACCGCCTCAAGTGGGCTGAGGGCCTCGATGTAGAGGTCCCCGTTTGGGACAAGAAGAAGCCTGCGGACGTCCTGTACTGGGTCGGCTGTGCAGGCGCGAGCGACCTCCGCGCTCAAAAAGTCACCCGCTCCGTGACTCGGTTGATGAACAAGGCGGGCGTAGACTTCGCGGTCCTCGGGAAAAAGGAGAAATGCACGGGGGACTCAGCGCGTCGCCTAGGCGACGAGTACCTCTTCCAGCAGATGGCAGAGGAGAACGTCAACACCCTCAACAACGCGGGGGTCAAGAAAATCGTCACGCACTGCCCACACTGCCTCAACGCGCTCAAGAACGACTACAAGGAGTTTGGTGGAGACTATGAGGTCGTCCACCACACCGAGCTCCTCTCTCAGCTGATGAGCGAGGGGAAGCTCAAGCCTGAGGCGGGCGGTGAGCAGAAGCGCGTCGTCTACCACGACTCTTGCTACCTCGGTCGTTACAACGAGATCTACGACCCACAGCGTGACATCCTCGACGCGCTCCCAGACGTCAAGCGCGTCGAGAGCGAGCGACACCACCAGAAGGGCCTCTGCTGTGGCGCAGGTGGTGGTCAGATGTGGATGGAGATGGACCTCGGTGAGCGGATCAACTATGTGCGTACAGATGAGCTCCTGAAGACAGAGCCTCAAGTGATCGCGGTCGCGTGTAACTTCTGTATGACCATGATCGATGATGGCGTGAAGGGGCGTGACAAGGCGGAGGAGGTTGAGGTCATGGACCTCGCAGAGCTCCTCGACATTCGCACCGGTGACGTGCCACAGGCGGTGGTCGCTGAGGCGAGCGAGGGGTGAGCGAGCCTCACCCGCTCACCGCTGAGCACCCGCTCGCCAGGCCGTACCTCGCAGGGTCAGCGCGCTGCCCTGTCCTTAGCCCCTCAGGCGAGCGCCTCGAGGGGGTGGGGGGGCGCTTTGCGCCGGGTGAGGAGCGCTTCTATGTGCATGAGAGGCCCCTGTACCGTGCCTCTGGTCACGGCGCGCACTGCATGGCGCACATCTTAAAGCAGGGCCAGAGCACAGATGAGGCGCTCAGGTCGATCGCTGACGCCTCAGGGCTCGCCCTTGATGACCTCGGCTACGCGGGTCGTAAAGATCGAGACGCGCTCACGACACAGTGGATCAGCGCGCCCTGCTCCCCCGATCAGCTCCGCTCCTCAGATCCTGACGTGATCATCCTCAGCGCTTATCCACATGACCAAAAGCTCAAGCCAGGGCACCTCGCAGGCAACCTGTTCTCACTCTTCATCGATGAGCTCACAGCGCCAGAGGCGCTTGAGACCTCAGCGGAGCGACTCACGAGGGGGCTCCCGAACTACTTTGGACCACAGCGCTTTGGTAAGCCGTGGTATGCGACCCCACTTGATAAGGGGGCCTCGCACCCCCTCGATGAGCAGGGGCGTTATCTCCAAGATCCGCTCAACCCTGCGACTGACAACGTAGACCGAGCGATCCAGACCCTCTTAGCTGGGGAGAGGCGAGGTCGAAGGCCCAACAAGCGCCTCCAGAAGTTGACTTTATCTGCCTTCCAGAGCGCCCTCTTTAACCTCTGGCTAGGTGAGCGCCTCCGTGACGGTCTTGGCCAGCAGGTCATTGAGGGTGACGTGTGTAGAAAAACAGAGGGAGGCACCTTCAACTCCAGTAACCCAGAAGAGGACACCGCGCGCCTCTTGAGAGGTGAGATTGACGTGCTCGGACCCCTCGTGGGCCCCAAGCTCTTCCCTGCCCGTGCGCTCGCGAGAGCGCGAGAGGAGTCGCTCTATGAACGATGGGAGCTCACCGCGGAGCTGAGAGCCCAGATGGGACGCGCCTGGCGTGGTGACCGTCGCGCGATGACGCTCCGCCCCCTTGGGTTAAGCGTACGTCGAGAGGGCGCAGGCGCCTGGCTCAGCTTCGCCCTCCCCTCTGGCGCCTTCGCCACGACGATCGTGGGCGCCCTGATCGACCCAGAGGCGAGCTTCAGGAGGAGCGTGGACACTCGATAGCGCCCCTCACCCCTCGCTTATGAAGGCCACACCGCTCGGGGCGCCTCGCAGGACAGCGACTCGAGCAGGCTATAGAAACGATCACCGTCCATCTCCTTGGCCCCAAAGCGCGCCAGGTGATCGGTGTAAGCTTGGCAGTCGATCAGGGCATAATCAAGCTCCGCGAGCGCCTCAACGAGGGTCGCGAAGACGACCTTAGAGGCGTCTGGCGCGAGGGCGAACATCGACTCCCCACAGAACACCCTGCCGACCGTGATCCCATACAGCCCCCCCACAAGCTCCCCATCACGCCACGCCTCAGCGCTGTGGGCGATCCCCGCTCGATGAAGCGCGCACATACCCGCCTGAAGCGTCTCCGTCAGCCAGGTCCCATCTTGGTCGGGGCGAGGCACGAGCGCGCAGTGGCGCAGGACCTCGGGGAAGGCGGTGTCATAGCGAAGCTCGTATACGCCACGGTTGATCGAGCGCCTGAGGCTCCGGTTGACCCTCAGCTGGTCAGGGAAGAGCACCATCCGCTCATGTGGAGCGTGCCAGAGGGGTGGGGTCTCACCCTCTTGATACCAAGGGAAGATCCCAAGGGAGTAGGCGAGGGCGAGCCGAGCGGGGGTAGGCGCCCCACCCACCGCGATCACCCCACTCTCATGCTTGGGTCCACGTGGGGGAGGGAGGGCGAGGTCCTCATCATTGAGCTGGTACACCATGAGCGCTCCTTGTGCCTGTACAGGATTGAACACGGCTCAGCTCAAGCATAAAGGAGGGTGACTTGTCTATTCCTACGCGTCAGGCTATTACCCCCACGTCGCTCTGATCCCTGAGCGTCGAGTGACCAGCGAAAGAGTGACATGCCCACCGTAGAGCTAGACCCTAGCGCCCCCCACGTCATCCTAATCCTCACCCTGATTGGGGTCCTCTTTGGGGTGATCAACACCCTCGCGGGTGGGGGGTCCGTCTTGAGCCTCCCTGCCCTGTTACTGCTTGGGCTACCCCCTCACGCAGCGAACGCGACGAACCGGGTGGTGGGGATCACTCAAACCCTCAGCGCGCTGTGGTCTTTTGCTCGAAAAGGCGAGCTGAGGGGGACACCTGTCGCGCTGATCGCCCTCATCGCCTCTGTCGGTGGGGTCATCGGCGCTCGCCTCTCACTCTTACTCAGTCAATCACAGATGAACCTGTGTATTCAGCTCTGCCTTGGCTCGATCGCCACCTTTACGCTCCTCGCCCCCAAGAGGCTCTTTGAGGAGCCCCCTCCCCCCGCCCGCTCCCCAAGCGCACAGCTCTTTGGCGCCCTCATCGCCTCGCTATATGGGGGCTTTATCCAAGCGGGGATCGGCCTCGTGAGCCTATATTATATGCGCTTCATCTGTGGCCACACCCTCGTCAAGGCGACCGCGCTGAAGGTGGTCTTCATCACCGCCCTGACCATCCCCTCCCTCTTGACCTTCATTTATTATGGTCAGGTCTGGTGGTTGAGCGGTGTAGCGCTCGCCTTTGGGGGGCTCTTAGGCGCCCAGCTTGGGGTGCACCTGTCGCTCGGCGCGCAAGGAGGTAAAGTGATCCGGACCGCGCTCCCGTTCGCGGCGATCTTAATGCTGATCGGCCTTGTCTGGCGTACGTTGGGGGGCTGATTTTTTGAGCGAAATGAGCGAAAGAGGGCTCACGAGGCTCATGAGGCTTTCTTTTTGATCAGCGCTTCACTTAGAGTGCTCACCGCAACACAGATAGACATGCACACAGAGGAGGGTGTATGAGCGGAGATACAGTATCGAGCGTTTTTCAAGAGACCATCCGTAAGCACGGTGACCGCGTCGCGGCGACCCATAAGGTAAACGGGCAGTGGACCAAGGTCACCTGGAGTGAGCTTGGGGCGCGCGTCAACCAGGTCTCAGCGGGCCTCACCTCACTCGAGATCCCTGTTAAGGCGAGGGTCGGCATCATCTCAAACACCCGCCTGGAGTGGGTCACAGCAGACCTTGGGGTCCTCGGCGCTGGGTGCACCACCGTCCCGATCTACCAGAGCAGCATCGCTGATGACGTCCAATACATCATCAATGACGCCGAGATTGTCTGTGTGTTCGCTGAGGACGCGGAGCAGATCAAGAAGCTCTACAGCATTAAAGAGCAGATCCCCGCGGTGAAGCGAGTCGTCTGCTTTGAGGCCTGTGAGGACGACGGCTGGGTGATCAGCTGGGATGAGTTCTGCGCTAAGGGTGAGGAGCTCTGGAGCGCAGATCAGGCCACGGTTGAGGGTCGCTTAGGCGAGGTAAGCCCAGATGACCTCCTGACGCTGATCTACACCTCCGGGACGACCGGTCGCCCTAAGGGCGTCATGATCACTCATGACAACATGATCTATGAAGCAGAGGCGATCGACTCAACCGGCATCATCACCTCCCAAGACACTCAGCTGCTCTTCTTGCCTCTCGCGCATGTCTTCGCGAAGGTCTTAGAGGTCACTTGGATTAAGCTCGCTCATGAGATGGCCTTCGCGGAGTCGATCGCCAAGGTGGTCGAGAACATGAAGGAGACGCGACCCACCTTTATGGCGTCGGTGCCACGTATCTTTGAGAAGGTGTACGCGAAGGTCGTCAGCAAGGCGACCTCGACACCTGGCCTCAAGGGTAAACTCGCGCGCTGGGCCTTCAAGAAGGAGAGCTGGGCGACTGAGCTTGAGCTGGCAGGAAAGACACCAAGCGGGCTTGGCTGGAGCCTCGCTCAGAAGCTTGTCTTATCCAAGGTGCAGGCGAACCTCAGCGAGACCTTTGGTGGCCGGCTCAAGTTCTTTGTCTCTGGAGGCGCCCCGCTCCCTGCAGACATCGCCTATTTCTTTAAGCACAACGACGTCATGATCCTTGAAGGCTACGGGCTCACCGAGACCTCCGCGGCGACCTGCGTCAACCGACCAGACGCCCTCAAGATCGGGACTGTCGGCCCTGTCATCCCTGGGACCGAGGTCAAGATCGCAGAGGACGGGGAGATCATGATCAAGGGCCGTGGGGTCTTCCAAGGCTACTGGAACAAGCCTGAGGCGACCGCCGAAGCGATCGAGCCTGACGGCTGGTTCCACAGCGGTGACCTTGGAGCATTCGACGGCCAGTTCTTAAAGATCACGGGCCGTAAGAAAGACATCATCGTCACGGCGGGTGGCAAGAACATCGCGCCCCAGAACATCGAGAGCAAGATCAAGAGCTCATGCCCGCTCATCAGCCAGGTCGTCTTGCACGGTGATAAGCGCAAGTACCTCACCGCGGTGGTCACCCTTGATGAGGCTGCGATCGGGGAGTGGGCTGAGAGCGCAGGCGTAAAGGGGAGCTACGCAGAGCTCACCCAGAGCGGGGAGGCGCGCCAGGTGATCGACGACACGATCAAGGCTGTCAATGGCGCCCTAAACTCCTATGAGACGGTCAAGTACTTCAAGATCCTCGACACTGACTTCACGGTGGAGAGCGGTGAGCTGACCCCCTCACTGAAGGTGAAGCGCAACGTCGTGAGCGCGAACTACAAAGACATCTTCGACGGGTTCTACGAGGGCTGAGGTTCAGCATCGCGACGCCTGCCCTCTGTGGAGCGTCTTTAGGCGTGACACACATTGAGGAGGTGAGCGTGGAGATGATCTTAAGGTGTTGCCGAACCTGCGCTCGGCCCTTTAGTGACCGGGCGTCCTGGCGCTCACGCCAGATCTCTGAGTCGCTTCGTTACTGTAGCGCGGGCTGTCGCCGGACCAAGCCAACCCAGCGCGACCGAGCCCTAGAGCAGAGGGTGCTAGACGCGCTTGCGGTCGCGGACGCCCACGTGGAGCTCAAGGAGCTACAAGAGGCGCTCAAGCTACAAGCGACGCCCGACAAGACAAGGCTAGAGCGGGCCGTGAAGAGGCTCGCGCTGAGAGGAGCGCTCCAAATCTGGCGTAATGGGCGTGTCGAGGTCGAGCCAGGCAACGCGCGTAAGCCCTTCTCAGTCGCCCTCGCGGGCTCCAAACGTGAGGCGTAGCGAAATGGGACACATGAGCGTGTTGTTGGCTCCGCTGAGGTCTCCCATATGGATCTGCATAAGCTTAGCGCACGTGATGATGAGCTGTGAGCCGTCGCCTCGCTGGGGACAACGCTACACTCATCAGCTCTCTGAGGCCTTTGGGCTCCGCTCAGAGAGCGTCACGCTCCTCCCAGAGGCGAGCTCTCAGCTCCCTCTCCTCAGAGACCGAGCGGTCGAGCGACCGCCTGCTGAGACCATCAAGGCTGGCGTGATGATCGGCCTCTCAGGCTGTGAGGTGAGCCGGTGGATCGCCTACAGAAACAGCCCTCTGGGGCGGGTGATGAAGCCCTCACAGCGCCTCTTGTATGAGGCGCGTTTCCTCACCCTCGCGCCCGCGTGTGCGCCCTCGGAAGCGCTCCGCGTCGCGTTACAAGCGGTCACGCAAAAGAAGCGCGAGGCGTGGAGGCTAAACCTCTATGAGCTGACCTGGCGAGGGCGGGCGCTGTCTAAATTCTTCTCTGTCAGGTGGCGCTCAGATCGCCCGCCTCCTGCGCCGAGCGCTCAAGACCTCGCGGAGCTGAGGTGGTTAGGGAGCCTCGCGGGCTGGGCTGACACGCTGGCTCAGCGCCCTCTCCCTGAGCGTCGAGCCGAGCTTAAGACCTTAGAGGGTCGGCTAGAGCACGCGCTCTCGAGCTTGAGCCCGTACGCAGGGGGCCGAGTGATGAGAGAGGGCTATGAGAGCTATCAGGAGCTCAGCGCGTGGGTGGAGCTCCTCTTTCCACCCACACAGGCCGTGAGCTGCGCGCAGGTCAAGGCGCTGTTCACCACATATCAAGCGCTTCAACCCGAGCTCAGCGCTCGGGTGAGGAGGCTAGAGCGCCTCACCGAGGCGGTCGCCGAGCTCACGAACCTCACGAGGCCACCCAGCGCGATGCGACCCCTGCTCACGCTTGGGCTGAGCCGTGGGTCAAAGGGGCTCTTAGCGGAGCTTAAGCGATTGAGTAGCGCCCACGCGACCCGCTTAAAGCCACACCTGGCGCGCTGTCAGCTCTTGGGCGCTCATCCGGTTGACCCAGCCCCTTCAGCATCGGAGTCAGCATCATCAGGGTCAGCATCAGGGTCAGCATCATCGGGGTCATCTTCGTCTGCGTCATCTTCGTCTGCGTCACCGTGATCATACCCTTCATCTAAGAGCTGCTCACGTAGGAGCTTCGCCTGCTGGGCGGTGACGATCGTGACCGTCTCCGTCTCCCCGTCAAAGACGATGAACGCCTCCCGGCGCTCAAGCAGGCCCTTGACCTGCGCGACCTTCTCATCGAGGGTCACCTCCACCTCACCATAGTCGGTCCCCTCACGGCTGATGAACGACTCGATCACGCTCTTCAGGAGCTCAGGCTCGAGGCGTCGCCAAGGGACGACGGTGCTCACCCCCACCTCAGAGCCCCTCGGCGGTCACAAAGTCAAGGCTACGGTACTCAACGGTCGCGCCTGAGTCCCCCTCGTATACGATATACTCACAGCGACGTTGCGTGGTGATGTCGATCTGTGGAGAGACGTTCGGGTCGCGGGTGCAATCGAAGACGGTTGGGTCCTCCTCAGCGCCCTCGCTGATCTCTTGGAGCCAGATCGCCTTCACCCCGCTCTGGTTAGGGCGGGTCGCGGTGAAGGCGACCTTGGACTCGTCAGGGGTGACGTCAAACGAGCCGATGTCATGATTTGACCAGCCGTTATAGGCGATGATCCGCGTGACGTTGAGTGGCTCCGCGCTGAGGTCACGGCTGAAGCGGTAGATGTCATAGTCTCGGCGGTTAGCGTTGCTGTTCTCCCGCTGGGAGCAGTCCCCACCAAAGAGCATATACAGGCGCTCGCCGTCAGGGCTCATCTTGGGCGCGCCGAGCACCTGGGTGAAGGGGAGGTCTGCGCTACACGCCTCCTCTGCGTTCGCGACCGGGAAGAGGTCACGCGTGTCGAGCTCAGCGTCACCGTCTGCGGAGAGCGGAAGGGTCTGGAGACGCCAGATGAAGTCGTTGCTCGTGATGATCGAGATGTAGTCCTCGCGAGGCGAGATGTTCACAGGGTTGCTCGTCGCCGCGAACGGAGAGCCGGTCCCGCCCTCCTCACCAAAGGTGAAGAGGTCTAGGATCTGCCCATTCGCGAGGTTACGGAGCGTGAGGTTCATGCTCGAGAGCGTGGTCTTAATCACCACGAGCAGGTCATCATTTCGACCTACGCTCAGCCCGCCGTTGTTGTCGACGAGGTCATGCTCGGTGGCCTCTCCGCCATCTAGTGGCACGCTCTTCACCGCGATCCCTTGACGCGCGCTCGGGTCCTTCACCTCGGTGTAATAGAGCTTGTTGTC
>Ga0181593_10001498_pt1 | contig 21199 bp, 22 predicted proteins | sample 071ome_19_FD_133756 | JGI IMG/M metagenome (GOLD analysis project Ga0181593, IMG submission 133756) | Coastal salt marsh microbial communities from the Groves Creek Marsh, Skidaway Island, Georgia - 071413AT metaG (megahit assembly) | ecosystem: Environmental > Aquatic > Marine > Intertidal...
ACCCATTCGAAAGGCCATTTAGTCGGGGCAATGCACTGCGCACTGCTGCTGCTTCTCTCCACCCTCGTTACCGGCCAGTCCCACGCCCAGTCGGCAGCTGTATCCGCAAGCGAACCATTACCCGCAAACGCCCAGGCCAGTCTTTACGGCAACGGTTGGTCATGTGCGCGTGGCTACACCCGCGTCCGTGACGTATGCCGTTAAATTGACCTGCCTACCTATGCATACCTGAACGCCTCCGGCTCGGGCTGGGTATGCGAACGTGGCTATAAAAAACAGAACTTGGCCTGTGCACCGGTTGCAGTGCCGGCCAACGCGTTTTATTCCAATCCTGATTATGGCAACGGCTGGACTTGCATCAGGGGGTACCTCAAGAATGGTAACGAATGTGTACAAACAGAAATCCCGGCCAATGCCAGGCTGGACGACAGTACGTTTGGTAAAGGCTGGACATGCAATTCCCCCTACCGCGAATCCGGCGATTCATGCCTGCAAGTAACGGTGCCCGCCAATGCCTATGCCACCGGTGACACTTACGGGCATGGCTGGAAATGCCACTATGGATTCCGGGAAGACGAGGGTTTGTGCCTTGAAGTGAACATTCCCCAAAATGCCTTCAAGGCCACTTACGGTGACGGCTGGACATGTGAACGCGGTTATACCCGTGAACGGGACAGTTGCGTCATGCTGGACATTCCTGACAACGGCTTCCTGTCCGAAAAAGGCAATGACTGGGAATGCCTCCGGGGCTTTCGAAAACAGGAAGAATCGGGCTGTGCCAGCGTTGAACTTCCCCTCAATGCCCACCTCGATTACACCGGCAACAACTGGGAATGCAATCGCGGCTTTCGTGAAAACAACGGTTCATGCGTGATAAACCAATGATCATCAGGCTTGGCTATGAAATCGCCTACGAGTTCAAGCAACCAACGCCCATGATTCTCATGCTGGGCATTCACTCCAGCCGGGTGTCTGACATCCTGATCCAGGACAACATGGCAACCAGTCCCCCGGTGAATATCCGCGGTTCCTGGGATTCGTACGGCAACTGGTGCAGCAGCCTGCTGGCGCCTGATGGCAGCTTTTCGGTGTCCACTGATGCCCTCATCAAGGACAGCGGCAAGCCGGAAACCATCAATGCCACGGGCAGGCAGTGGCCTGTGCATGAACTACCGGGAGAGATCGTGATGTTCCTGCTCGGCAGCCGGTACTGCGAAACGGAACTGCTGAATGAGGCGGCCTGGGACCTGTTTGAACATGAGGAGCCGGGCATGGCACGGGTGTTGGCAATCGCTGACTTTGTGCATAACCACCTCTCATTCGGTTGCGAAAACGCCCGCAACACACGAACAGCAAACGAAGCCTTCCAGGAGGGTAAAGGCGTGTGCAGGGATTTCGCCCACCTCGCCATAACCCTCTGCCGCTGCATGAATATTCCGGCACGCTATTGCACCGGGTACCTGGCCGACCTGGAATTACCCTCAGACAAGTCACACAGCGACTTCACCGCCTGGATGGAAGTGTATATCGGCGGCGGGTGGCACCTGGTCGATCCCAGCCACAACACACCGAGAACCGGCAGGGTGCTTATCGCCCGCGGCCGCGATGCTGCGGACGTATCCATCAGCAGCACCTTCGGGCCGGCGGAGCTGACAAAATTCAAGGTCTGGGCGAGCGAAGCGGACCCTTCCGTGATCGACGAATTCGAAGAAGGATTTTTGAAGCAACAATTCACCCGGCAGCCCTGCCTGGAATTATAGGACTGCCCCCTCCCGCATAACCAACACCGAATAACTGGCCTCTCGTGCGCCGCGATGATGTAATATCATCCTACTGGAACAACCACACACAAAATCCTGACACTGGACCGACACCAACTTGAGTCAGGAAACCGTGGCAAGAATGCCAGGCACTCCTGCCACACGAGACGAGGGGAACCCCATGAATAAAACGCTGACCATGCTTGCCCTGCTGCTGCTTTCCACCACAACCCTGGCGGAAACATACCCGGACGGCTACGCCGACGATCGCGCCGCCATCATCGACCTGCAGCACCGCTATGTGCTGGCCATGGATTACTTCGATGCCGACGGTTATGCGGAAGTTTTCGCCCCGGACGGCAAGCTCGACTGGGCGCGAGGCATTGTCGACGGCCGCGGGGCGATTCGCGAATTCATGTCCACCGGCACCTATGACCTGAGAACCATGGGCTTCCAGCCGGCCACGACACCCGACGGCAAGGAATGGCCGTCAACTGTGCGCCACCTCATCACCAACCAGGTCATCACCGTTGAAGGCAATACCGCCAAGGCCATCACCTACTGGATGAACTACGCCAACAACGCGGACCGCCGCCAGATCCAGTGGCTGAGCTTCGGCTCCTGGGAAGACGAGTACGTGAAGATCGATGGTAAATGGTTCTTCAGCCTGCACAAGATCTACAACGAGGGTAATCCCAGGACCTTCACGGCCGGACAACCGAACCCCCTGAAGAAATAATCCCCGGCGATTCAGGCACTGGCTGGCCGAAAGTTGCTGAGGCCTGTGAATGAGGCGCGCGCAGCCAGCCGCAATGCCTGATTATGGTTCAGATATCCAGGACCAGCCGGTCGGAGAAGGCCCGTGAACAACAGGGCGTGAATTGACCGTCTTTATTGCGCTCGTCTTCGGTGAGGATGCTGTCGCGGTGATCGGGCTCACCGTCCAGCACCTTGACGATGCAGGTTCCGCAAATTCCCTGTTCGCATGAAATGGGGTGCTGTATCCCGTTTTCATAGAGCACATCGATGATGCTTTTATCCGCCGGGATCGTATAGATTTCCTGGCTCCTCGCCAGCTGTATTTCAAAACTTCTTTCTTCCGACATGCCAGTCAATCCGGGTTTTGCCGCTGCATCATTTTTGCCACCGCCCGCCTGGCCATGACCCGGGGCGCATCCGCCTTGTTGTCGACCAACCAGTCTTCCCCGAACTCATTGATTCTTTCCTGCTGCGCTTCCACCATCACCTTGTCTTCGGCCAGGGCTTTCCTGATTTCACTGTCGATCCTGTCAGTCGCTGACGGATTGTCTGTCTCATGGCCATTGGCCGTCGACCAGAAATAAAAACAGGAGGTATCCGTTTCAGGAGTCAGTGCGTGGAATATCCGCATGTCAAAACGCGGTGCCCCCGCCGTTGCCCGGTCCTTGCCGGCTTCCACCCCGCCAGAATACTGGATGACAAACGCCGGCGCGATAAACTCGAAGTCCTGCCAGCGATCGATCAACCCGGGGAAAGGGACGCAGTTGTTATATACCGGCGGGGCCGGCGCATTGCTCATCTGCCGACTCAACTTTATGCCGTTGTCCGTCGCATCGAGCGCGTTTTTTGCCACCATGTGGACACTGGGGGCCGAGCCGCCCACGGACGCAGGGTGTACATAAGCCAGGTGCGTGGCATCGAGCAGGTTGTCCACCAGCATCAGGTAATGGCACTTCACCGGCATCATGTCGTGAATATGCGGCCAGTTCTCCCTGTCATCATGAAAGGGGTAATCCGGGATCATGCTTGCGTCGGCTTTTTCAGGATCGCCATGCCATATCCACAGCATCTGGTCCTTTTCCACCAGCGGATACCTGGTCACACGGGCTTTTCTGGGAATGATGTCCTGGTTGGGAATTTCCACGCAGGCGCCGTCGCAGCCAAACACCAGACCGTGGTAGTTGCAGCGGATACCCTTCTCGGTCACCGTGCCAAGGCTCAGCGGAGCGCCCCGGTGGCTGCAGCTGTCCTGCAATGCGCAGGCCGCGCCGTCCAGCGTCCGGTACAGCACTATGGGCTCATTGCAGATACGACGTGCGACGGGTTTTTCGGTGATTTCATCCGCCCATGCGGCCACATACCAGGCATTTCTTACGATCATTTTCCGTCCCCCTGAGTAGCCAGTATGTTAATTCGCAGGGCACGATTAATAAAGGGAAGCGGTGCAGGGTTCTCAAGGACTGAACAATCAGGTTTTACTGATTGCCGAAAAGAAAAACCAGGCCGAAGCCTGGTTTTGTGTCGTTATAAATGTCGTAATAAAAGTCGTTATAAATGTCGTAATAAAAGTCGTTATAAAAAATGGTGGGTCATGTAGGGATCGAACCTACGACCATCGGATTAAGAGTCCGGTGCTCTACCAACTGAGCTAATGACCCAAATTCTTTCCTGTGTACTTCGCTACTCCAGTCAATTCTTCGCTTCAGCAGAGCGGGCCCTGCAGGCCTTTGCTCACACCAGCCGGCAATCACAGATTGCCGTCGTTCGAGCGGCACTCGATGCTTGCGCATCGAAAACGTTTGCTCTCACCCAACTGAGCTAATGACCCATGTCTTGAAGGGCTGGCATTATACCCGAAATTCCTTGTTAGTCAGTCCCATATCCATATTTCGAAATGATATTTTTCCCCTCGGTACTCAGCACGAAATCCAGGAATTCACGAGCAGCAATGCTGTCCCTGGCATGATTCAGCAGCACCACATCCTGACGAATGGCGTCATACATGGCCTGCGGAATGATCCACCCTGCGCCACGCTGGATTTTTCCATCTTCAATTACCTGGGACAGGGCGACGAAACCCAGCGGCACGTTGCCGGTTTCCACGTACTGGTAGGCCTGCGTGATGTTTTCCCCGGTGATGCGTGTTCCCGCGGTGATACCTTGCGTCGCCAGTTTGTCCAGAACCTGGGCGGCCGCTGCGCCATAGGGCGCCAGCCGCGGATTGGCCAGCGCCACGCGCTGGTGACGCGGGTCATTCAGGGCCTCACCGTTGGTCACACGCATGTCGGGATCGGCCGACCACAGCACCAGCGTGCCGAGGGCATAGGTAACGAGACTGTCGGCATCGGCCAGGCCGTCAGCCACCAGTTGCGCCGGCTTTTCCGCATCGGCGGAAAAGAACAGGTCATAGGGTGCCCCATTGACCACCTGGGCATACAGGCGGCCGGAAGAACCCGACGCCAGGATAACCCGGTGCCCGCTTGCCTTCTGGAAATCGAGAGCCAGTTCCCGCAGCACCTGGGTGAAGTTGGACGCCACCGCAACGGTAATGTCCTCCGCCAGGGTCATCGGTGTTTGCAGCAGCAATATGCCGGCCAGCAGTGCATGCAGGGATTTCATGGGCACCAGTCTTGTTAATCTCTTAAAGAGACTCATATACTTGATCCTTCTCGCATAATAACAGCATCAGGGAGGGGACCGGCACATGCCGTCAACACATTGCAGGCTGACTGCCCAGGTATTCACAGTGGTCTTCATGACCGGCCTGGCGGGCAGCGCACTCGCCCAGACGAACATCGGCCGCGGCGCCCCGGACCCGCTCGTTCCCGAACTGCTGGTCGGTACGGAAACCAAGGGCTGGTGGGCCGGCGCCGGCATCCCGCCGGAATACCCGCCCATCTTCGCCACCCAGGATGGCGAAATTCCCGCCGGCATTACACCCCTGCCCCATGATATTTTCGGTTCCAGGGATTTTTATCTCGACGAGGACCTGTGGTTCGATCCGCGCTACTACAAGTGCAATTCCCCCTCCGGCCTGGAGCAGATCTGGGGCGCCTACGAAGTCGCCATGGTGGGTGACAATCCGCCGGTCACCGCGGCCTGGGGATACTGCGACCGCGACTATCCGCGCGAGGAAATCGTCAGTCCTTATCCTTTCCGCACCGCCGCCGACCATTACCAGGCGTTACTGGACGAAACCCGGTCCAGGGGCGGGCCGACACAATACACCCAGGCCACCCTGCCCGACTGGAACGGCCGTTATAACCGCCGCAAGGACAAGAACGCCACCTGGTACTACGGCGCCATCCTGCAGGTACCCACCTACCTGAGCCTGCTGACACCGGAATACCAGCGCCGCTTCGTGCAGCAGATGTACCACTATTCCGGCAGCAGCGCCCCGCAGTGGCCGGGTTCCTACTGCTGGCCCGAGGGTTTCATGCGCCGCCTCGCCCAGTACGGTGGCAGCAGCGTGCAGATGGTGATGACCCCGGACTACATTCTCGACATGCGCAATGCCGCCAAGACCCTGATCACCCAGATACACCTCAATCGCGAATTCAACATGACCGGCGTCGTGCCGCGGCTGGGCCCGGACGTACCCGAATGGTTCGGCGAAACCATCGGCTTCTGGGACGGCGATGCCCTGATCACCTGGACATCCAACGTGCAGGGCTGGATCTCGCACGGCGGTTTCGAGTACAGCAACAAATTCCAGACCATCGAAATTTATACGCCATTTGCCGATGCGCGCGGTGAAGGACTGAAACACGAGGTCATCCTCTACGACGAGGAGGCTTTTGCCGATCCCCTGCGCATCATGGAATACATGGACAAGACCCGCGAACTGAATGAAGGCGACCCCCTGGTGTACATGGAGTGCGTCGCTTCCAACTACCCCATCGAGGGCCTGGCCACCCCGAAGACGCCGGGCAGCCGGCTGGACTACGAAATGCCCAACATCCCGGGCCGGCCCTGGGCGGACATCTGGGAGCGCTACCATGAGGAAGGCATGCAACGTCCCGTAGAAGAGGACTTTTTCAGTTTCGAGTAGCCCCTGGCACTCCAGCCGGGGACTGGACACCTAACCGCTTCCTGTTTACTCTTGGCCGCCGGGGAATCTGAATAAAACAACGTGCTGCAATCGGCACGCATAAAACGATTTGGGGGAATTACACTTGCTGCATTCACGCTCACGCTTTTTGCTGGCCTGCACCATCGGCTGGCTTGCCACCATCCCTGCAATAGCCCAGATCAACGGCTTCACCGGCCAGGCGATCGAAGTCGTCCCGCCTGACAGGGAATTCGCCACCTCCGACGAGCACTACCAGTACCTGCTGGAAAAGGCCAATGGCGGAACGAAACACACCTTCGAGACCCTGCCGCGCTGGGACGGCCTCTGGTACACCGCCGGCAACAACCACATGGACCCGTTCATCGACGGCGGCATGCGCGGCGGCAAGGTCAGGGAAGGCGTGCTGACCCCGGCTTATGAAACGGCTTACAAGGAACGCTGGCGCCAGCTGCAGGAAGAAGGACAGGTCCGCTATGACCGCCTCACCCACTGCGAGCCCGCGGGCATGCCGCGCTGGCTGCTCGAGCCCTATAACCACGAATTCATCAACCTGCCGCACGAATCCTGGTTCATCAACGATTTCGCCAACGGCATTCGCCGCATCTACATCAACCAGGAACACACCAATCTCGCGGAGATGAACGGCGCCCATTCCTGGTACGGCGACACCATCGGTTTCTGGGACGGCGACAAGCTGGTCACCAACACCAAATACCTCATGCCGGCTGACTTCACGCGCTGGTCACCCATGACCAGCAACCAGCTGGAATTGGTGGAGACCTGGGAACTGAAGGAATTCGAGGATTTCGACAGACTGGTGGTGCAGGTGACCATGTATGACAAGCATGCCTTCGTCAAACCGATCAATTTCGTTTATGCATTCCGCCGCGCGGATGACCTCGATGAGATCGGCTACCGCGTCCAGCACTGGCAGTGCGAAGAGAGCAGCAACTCCTACCTGGATGAAAACGGCATGACCAATTTCTACCTGCCCGGTGAACCGGGTTACAAGGATCCCCGTTCGTCCACCCTGTTCCCGGAGCTGCCCGGACAGACACCCGATCCCTTCAACGATCCCGCACTGGAATAAGGGACAAGGGACAAGATTCGATTCTGGAGCAAGTTATGCCAAAGATATCCTCACAAACATTTTTTCAACGAGGCTGTAGAAACATGAAGCTCAATTCAATCTGCAAGGCGCTCCTTGTACCTTGTTCCTTGTTCCTTGTTCCTCTGGGTGCCCTCGCGCACCATTCTTTCTCCATGTTCGACCCAGACACCGAAATGGTCGTCACCGGCAAAGTGGTACGCTGGGCCTTCAACAACCCGCATGCCTGGCTGTATATCAATGTCGAGGACGACAACGGCGAAATGGTCGAGTGGGGCTTCGAAGGCGGCGCGCCGCCCTCCCTGGTGCGCGCCGGCATTACCGGGCGCACCTATGTGCCCGGCGATGAAGTCACCGTCATGTTCAGTCCGCTGGTGGATGGCCGCCCCGGCGGCGCCATGTGCTGGGTCCTGGCGGCTGACGGCGAATACAAGAAACCCGCCGACGGCGGCTGCGGCGCCCGTGATCCCGAAAACATCTCGCGCTGGGAAAAATGGATGGAGATGGGCATCTCCTCGAGCAAGGACCCCCGCGCAGTCAGGTAAGATCGATTTGCATAAGAAAGGGAGCCGATGGCTCCCTTTTTATTTTCCGTTATTTATTCAGCAACGCCGGATGCGGCGCTGCGCACCTTATCCGGCCTACCTTCCAAATTGATCGTTGAACCGGAATCCATACGCTTTATCCTTTCATCCTTTAATCCCTTTATCGAATGTTCTTAAACCAACGCCGGCGCTGGTTCGTCCAGCGGCACGATCTTGAAATTGGTGATGCCGTAGACAATGGAGATCACTGGCATCGCTAGGTTGAAGAAACAGAATGGCAGGTAAACGAAGGTCGGCACACCCAGTGTCGCTGCCATGAAGGCGCCGCAGGTGTTCCAGGGAATCAGCGCCGAGGTTACCGTGGCCGAATCCTCGATGGCGCGGCTCAGGTTGATCGGCGCCAGGTTGTGATGACGAAAAGCGACCTTGTACATGCGGCCGGGCAGCACGATGGCAATGTACTGGTCGCCGGCGATGATGTTCGTGCCGATGCAGGTGAGGATGGTGGAGGTGATGATGGCGGCGGAACTTTGCGCGCGTTTCATGATTTCCTGCAAAATCTTCACCAGCAGGCCGGTGTGTTCCATCGCCCCGCCGAAGAACACGGCACACATGATGAGCCAGATGGTATTGAGCATGTTGGCCGCCCCGCCGCCGCTGAGAAGATCATCGAGAATGGCATCGCCTGTGCCCGCCGTGTAGCCGGAAAAGGTCACGGTCCACAGCGCCGCCAGGGCGCCATTTTCATCGCCGGCACCGAAGTCCTGGAATAGCACCGCGTACACGATGCCCAGGCAGGCCGCGATCAGGATGGCCGGCAGCGCGGGCATTTTTTTCCAGGCCAGCAGGAACAGCACGACCAGCGGCAGCAGCATGTACCAGCCGATGGTGAAATTGCCGCTGAGGATGTCCAGGGTGGCCTGCAATTCATCGGTGTCGGTAGCCGTATTCGAGGTGAAACCGATGATGGTGAACAGGGCGAGGGCGAACACCAGGGCCGGGATACCCGTCCATGTCATGTGCCGGATGTGGGAAAACAGGTCCACTTCCGCCACGGCGGGTGCGAGATTGGTGGTATCCGACAGGGGCGACATCTTGTCGCCGAAGTAGGCGCCGGAAATGATGGCGCCGGCGGTAATGGCGGGCGACAGACCGAGCCCGCCGGCGGTGCCGATCATGGCGACGCCGACGCTGGCGGCGGTGGTCCAGGAACTGCCGATGCTCAGCGACACGATGGCGCAGATCAGGCAGACCGCGGCATAAAACACGGCCGGATTCATCAGTTTCAGTCCATAGAAGATCATGGCGGGCACGACTCCCCCGGCAATCCAGGCCCCGATCATGATCCCCACCGCCAACAGGATGAAACAGGGACCGAAGATGATGGCCATGCCCTGGAACACCTCTTTTTCCAGCGCCTGCCAGGGCTGGCCGTTCTTGAGTCCGACCAGCAGGGCGACGCAGGCCGCGATGATCAGGGCGATCTGGTTGGGGCCGTAGGAGGAGTCGGCACCGTACAGGCGTACGGACACGAACAGGGAAACCACCAGGAAGGCGACGGGCACCAGGGCGTCGAACAACGACGGCGCTTTCTTGCCTGGAACGACCTGACTGTAAGACATAACGTGATTCCGAAAAGTTCGCAGTTGGTATTTGCTGTGAGGCCATTCGCCGACGTAACGGGCTCCAGTCGGCTAATGGCCTCACGGCAAGTGCCAACCATTTGTATTAGTCCCGTTTGGTCGGCAAAACCCGTGTGCTCATTTTCCGACTGGAGCCCGTTACGTCGTCAAATGAGCACACGGGTTTTGCCGACACGCTCCGTTCTAGTCCAGCTTATGAATCACTAGCCCGGATTTCAGTTTCGGTTCAAACCACGTGGACTTCGGCGGCATCAGCCTGCCCTCGCCGGCGATGGCCATCAGTTGCTCGATAGCGACCGGGTGCAAGGCGATGGCGGCCGCCCAGCCGTCATTGTCCACTGCCTTCTCCAGCGCCGCCAGTCCCCTGGCGCCGCCGATGAAATCGACGCGGTCGTCGGTACGCTGGTTGGTGATCCCGAGCAGGGGCGCCAGCAGGTAATCCTGCAGGATGGACACGTCGAGTTGCGCGACGCTGTCGGTGATGCCTGCAGCGGGTTCTTTAAAGTCCAGGCGATACCAGTGGCCATCCAGGTAGAGGGAAAATTGCCGCGAAGAATCCGGCTGGCGCGCTTCGGATGCCGTCACGGTGAAGTGTTCGCCCAGTGCGCGCAGGAAGGATTCGCTATTGTATTCGCCCAGATTCTGAATGACGCGGTGGTAGCCGAGGATGTTGAGCTGGTCGTGGGGAAACAGCACGGCCATGAAATAATTGTAGGGCTCCTTGCCCGTATGCCCGGGATTGGCTTCGCGGCGTAATGCACGGTAGCGCACCGCGGCGGCGGAACGGTGATGCCCGTCTGCCACAAACAGCGTTGGCACCTGTTCAAACAGTGCCATGATCCGCGAGTTGGCTGCCGCATCTTCGATTGCCCAGAATTCGTGTCGGACGCCGTCACTGGTGAAATCGTTGACAGCTTCCTTCGCGGCACATTCCCGCATCAGGGCATCGATGGCGGGTTCCGCACGATAGGTCAGGAAGACCGGGCCGGTCTGCGCCTGCACCGCCTGCATGTGACGGGTGCGGTCGTTTTCCTTCACCGGCCGGGTCAGTTCGTGCTTGCGAATGATGTCGTTCTCGTACTCATCGATGCTGACCAGTCCGACGATACCGGTCTGGCTGTGTTCAGCCAGGCTCTGCCGGTACAAATAGAAACAGGGTGAAGCGTCGGGGGAAAGGATGCCGTCAGCGATGAAGCGCCTGATGTTGGCGCGGCCCGTGGCATAGACGGCGTCGCTGTAGACGTCCACGGCCGGATCACAATCGATTTCCGGCTTGCTGATGTGGAGAAAGCTTACACGATTACCACGGGCCTGCATCCGGGCTTCATCACTGCTGAGCACATCGTAGGGCGGGGCCGCCACGTCGGCGGCCAGGGCGGGGAGCGGCCGCATGCCTCTGAAGGGAAGTACGGTCGCCATTATGTTATCGGGCCCTATACGACTGCGAGCAATTCCACTTCGAAGATGAGCGCCTGGTAGGGACCGATGACGCCACCGGCTCCGTTGGCACCATAAGCCAGGTTATGTGGAATGAAGAGCTTCCACTTGTCGCCAGGCTTCATCATCAGCAGAGCCTCGGTCCAGCCGGCGATGACGCCGTTGACCGGGAATTCAATGGGCTCACCGCGGTCAACCGAGCTGTCGAATACAGTGCCATCCACGAGGGTGCCGTGATAATGCACTCTCACCGTTGAGGATTCAGCCGGGGATTCACCGTCACCTGAGGCAAGCACTTCGTACTGCAGGCCGGTTTCGGTAATGTCTACCTCCTCACGCTTGGCATTGTCTTCCAGGAATTGTTCGCCCTGGGCAGCCAGGCGACCGGCATCCTCGCTTTGCTGCTGCATGATGCGCTTGTTGAGTTCATCGATGGCGGCCTTGATATCCGCGTCGGATACCTGGCTGGGGTTGCCGTCCAGTACATCTGCAATGCCGGCAATGACCGCGCGGGTGGACATGCCGTCGAAGGGTTGCCGTGCCAGTTGTTCGCCAACCTGGCGGCCAATACCGTAGCTGGCCTGTTCATCGATGGAGGTAAATTCGTCAGACATACTGTTTTCCCGGATTTTTTTCAAATTGAGCGGCGATTCTAGCATGGATACAACAGTGTATGGAGTTGTTGTGACCAGTACCCTCCTTACCTACAATGGCATCAATCTCACCTGCGGAGCCGGCGGCCATGACTGCGGAACTCCTTTGGGGCATCGACCTCGGCGGCACCAAGATCGAAATACTGGTTATGGAAGCATTCAGTCACCAGGTGCTCGTGCGTGAGCGCATCAATACCGAAAAGGAACGCGGCCGCACCCACATACTCGACAACATCCAAAAACTGGTGGAGACCACTGTCAGAAAGCTGGGGGCCAGGCCATCGCACATAGGATTCGCCACGCCGGGCACACTGGATCCCGTAACCGGCCTGCTGAAAAACAGCAACACAACCTGCCTCAACGACACGCCGCTCAAGCGCGACCTGGAAAAACTGCTCAATATCGATATCACAATAGCCAATGACGCCAACTGCTTCGCCCTGGCCGAAACGACGCTCGGTGTGATACCGGACGAATGCCCGCACGCTGAAGTGGTGTTCGGCATTATCATGGGAACCGGTGTCGGCGGCGGCATCGTCGTCGACGGCCGCGTCATCGGCGGTATTCATGGCATAGGCGGAGAGTGGGGACACATACTGCTCGAACCGGAGGGCGAGGTTTGTTACTGCGGTAAACGCGGCTGTGTGGAAACCGTCATCTCCGGCCCGGCCCTGGAGCGTTACTATGAAAAACGGGCCGGCACCGCCCTGCCCCTGGCCGCCATTGCCGCGCGGGAAGCCAACGACCCGCATGCCGCGGCCACCATCGAACACCTGTTGAGCAGTTTCGCCCGCGGCATCTGCCAGGTGCTTAACGTGCTCGACCCCGATGCGGTCATTGTTGGCGGCGGCGTTGGCAATATCGAGGCGTTGTACGGCGAACGCTGCCTGGAAAAGATCAACCAGCATATCTTCAATCACGCCTTCCATGGCCGCATCCTGAAGCCGGCGCTGGGCGACAGCGCCGGTGTGTTCGGCGCGGCCATGCTGGTGTCCAACTTCTGAAAAGCAGCCGGGACTGCCGGGCCAGAATAACCATGACCATGACGTACACCGAAGCCAGGGACTATCTGCTGGGCAAGCCTGATGCCATCGAGGATTACCCGTTCGGTCCGGAGGTGGCCGTGTTCAAGGTGTGCAGCAAGATGTTCGCCACGCTCGTGGAAACCCGGGGTATTGCCTCTTCCAACCTGAAATGCGATCCGCAGGAAGCACTGATGCTGCGCGACATTTTTACTGATGTTAAGCCCGGCTACCACATGAACAAGAAACACTGGAATACGGTGCAACTCGACGGTGATATACCGCGTGGAGAGATAGAGCGCATGATGGACAATTCCTATACACTGGTCGTCAAAAGCCTGCCCGGGAAAGTGCGCCAGTCGCTTGAAATCAGGTACGGCACAGAGTCTGTTTACCGCTAAGAAGTTTACCTGTTGAAACTCCGCTTTTATGTCATCCTCGTCGTCCTGGCCGCCATCTGGGGCTCTTCCTTCATGTTCGCCCGCATCTCGGTGGGCGAATTCGGTGCCATCCCCCTGAGCGCCGCCCGTTCCACGATAGCCGCACTGACCCTGTACGCCATCATGGTCATGTCCGGCAAGGCCGGGCAGTTCTGGCACCACTGGAAACACTTTTGCGTACTCGGGCTCATCAGCACGGCACTGCCCTTTACCTTCATCACCATCACCACACAGTTCTCGACAGCCGGGTTCGCCTCCATCCTCAATGCGCTGACGCCAATCATGAGCGCCGGCGTCGCCTGGGTCTGGCTCAGGGAGAACCTCACCATGACGATGATGGTCGGTATCGGCCTGTCTTTCGTCGGCGTCATTGTCATGATCACCGATACCCAGTCCGTGTCCACCGATCTGGTTTTCCTGCCGGTGCTGTTCGGTCTGCTGTCCGCGTTCTTCTACGGCCTGACCGGCAACTATTCGCGCAAGTTCATGACCGGTGTGCCGTCCATCGTGCTGGCCACCGGCTGCCAGGTGTTCGCCGCCCTGTTCATGGTGCCGCCGGCACTGTTCCTGTGGCCGGACCATGCCATCAGCACCGCCGGCTGGATCAACGCCACGGTGCTGGGCCTGCTGTGCACCGGCCTCGCCTTCATTCTTTACTTCCATCTGCTGGAGCACATCGGCGTCGCCCGCACCGTGATCGTCACCTACCTGATCCCGGTATTCGGCATGCTGTGGGGCTTCATTTTCCTGGATGAAAGCATCACGCACAGCATGATCGGCGGCGCCGCGCTGATTTTGTCCGGCATCGCGCTGACCACCGGCCTGGTGGACAACCTGCGGCGAAGAAAGGTCGAAACCGTGCCGGTGGATGAGGTTTAATAGCGGGATGAAAATCAGTTTCCTGGCATCCCACGGCGGCTCTTCGGCGAAGGCGATCATCGCCGCGATGAAAAACGGCGAGCTCGATGCCGAACCGGGCATCCTCATCACCAACAATGCGATGTCCGGCATCTTCCAGTGGTGCAAGGACAACGACTTTCCGGTACAGCATATTTCCTCAAAGACACATGCCGATGAAGACGCCGCCATCCTGGCCGCCTTGCAGGCGGCCGGCACCGATATCGTGGTCTGTTCCGGTTACATGAAAAAAGTCGGCCCGAAGACGCTGCGGGCCTTTGAGGGCAAGATCCTGAACATACACCCTTCTCTCCTGCCAAAACATGGCGGCCAGGGATTGTACGGGGACAAGGTGCATGCGGCAGTGCTGGCGGCGGGTGAAACCGAATCCGGTGCGACAGTGCATGTGGTGACGGCGGAATACGATGACGGGCCCATACTTGGGCAGTCACGGGTAAGCGTCACCCCTGGCGACACGGTCGAAATCCTGCGCCGTAAAGTGCAGGATACCGAGCCTCGCCTGTATATCGACTGCCTGAAAAGCTTTTTGACTCAGCCCTGAATATTACCTACTCTCCTTTCCGAAGCAGAACGCTACCCCAGACAACGATGATCGAATCAATCACCCAGGCCCAAAGTTATGTCCACGGCGTCGTGCTCAATGGCGACGGCTCCGCCACCCCCCTGGATCAGACTTCCTCCCTGGACAAGCCGCTCTGGGTACACCTGGATTACTCCCTGCCCGACTGCGCTAAAACCCTGTCATCACTTGGATTGTCCGACAACATCATCGAAAGTCTCGTGCGCACCACCACGCGCCCGCGCACCATCGCGGACAGGGGTGGCTTCATGATCTTCCTGCGCGCGGTCAACCTCAATCCGGGCGATGAACCCGACGACATGGTCTCGCTGCGGGTCTGGCTGGAACAGGACCGCCTGATCACCGTGCGCCAGCGCAGGGTGTACTCCATTCAGGACATTCGCAAGGAGATGGAGTCCGGCAACGGGCCAGAGCATATCCAGCAGCTGTTCATCCTGATCGTGGAACGACTGGCCGATCGCATTTCAGAGTACGTCGACAACATCGAGGAGAAAGTCGGTGAATTCGAGGAGTCGATAGAATCGTCGAGCTCCAACCAGGTGCGGGTGGCGGTTTCCTCCCTGCGCCGCCAGTCGGCCATGGTGAGGCGCTACCTTGCACCCCAGCGCGATGCCCTCGACTCCTTTCACCGGCAATGCCGCAGCATTCTCAATGAAGCCGAGGCTTTCGAACTGCAGGAACAGACCGACCGCATCATCCGCTATGTGGAAGACCTGGACCTGGTGCGTGAACGCTGCCTGGTCCTGCAGGAAGAACTGATGAACCGCATCGCGCAGGAACAGAACGCCCGCATGTACGTATTGTCCATCGTGGCCGCGGTGTTTTTACCGATTTCCTTTGTCACCGGCCTGTTCGGCATGAACGTCGCCGGCCTGCCCGGCCTGGAAGCTCCCGCGGCCTTCGCCCTGGTAGCAGGCTGCATGGCCGCTATTGCCGGCGGCATCCTTTTGTATTTCAAACTCAAGAAGTGGTTTTAACTTGTCAGACGCATCCGAAAAAATCAGTAACAGCCCGATCATCGACAAACTCGAACACCTGGAGCACACGCGTGCCATCCATGCCCATGGTGGCCTTGCCTACGACACCCTGAAGGGTTTCGAGCGCATCCTGCCAACCGACATGGAGCGCACCGCGGAAACCGGTTGCGGGCGATCCACGACCCTGTTTTCCAACATCTCGCAGCACCACACCGCCTTTTGCATCGACGACCATGACTATGGCGACCAGTCGAGCATCGGTTACTTCGAAAGGTCAGACCTGGCCAAACCCGGCAATGTGGAATGGGTGCTTGGCCCGACCCAGGTCACCCTGCCCGTCTATGAGCATGCGGACCAGTATGATTGCGTTCTGATAGACGGCCCGCATGGCTATCCCTTCCCGGACATGGAGTACTACTACTTCTATCCGCTCATCAAGCCGGGCGGCATCCTCATCATCGATGACATCCACATCCCCTCCATCGGGCGCATGGCGGACATCATCCAGGAGGATGCGATGTGGGAATTCGTCGAGCTCCTGTCCACCACCGCGGTCTTCCGCCGCACCAATGCACCGCTCACGCCGAACAAGGGCGACCACTGGTGGACACAGAATTACAACCGGCGCCGCATCACACCGGACATGGAGTTTTACCTGGAAGATGGCAAGAAGGCGAGACCGTTCGCCGACCGCGCCAGTGAAGTGCTTGGCCAGCAACAGGTCAGGGACACGCTCTGGGGCAGGATAAAGAACAGGCTGTTTGGCTGAGCGACCTGCCCGTTGCGTTACTTGTCGTCCCTGACCAGCCGCAGCTGCCCGTCCAGGTGCACATCCCGTTGCGGGTACGCGATGACGATTCCTGCATCGTTGAACAACTCATCAATCGTGAAGCGTATGTCCGACCGCACCTTGCGCAGATCCTTTTCCGCGGTCGCGTCAATCCAGAAGTAGGCATCGAAAATCAGGGCATTGTCCCCGAAGTCCTCGAAGAACACTTTAGGCGGCGGATCGTCCATGGTATCCGGGTGGTCATCCACCGCCCGCATGATCAGCTCCTCCACCTTGCGTACGGGTGAGCCGTAGGCCACGCCCACGCGCACCACGCAGCGCGTCTTCTTGTCGATCAGGGTCCAGTTCACCACGGTGTTTTCCAGCAGCTGGCTGTTCGGAATGAGCAGGTGCACGCCATCTACGCGGCGTACCCGGGTGGAGCGCGTACTGATGGTTTCCACCGTGCCCTTCACATCGCCGATCTCCAGGAAGTCACCGATACGAATCGGCTTTTCCCACATCAGTATCCAGCCGGAAATGAAGTTGTTGATAATGTTCTGGGCACCGAAACCAACACCGATCGCCACCGCGCCGGAAACGAAGGCGAAGGCGCCGAGCGGCACGTTTAGCAGCGTGAGAATGACGAGAACGACAATGACCAGGCTGGCTATGACATAGATGCGCCGAATGAGCAGCTGCAGATCCGGCGGGAGCTGGGACCGCTCGAGGCGCGCATAAATGAATTTGCTGAGGGCCTGGTAGAGGAACCAGGCGACCAGGGCCAGCAGCGGGATCGAGAGCAGCTGCCAGACCGCGTAGTCCTGTGCATTGAAGCTGAAAACCGTAGTGCCGAGAAAATCGAGAACGCTTTCCATCATGACTCACTGCTGGATGATTCAAGCCACCATCATAGAGATGCCATGGAGGTGAAACAATACCTTCTTCGTTGCAGGTTCAAGAGCGTCGCATTTCCCGAAGACCGCTTCAATGTCATAATCTGTACTCACTTTTCCAGACGCATTCATCAGCATGAAGATTACCGTACTCAGCCACCCGGACTGCATCGCCCATGATCCCGGCAAAGGCCATCCCGAAAACCCGATGCGCCTGGCCGGCATTCTGAAGGCCATGGACCACGAACCGCTCAACGCCTCGCTGGTTCGGCACGAGGCCGTATTGGGCACGGATGCGCAGGTGCTGCTTGCCCATTCACAGTACCATCTGGACAACGTCCGGGAGAAAGCGCCGACACAAGGCTCTGCCTCGCTGGACCCTGACACGCACATGTCACCCGCTTCCCTCAATGCATCGCTGAGGGCGGTTGGCGCCGCCTGCCAGGGTGTCGACCTGCTGATGGCAGGCAGCGCGGAATCGGTCTTCTGCGCCACGCGCCCCCCAGGCCACCATGCCACGCCCGACAGGGCCATGGGCTTCTGCCTGTTCAACCAGGTAGCCATCGCCGCCATCCATGCGCGAATCAACCTCGGTATCGAGCGTGTCGCCATCGTCGATTTCGACGTCCATCACGGCAACGGTACACAGGACATCGCCAGGGGCCGCGACGGCATCTTCTTCATCTCTACGCACCAGAGCCCCCTCTACCCCGGCACAGGCATGGTGGAGGAAAACCTCGACAACAATATTCTCAACGTGCCCCTGCCCGGCGGTACCGGGCACAAGACCTATGTGTCGGTGTTCAGCGAGGAAGTGCTCCCGGCCCTGGAGGCATGGCAGCCCCGGCTGCTGCTGGTATCGGCGGGCTTCGACGCCCACCAGGGTGATCCGCTGGCCGGCATGGCGCTGACCGACGATACTTACTACTGGCTCGGAAAGCAGTTACAGGAATTCGCAGGCAGGTTTTGTGAAGGCCGGTTGCTGTCGACCCTGGAAGGCGGCTATAACCTGGGGCTGCTGCCAGGCAGCGTGAGCGCATATCTCAACGGCTGTCTCGACGCCGGCAAGGTATAGGCGGGGTATTCCGGCCTACTTCACCGGGAAGTCGAAGTAGGTATCCGGGTAGGGTTCATCGCGCAGGGTGAAATGCCACCACTCTTCCTCGAGTCCCATGAAGCCGTGCTTGCTCATCACGGTGCGCAGCAGCTGGCGGTTGGCGCGCTGCTGCACGCTGACGATGGTATCGCTGGGCCACGACTTCTGGTCGAACAGGTCGAACGGTGTCCCCATGTCGAGTTCCCGGCCGTCCTCCAGCGATATGATGGTCAGGTCCACGGTGCTGCCGCGCGAGTGGCTGGATTTCTCGGCGATGAAACCGCGCGGAATGAGCTCGTCCTTCTCCACGTTGGGATAGTAGATGTCCTTCATGCGCTCGTCGTCGGGATCACTGGCCCAGCGGATGAAGTAATCCACCGCCCGTTGCGGCCGGTAGGCATCGAAAATCTTCAGGGCGAAATTGGAATAGGACAGGTCCTGCTGCACGTTCTTCAGCGCCATGGCGGCCTGCAGGGTGACGATCAGCACGTTGCTCTGGTAACCGGGGATGGGCTGGCCGATGAAGTTTTCATCTGAGTAGTAACGCAGGTCGAATTCCACGTAGGGAATGACTTCCGTCAGGTAGATGAAATTATCGGGCACATCCTGGGCGTGCGTGATGGAGGAATACGAAAACATGGTAACCAAGAGTATCCGTCTGATCACCGGCTGTCACCCGAAATTCCCAAGTGTGTGATGTACAGCATGGATAGAATAAAGGCACCAGAGTAGAAGGCGCCTTCCTTGCTCCTTGTACCTTGCTCCTGCTATCGCGGCGTCAGTCTCAGCACTTCTCCCAGAAAATTCCGCCCTTCGGTGTCCTCGGAATCGGTGAGGACATACAGCGCACCATCGACGCCCTGCTCCACGTCCCGCACCCGCCGGTCACGGTCAACGAGCAGGTGCTCCTCCGCGACCACCCTGTCGCCGTCCATTTCAAGGCGCACCAGGAACTTGCCCTGCGAGGGGCTCATGGCGCCGATGAAGACATCACCCTGCCACGCGGGAAACAGGTCGCCGGTGTACATCATCAACCCGGACAGGGCCAGCGACGGAAACCAGTAATACAGCGGCTGTTCGATACCCGTCCGCTCCGACGGGCCGATCTCGGAGCCGTCGTAATTCTTGCCGTAGGTGACATAGGGCCAGCCGTAATTGCCGTTGGGGACGATGCGGTTGAGTTCATCCCCGCCCATGGGGCCGTGCTCGATGGTCCACAGCTCACCCGTTTCCGGATGGATCATGGCGCCGTCGGGGTCGCGGTGGCCCCAGGAATAAATCTCCTGGCGCACGCGGGTGATGCCGTAATAGGGATTGTCCCCGGGAATGGAGCCATCGGGATTGATGCGCAGCATCTTGCCGCGCGGCGAAGTCAATTTCTGCACGTCCTGGCTGGCGTCGCTGTTGCCGATACCGAAACCCATGGTGGAGATGAACAGGGTCCCGTCCGGCGCCTGCGCCATGCGCCTTGCCGGCAGCTCGGCGATCACTTCCACGTCCTGGATGCGGCGGTTGTTGTCGGACAGGCGGGCCTTGGCGATGGTATCCACCTGGAACAGTTCGCCGGTTTCCACGGCGCGGCTGCGGCGCTCCGCGCTGACCGGTCCGCCGCGTGCACCGGGCGGGGGCGCGGGATAGGCCAGGAACAGTGTGCGCGATTCGGCGAAGTCACTGGCAGGAATGACATCCATAAGGCCGCGGCCGTCCACGGAGCGCACCGCGGGCATGCCGCGCAGGGGCCGGGAGATTTCGCCGTCCAGGCCTACGATCCGCGCCTCGCCCTTGCCGTCCACGACCAGCAGGTTGCCGTCGGACAACGCCACCAGTGAGCGGGGGCGTTCCAGGCCGGTTGCCAGCACTTCCACGTTGTACGCGGAAGCAGTGGCGGGTGCGGGCGCGCCGGTCTGGCCTTCAAAGGCCGGAGTCGGCGGGTTGGCGAACGGGTCCACGCCGGTGTCGGCGGCAAAACTGCCCAGGGTTACGCCAAACAATGCCGTGGACAGGATGGCTTTGCAGATGGTCATGACAACAAACCTCTCGTGACTGTTGTGTGGAAAATCAACGCGGTGGAAAGCCCGGGAATGTGGCGCAGCCTTCCGGGATGTGGTGGAACGGCTGGGCCTGGTCGAGCCAGATGACATGGTCCGGCTTGTCATAGAGGGACGGATCATCGAGCGTGCCCACCTTGACGATGGCGATGCCTGCCGCGGCCGGCGCCCAGGTCACCAGGTGCGTGCCGCAGTCGGGACAGAAATCGCGTGTGACCGGATTTTCCAGGCTGGTTTTCTTGTACTGCTTCGGCTTGCCTTTGGTGTATGAAAAGTGCGGTTCCGGCACTCCCATCACGACGTTCGGATTGCCGCCGCTGATGTAGGTGCACGCGCGGCAACAGCACTGCCCCTTGAAAATCGGATCCCCTTCAATCGTGTAGCGGACATTGCCGCAATAACAACCACCTTCGATACTCATGTGATACTCCTTAATGTTTGTTTTCTGTTCTTGTTTGCCGGATTTTATCAAGGCC
>Ga0181593_10001501_pt1 | contig 21189 bp, 18 predicted proteins | sample 071ome_19_FD_133756 | JGI IMG/M metagenome (GOLD analysis project Ga0181593, IMG submission 133756) | Coastal salt marsh microbial communities from the Groves Creek Marsh, Skidaway Island, Georgia - 071413AT metaG (megahit assembly) | ecosystem: Environmental > Aquatic > Marine > Intertidal...
GAATTGCTGGCACTTTACCAATCGCTACATCACGAAGGGGACCCCGAGATGGGTCACGCGCCCGAACAAATCTTCAACGGCCGCTCCCTGCGCTCGCAAATCGGCAACATTCAAATGCTGACCGTGCAATTCAAGGCGAAGTCATTGCTCGATTACGGTGCCGGCAAAGGACTTCCCTATCAGGAAACCGATCTCAAACATCCGAGCGGCCGGGTGTACAAAAACCTCGCCGAATTTTTCGAAGTCGAGTCGATCACCTGTTACGATCCGGCCTACAAGCCCTACAGCACGTTCCCGGCGGAGCAGAAATTCGACGGCGTCATCTCGACCGATGTCATGGAACATTGCCCGGAAGAAGACCTCCCATGGATTCTCGATGAAATGTTTGCTGTCGCGGGCAAGTTCGTGTTTGCAAACGTGAACGGTCGGCCCGCCGACCGACATTTACCGAACGGCGACAACGCCCACTGCACGCTCTATCCGATGGAATGGTGGAACGAATTGTTTGCGAGCACGCGCAAAAACCACCCGGAAATTCCGTATTTTATTTTGTATTCGAGTGACCAGATCGGCCCCGATGGGCAATACGTCGAACACGCGATTAACGGTTAAATAAAGACAGTTCACAAGGCGCGTTAAGCCCCCGTACCGCCGACGGTCATGGCGTCCACTTTGAGCGTCGGCTGACCGACCCCGACCGGTACGCCCTGGCCCTCCTTGCCGCAAGTACCGATACCAGGATCGAGTTCCATGTCCGAGCCGACCGCGGAAACGCGGGTTAGGATATCCGGCCCGTTGCCGATCAGCGACGCCCCTTTGACCGGCGCGGTCACCTTACCATCTTCGATGAGATACGCCTCGGTGCAGGTAAAGACGAATTTGCCCGACGTGATATCGACCTGGCCGCCGCCGAACTGAACCGCATAGAGGCCGTTTTGCACGGACTTGATGATGTCTTCGGGGGAGTCCTGGCCCGCCAGCATGTAGGTATTGGTCATGCGCGGCATTGGCACATGAGCAAAACTTTGCCGGCGGCCGTTGCCGGTCGGCTTCATGCCCATGAGGCGCGCGTTTTGCCGGTCCTGCATATAACCTTTGAGGATTCCGTCTTCGATCAACACGGTGTTTTCCGTCGGCGTGCCCTCGTCATCAATGGTGAGCGATCCGCGCCGGTCTTGGATGGTGCCGTCATCGACGACCGTGACGCCGGGGGACGCGACCCGCTCGCCAAGAAGTCCTGAAAAGGCGGACGTTTTCTTGCGGTTGAAATCGCCCTCGAGGCCGTGACCGATGGCTTCGTGCAAGAGGATGCCCGGCCAGCCCGCGCCAAGGACGACGGTTTTTTCACCCGCCGGTGCGGGACGCGAGTCCAACATCACCACCGCCTGGCGCAACGCTTCATCGACTGCGCCCTGCCAGGTGTCCTCTTCGAGGAATTGATCGAAGCTCACTCGCCCGCCGGTGCCGTAACTGCCCGCTTCCATGCGATCGGCGTCGCTGGCGACCACATTAACATTCATGCGCACCAAGGGGCGGACATCGGCGACGCGCACACCATCCGGGCGGATAATCTGCACGGCCTGCCAATCGCCGCTGATCGACGCCGAAACCTGACTAACGCGCGGATCTTTTTTGCGGGCATAGGCATCGATATCCGCGAGCAATTTAATTTTTTGCTCGAACGCGACCCCTTGCAACGGATTGTCGTCCCGATAGAGCTGACGGTTGGTGCCCGAGGGTGATGCATCCAATACACCACCGCGGCCTTCCTGCACGGATTTGACCGTCTCGACGGAACGTTTTAAGGCCGCGTCCGACAATTCGGACGCATGCGCATAGCCCGTGGTTTCGCCCAGCACCGTGCGCAAGCCGAACCCTTGCGTGGTATCGAAGCTGGCGCTCTTCAATTGCCCATCATCGAAAACAAGGGCTTCGGATTGATTATATTCGAGGAACAGCTCGCCATCATCGGCCTTACCCACCGCGTCATCAACCAACGACTGCGTCCGTTCACGGTCAAGGCCGGCTTGATCGAAAAACAACTCATCGGTCTTGGCGAGATCGGTCATACGAACACTCCTTAAAGGGCTTAATTGGCCTTCTGTTTCATAGTATATGGGCATTAACCATAAAACAGGCAATTCAATTATCGAGCTGATTTCAGAAATTATCTTGACCTCGCACAGGGATCGCGTATGGTTCCCGCCACGTGGCGATTTGCTGACCAGCTTGCGGCCACGAAAAAAAACGCTAAAAGGTCTGTGTGACATAAAAGCTGTCCCGGCCCGAGCGGTCGGGTTTTTTTGTTACCGGGCCTCCGAATGGAGGAAAGAAAATGACTGACGATCAAAACGATGCAAAGCAGTGGCGCACAGCGACTCAATTGGTGCGCGGCGGCACCCACCGCTCCGAATTTCAGGAAACCAGCGAGGGCCTGTTTTTAACGTCCGGCTACGCTTACGAGTCGGCCGAACAGGCGCAGCGGGCCTTTAAGGGCGAAGAAGACGTTTTCATGTATTCGCGCTACGGCAACCCCACGGTTGCCATGTTTGAAAAGCGCCTATCGCTTTTAGAAGGAACGCAATATTGCTTCGCCACCGCAAGCGGCATGGCGGCGGTGTTCGCGGCTTTCGCGTCCTACCTCAACGCGGGTGACCGGATCGTCGCTTCGCGCGCACTTTTCGGCTCGTGCCACTTTGTCGTTTCCACCATTTTACCGCGTTACGGCATCGAAGCGGAACTCGTCGACGGAACCGATCTCAATCAATGGGAAAAAGCGCTTTCAAAACCGGCGAACGCGGTTTTTCTCGAATCCCCTTCCAACCCGACGCTTGAAATCATCGATATCACGGCCGTTGCCAAACTCGCGCACAAGGCCGGCGCGAAACTGGTGATCGATAATGTTTTTGCGAGCCCCATATTACAAAAACCGATCGAGCTGGGCGCGGATATCGTCGTCTATTCCGCGACCAAGCATATCGACGGGCAAGGCCGCGTCATGGGTGGTGCGTTACTCACAAACGACACCGAATATTTCAATGAAAAATTTATTCCGTTTGTCCGCAATACAGGCCCGTCCCTGAGCCCGTTCAACGCTTGGGTCATGTTGAAGGGTTTGGAAACACTGGATTTGCGCATCCGCCAGCATTGCACAAATGCATTGGCAGTGGCGACGCACCTTGAAGACCACACGGATGTGACCCGGACGATCTATCCGGGCCTGAAAAGCCATCCACAATACGATCTCGCTAAAACGCAAATGAAAGACAGCGGCACCGTTGTCGCGTTTGAAGTTAAAGGTGGGCAGGACCGTGCCTTTAAATTTTTAAACGCGCTCAAACTTGTCGATATCTCCAATAATCTCGGTGACGCCAAAAGCCTGATTACGCACCCGGCAACGACAACGCACCAACGGCTGGGCCCTGACGTGCGGGCGGAAATGGGGGTCACGGACAATTTAGTTCGGATATCGGTCGGCCTTGAAGATCCTGAAGACATCAAAGACGATCTGGACCAGGCCCTCAAGGCATCCGCGTAACCAAAGCGAATAATTTTTTACGTTTGTTTCCAGGGCAAGCCGTCGACCCGCCAGCCGTTTTTGGCATTGCGATGATGGCTGTCATCGAGATCGCCTTCGAAACCGGTTGCCACGTTGTAACACTTTTTAAAACCCGCGGCCGTCATGGCGACGGCAGCAGCTTTGGAGCGTTGCCCCGAGCGGCACAAAAACAAAACCAGCTTGTCCTCGGGAATTCCGTGCGCACGAACCTTACTTTCAAACTCGGGATCGGGTCCTTCGGCGCCGAATTGCCTCCAGGCAACGAGAATGGCGTCCTTATCGATGCTATGAAGATCGGGCACACCGACGAATTGCCACTCTTCCGGCGTGCGCACATCGACGAGGACCGTATCCAAGTCCTCGGACAGCATCTGCCAGGCTTCTTTCGGTAAAATGTCGCCTGCGTAGTCCTGCTCGGCCATGAGGCCCTCCCGAATTTAGCTGCCGTTTACGGCGGCCAGCATATCATCGACGGTCTCGAATTTCAGCCGTGGTGCCTGCGGTTTTGCGGATTCGTTTTCGATTTTTTCGATTTTCTGCCAACCTGCAATGTCGACAACTTGAATGCTTTTCTTGGCCAAAAGTTTTTTAAGTGCCGAACGGCCCGGTTTTTCACCCGATTGAACATCTTCGAGAATATGTTTCGCCGCAATTTCGCCGTCAGGCCGGTTGGTGGCGATCACACCGGTTGGCCCACGTTTAATCCAACCAACGGCATACAGCCGGTCATCAACACGGCCGTCGTCGTTCGGCACGACACAGCGGCGCTCATCAAACGGCGCACCCTCAACAGGTGTTGCCCGATACCCAATGGCGGGAATGACGAGGCCACAGTCGATCTCGAAAAACTCACCGGTGCCGACAGCCCGGCCTTCTTCGATTTTCGTGCGCTCTAATTTCAGGCCTTCGACTTTATCGCCACCGAGAATTTCGACGGGAGAAGCATAAAAAACAAAATGAACCCGCTTAGGCTTGTCATTGGGCTTGCTGTTGGCAAATTCTTTTAATGTATTGAGGTTACGTTCTTTCAGCCGTTTATCGCGGTCGGATAAGTCGACGTCACCAACATCATCTGGCAGTTGATCGGCATCCACTAATGAAACGCAATGTTCGAGCTTACCCATCTCGCGCAATTCAACATTTGTAAACTTCGCTTCAATAGGACCGCGCCGACCGATAATATAAACGTCTGTGATCGGTGAATTTTGAATGGCTTTTGCTGCATAGGCCGGCAGATCGGAATCGGCCATTTCCGCCTCGTCCTTCACCAGGACCCGGGCTACATCAATGGCGACATTGCCGACACCGATCACGGCGACGGCCTTGGTATCAAGGGCAGGATTCAGATCGCGCAAATCCGGATGCGCATTATACCAGCCGACAAAGGACGCGGAGCCGTAAACACCTGTTTTATCCTCACCCGAGATACCGAGCTTGTGATCATAGGGCGCGCCGACCGCCAGCACGACGGCATCATACATATCGCGCAATTCGGCCAAACTGATATCGCGGCCGACATCGACATTGCCGAAATACCGCACGGAAGGATCGGCAAGTGTCGTCCCGAATTTTTTTTGAATTTTTTTGGTTGTTTGATGATCCGGCGCGACCCCGGCACGAATAAGGCCGAAGGGTGTCGGCAAACGGTCAATCACGTCAATCTGAACGTCGACGTCGGACTTTAAAAGCGCGTCCGCCGTATAACAGCCAGCCGGACCCGAACCAATAATCGCTACCGAGATGGTCATGTCTTAATTTTTATTGGCGACCGGTATCCCGGTAAACGCCTCCCATTTTATTTCGCGCGTCTTTTTATGTCTGACGGCTTCTTAGCTGACCGTCCATGTATACCCGCCACGCAACAACTCATTGAGGCTACCGGCGGGCTTGTCTTTTTTCAACTGCTCGATTTGATCGTCGACACTTTGTTCGTAACTCGCTTCCGGATTGCAATACAATACGCCAATCGGAACCGGCATCGTCGGCGGCTCCATATGCGCCAGCATCATCGCCAAGCCGAGGTTAGTTTCGTCGTGAATCAAAATATCCGAATCAGCGGCGTCAGAATCGACCGTCACTACTTCCAATTCAAAAGACCCCGGCTTAACCCGGAGCCCCTTGTCGTTATCCTTACCGAAAACAAGCGGCTTGCCGTGCTCAACCAGAATTTGATGATCGGCGGCAACAGTTTTTTCCGTAAAGTTGCTGTACACACCGTCGTTATAAACGATGCAATTTTGGAAAATCTCGACGAAAGACGCGCCTTTGTGATCATGCGCCCGCTTGAATACTTCGACGAGCTGCTTTTGCTGAGTATCGATACCGCGCGCCACAAACCGCGCACCGGAACCCAACGCAAAGGCGGCGGCTTTCACCGGCGCCTCCAATGAGCCTTGCGGCGTCGAGGGCGAACGCGTTCCCTTGCGGGATGTCGGGGAATACTGACCTTTAGTCAGGCCGTAAATTTCGTTATTGAACATCAAAATCTGCACATCGATATTCCGGCGCAACACATGAAGCATATGATTGCCGCCGATCGATAAGGCATCGCCGTCACCGGTGGCGATCCAAACATCCAGGTCGGGATTGGTGAGCTTTATGCCCGATGCAAACGCCGGGGCGCGGCCATGGATGGTGTGAAAACCGTAGGTCTCGATGTAATAGGGGAAGCGGGCTGCGCAACCGATACCGGAGACAAACACCGTGTTCTCGCGTGATGCACCGATTTCCGCCAACGTGCGCTGAACGGCCTTCAAGATCGCGTAATCGCCACAGCCCGGGCACCAACGCACCTCTTGGTCAGTAGCGAAATCTTTGGCTTTTAACGGCTCGGCAGGTGTCACGACGTTCATTTTATTTCTCCAAGCGGTCACGGACCGCGGCATCAATCTCGGAAACCAAAAACGGTTGGCCGGTAACCTTATTTAAGCCCTCGGCATCAATCAAAAATTCGCTGCGCAAAACCGTTAACAACTGTCCCGTGTTCATTTCCGGCACCAAAATCCGTTCAAATCCGGATAACAAGTTTTTTAAGTTCCGCGGCAATGGCCAGATATGTCGAATATGAATATGACTGACATCCAAACCATCGGCCCGCAATTGAGAAACCGCACTGGAAATCGGGCCGAAGGTCGAGCCCCAACCGACAACGGCAAGTTTACCGCTGGCGTTGCCGTCGGAGACGGCTTGTTCAGGAATATCATTGGCGATGTTGTCGATTTTCGCCTTTCGCACATCGGTCATGCGTTGATGATTATCCGCGTCATAAGAAATATGGCCGCTGTCATAATCTTTTTCGAGGCCGCCGACGCGGTGTTCCAGTCCGGGCGTGCCCGGTATCGCCCAGGCCCGCGCCAATGTTTTTTCATCACGCACAAATGGATGGAAATTTTCGGGATCCGTCCTGAATGAAACCGGGATCTTATCGATCTTATCAACATCCGGGATTAGCCACGGCTCGGCGGCATTCGCGATATAACCGTCAGTCATAAGAATAACCGGCGCCATATATTTCGTCGCCAACCGGACGGCTTCAATGGAAACTTCAAAACAATCCGACGGAGAACACGTCGAGAGAACAATCAGCGGGCTATCGCCGTTGCGGCCATATACGGATTGATACAAGTCCGATTGTTCCGTCTTGGTCGGCATGCCCGTCGAGGGGCCGGCCCGTTGCGAGTTGATCACGATCAGCGGCAGTTCGGTGCTGATCGCAAGGCCAATGGCCTCGCCTTTCAGCGCCACCCCAGGACCGGAGCTTGAGGTGACACCCAGGGCCCCCGCATAAGAAGCGCCGATAGCGGCGCAGACGGCGGCAATCTCGTCTTCGGCTTGAAAGGTTTTCACGCCGTATTGTTTAAGATTTGCCAACGAATGCAAAATTGGCGACGCCGGTGTGATCGGATATGATCCTAAAAACATTTCCAATTCGGCAAGATTGCAACCGGCGACCAAACCGTAGGCCAGCGCTTCACCGCCGGTCACGGTTCTGTATTCGCCCGCCGGCAACCCGGCGCGCCGAACCCGATAGGCCGGGAAATCATCGGCAACTTCCGCCGTTTCACCGAACGCATGCCCGGCATTTAACGCCAGCATATTGGCCTCGGCGATTTCCGGGCGTTTGGCAAATTTTTGGTTCAGCCAGTCGATTGTCGGCTGCCGGTCACGACCGTACATCCAATAAATAAGGCCGAGCGTCCAAAGGTTTTTGCACCGCATCGCCTCTTTTTGCGAAAGACCGGTTTCCTTCACCGCTTCAAAGGTCAACTTAGAAATATCGATTTTCATTACCCGGTAACGTTCGAGGCTGTCATCCTCAAGTGGATTACCTTCGAAACCGGCACGGCGTAAATTCCGGTCCGTGAATGAACCTTCATCGATCAGCAGCAAACCACCAGGCCGTAAATCCTTGAGCTGGACTTTCAATGCTGCCGGATTCATCGCCACCAACATGTCCGGCGCATCACCCGACGTTTTAACTTGCGTACCGAATTGAATTTGAAATGCGGAAACACCGAACGTCGTACCGGCTGGCGCTCTAATTTCCGCCGGAAAATCGGGAAAGGTTGCTAAATCATGACCGGATAAAGCCGTCGATTGCGTAAACTGGCTTCCTGTCAACTGCATGCCATCACCGGAGTCGCCGGCAAACCGCACAACGGCTTTTTCAAGATCTAAACGTTCTGGTTCTTTCTGAGCTGAGTCGGGCATTTCAAATTTTTACCGTTACCGCAAAAGTAAGCGGCCTTCCTGTTGATTGACATTTAATAATTAAACGCCGCGCGTTTCATGATTTTCCCCATAAGGGGTATCCTTCAATGGACAAAAATAGGTCAACGTCGCGGTGCTCTTTATGAATCCGTCTGTTGGTATAAGCTATATCCGGTTCGCATTACCGTTGCCAACACTTAGCGAACGGGTTCACGAAAATTTGCTGAACGGCACTGACAGTACTGCGGAGCGGGCCGGTTTTATAGCCTTTTCCCGGAAAGCACAATCGGTGAATTTGAAGCCCAGTCACGATTGGGCAATGACCATAACATGCAGATTTCATTGACATATTTTCTGACGCATATTTCCTGCTTGGCCCCGCGGGCCGCTTTCCCGTAAAACGCCCCCTTAACCCCTTGGCGGATATCCTATGACTTCATCAACCTCACCTCTCACAATATTAGAAGACCTTCTTGCGAAGGCCAGGTCCGCCGGTGCGGATGCCGCCGATGCCGTGCTGATTGAGGGAACATCGCTTTCCCTCGCCCAACGGCTGGGTGAGCCCGAATCGCTCGAAAGGGCCGAAAACACCGATGTGGGCTTGCGGGTCTTTATCGGCCAAAGCCAGGCCATCGTCTCAACGTCAGATTTCAGCCCGAATGCGTTGGATCAAATTGTGACCCAAGCGATTGCCATGGCGAAAAGTGTCCCGGCCGATCCTTATTGCGGCATTGCCGATTCGTCTCAAATCGTGACCGCGCCGCCTGATCTAGATATGTGCGACCCCAAAGATGTATCCGCCGATACGCTGAAACAGTGGGCGCGTGAAGGAGAAGACGCCGCCCGGGCCGTACCTGGCGTCACCAACTCCGAAGGGGCGGAATCCTCCTGGAGCAAAACCCGCATTGCCCTCATGGCCAGCAACGGTTTTGCGCAAACGTATGAACGCAGCCGGGTCGGCATGGCCGTCTCCGTTCTCGCCGGCAAAGGCACGGCCATGGAACGGGATTACGATTACTCAAGTGCGGTTTACGCCGAAGACCTGGGCAATCCCGCTAAAATCGGCAAGTCAGCCGGCAAGAAGGCCGTCAAACGGCTCAACCCGCGCAAAATGCCGACGGCGCAAGTCCCCATTGTTTATGACCCGCGCGCCGGGCGATCGCTGATCGGTCATCTATCGTCGGCGATCAACGGTCAAACGGTTGCCCGGGGCACGACATTTTTGAAAGACTGCCTCGGTGAAAAACTTTTCCCCAAAAACATTCAAATTATCGACGAGCCGCATCGCCCCCGGGGTTTGGGCTCACGCCCGTTCGATGGCGAGGGAATTGCAACGGAAACGATAACGGTCATCGATCAAGGTGTTTTAACCACATGGCTCATGGACCTGCGATCGGCCCGGCAACTCGGCCTCGAAACAAATGGGCGCGCGGCACGCGGTGTTTCTTCACCGCCGTCACCCTCGACCACGAATCTATATTTAGCCCCCGGTGCCGTCACGCCGGCGGAACTCATGGCCGACATCAAGTCTGGGTTTTATGTAACCGAACTGATCGGCATGGGGGTGAATACGGTCACCGGCGATTACAGCCGGGGAGCGAGCGGGTATTGGATCGAAAACGGTGAAATCGCTTTTCCAGTCAGCGAGGTCACCATCGCCGGCAACTTGAAAGAAATGTACCCCACCCTGAGCGCCGCGAACGATCTCGAATTCCGTTACGGCACGGATGCACCGACCCTGCGGATTGAGGGCATGACCGTCGCTGGGCAATAGCGCTGAATTAACGGTTCCCTTTCCATTCGATATTAACGGCAAAATTGGCTTCCGGGGCGGGCGGGTGGTATGGTCTGCCAAGCGAATCAAGAGGTTATGAGGCTTTGAGCGAATCCACAGCGAACGAGCAACCGGCGCATATCTCAAGCGCAATACTCATGCGGCGCCTCATCCGTGACAGCGTACGTCCTTACTTTGGGCGGCTTGGTTTTGCCGTGATCGCGATGGCGATTATGGCGGGGGCCACGGCACTCAGCGCCTGGCTCATGGAACCCGTCGTCAATGACGTGTTTATCCGTAAAGACCAGACTATGCTGTGGCTGGTCGGCGGCGCCGTCTTATTAACCTTTGTCGTTAAGGGAATCGCCAATTACGCCCAAGCGACGTTGATGAGTCATGTCGGTTTAAAAATCATTGCCGATAATCAAAACCGCTTGTACGCCCACCTCGCTCACATGGACCTCGCTTTTTTTCAAAACAACCAGACGGGCCAATTGCTGTCACGCTTTACCATCGACATCAATGCGATGCGTGCCGCCGTGTCCAACGTTCTCACCAGCCTTGGCAAAGATTTATTGTCACTTATCGGTTTGGTTGCCGTGATGTTTTTACAGGACTGGCAGCTTGCGGCCATCTCATTCTTCGTGTTTCCCATTGCCGTATACCCGATTGTCCGGCTCGGGCGGCGCATGCGGAAAGTTACGGCAAACACGCAAGCGGAAACCGGCCTGTTTACCGCCCTCTTGGAGCAAACGTTCCAAGGCATTCGCGTGGTGAAATCCTACGGCATGGAAAACTATGAAAAAAGCCGCATTGCCGAAATTGTCGAACGGATTTACCAACTCTCATTTAAGGCTGCCCGGGTCCGTGCACTTTCAAGCCCCATCATGGAAACCCTCGGCGGTATTGCTATTTCCGTTGTCATTATCTACGGCGGCTACCGGGTCATCGAACAGCAGACCGATCCAGGCTCGTTTTTCTCGTTCATCACCGCATTGTTGCTGGCCTATGAGCCAATGAAACGGCTTGCTAATTTGAATGCAAGCCTGCAGGAAGGTCTCGCCGGGGCGCAGCGTTTGTTTGCCATTTTGGATATTGAACCCGACATTCGCGAGAAAAATAACGCAAAGGATTTATCTGTCTCACAGGGTGGCATTGAGTTTGAAAATGTATCGTTCTCCTATACACCCGGCCATAGTGCGATCAACGATATCTCCTTTAATGTTGCGGCAGGGCAAACAATCGCGCTGGTCGGGCCGTCGGGTGCCGGCAAGTCAACGATCCTCAATCTCATTCCGCGTTTTTACGATGTCGATCAGGGAACCGTAAAAATCGACGGCATGGATGTCCGCGATGCGACCTTATCGTCGTTACACGCCAACATTGCCCTCGTCAGTCAGGAAATCACTCTGTTCGATGATACCATCCGCGCCAATATCGCTTATGGCCGCGCGAACGCGACGGAAGCGGAGATCATCGAAGCGGCCCAACATGCCGCCGCACACGACTACATCACACAACTGCCTCAAGGGTACGATACCGCGGTCGGCGAACGGGGCATGAAACTTTCCGGCGGGCAACGTCAGCGCCTGGCCATTGCGCGCGCCATGCTGAAAAACGCGCCGATCCTGCTGCTTGACGAAGCAACATCGGCCCTGGATTCGGAATCCGAACGTCAGGTTCAAGCTGCGCTGCACGAATTGATGCATGGCCGCACGTCGTTAGTTATCGCCCATCGCCTCTCAACCGTCATGGATGCAGATGTCATTTATGTCATGGATAATGGCCGTATCGTCGAACAAGGAAGCCATCAAGAACTGTTGGAGCTCGACGGTTTGTATGCCCGTCTTTATGCCATGCAGTTTTTCGAAGCCGAATAATCACCCGCCGTAACGGCGTTTGAAAGAGAACACCGGTGTCGCTGATCAAAACCATTTCCCGAAAAGAAAGTGTCAGGCGCTTTTTGTGCTGGCTGGGTGCAGGCTACATTCGGTTCGTGTACGCAACCAGCCGCTGGCAAACCGTTAGAGGCGAAATCCCGAAATCGTTTCATGATAAGAACCAGCCGTTCATTCTTAGCTTTTGGCACGGCCGGCTTCTGATGATGCCGCACTGTTGGGACAAGCAGCAATCGATCCATATGCTGATCTCAAGTCATGCGGACGGACAACTGATTGCCAAAACCGTCGCGCACTTTGGCATCAAGACCATTGCCGGCTCCTCGACCCGCGGCGGCACGGCAGCCTTGCGCGGCATGCTGAACGCCTTAAAGGCGGGCGAGTGCATCGGCATCACACCGGACGGCCCGCGCGGTCCGCGCATGCGCGCGAGCGACGGCATCGTCAATGTCGCCAAGTTGTCGGGTGCTGCCATCGTGCCCGCCAGTTTCGGCATCACCCGTCGTCGCGCCCTCGGTTCCTGGGACCGGTTTATTCTCGCTTGGCCGTTTTCCCGCGGCGTCATCGTGTGGGGAAGCCCGATTTATATCGACCGCGACACCGAAGGCACTGATATGGAAACGGCGCGGCAAAAAGTCGAGGACGGCCTCAACGCCGTCACCGACGAAGCCGACACTTTATGCGGCTGCGCGACAATTGAACCGGCACCGGTGCAACAAGCCGAACAGGCCGCCTCATGATGCTACCGCTGTACCGCGCCCTGACATCCGCCGGCCGGCCGCTCATTCGGCTGTATCTCGCTTACCGGCAAACCAAGGGCAAAGAAGACCCGGAGCGGTTCTCTGAACGTCTCGGCCAACCGGGCCGGGCGCGCCCCGAAGGCAAGCTCATCTGGGCGCACGCCGCAAGCATCGGCGAAGCGCTCTCGCTGTTACCGTTGATCGAAAAATTTGCCCGAGAACAAGACAAACTCAACATCATGATCACCACCGGCACGGTAACCTCGGCAAAACTCATGACCGAGCGTTTGCCCAAAAACACATTTCACCAATTTGTCCCGGTCGACTGCCTCGCTTATGTCCGCCCGTTTCTCAATCACTGGCAACCGGATCTCGTGCTATGGGCCGAATCGGAATTTTGGCCGAACATGATTCATGAATGCCATGACCGCGCGATCCCCATGGCCCTGGTCAATGGCCGCATTTCATCGCGTTCCTTCGACCGCTGGCAACGCCAGGCGAAATTTATCCGCCGATTGCTGTCGCCGTTTAAACTCTGTCTCGGTCAAACCGACCTGGATGCCGAGCGTCTTCGCGTCCTGGGTGCCGCCAACACACAATGCCTTGGTAATTTAAAATTTTCAGCGCCCCCCTTGCCGGTGGACGAAGCAGAGATGGCGAAACTGGAATCAATGATCGGCAAGCGCCCCTGCTGGCTTGCCGCCAGCACCCATCCCGGTGAAGAAGAAGTCATCGCCGAAGCCCATCAAGCGCTACGCACAACATCTCCCGGTACCCTTACAATCGTCGTGCCGCGGCACCCGGAACGCGGCAACACGATCAAAGAGATATTCGAAGCAGCCGGCCTTAAAACATCACAACGGTCGCAATCACAAGCGCCGAGCCCTGAAACCGACGTTTATATTGCCGACACTTTGGGCGAACTCGGTTTGTTTTATCGCCTTTGTGATATCGTTTTTATGGGAAAATCGCTTTCGGATGAGAACGGCCATGGCGGTGGACAAAATCCCTTAGAGCCGGCGCGCCTACAATGCGCCATCGTGCAAGGCCCCCATACAATCAATTTTGCCGACATTACTGACAACCTTCGTAAGGCCGGCGCCTTTCGCGAAGTAACCGATGCCGGCACGCTGCACCAAACCGTCGGTGAATTGCTCAACGATCCGGCGGCTTGCAAACGCCTTGCCCTTGCCGCCGCCCAAATCGCCCAATCACAAGACGGCGCCTTGGACCGGATATATGATTCTATCACGCCGCTGCTTTTGGCTGGGACACCACAAAAGGATCATCATGCGAACACCTGATTTTTGGTACAATAAAAATAAAACGGTGTTAGCGGCGTGCCTCACACCGTTTAGCGTTTTGTACCGCATGGCATCACTGGTCCGCACAAGCGGCACAACGCCCTGGCAGTCCCTCATTCCCGTTTTATGTATCGGTAATGCCGTCGCCGGGGGTGCGGGGAAAACACCGGTCGCGATCAGTCTGGGCCGGCGCCTCATCGAACGCGGCATCGGCGTTCATTATCTCACGCGCGGTTACGGCGGTTCCTTAAAAGGCCCAGTGAAGGTCAATACAGAAACTCATGCTTGCGAACACACCGGCGATGAAGCATTGCTGCTCGCACGCACCGCGCCGACCTGGGTATCGCGCAACCGCAAAGACGGTATCCTCGCTGCAACCGTCGATGGCGCCGGGGCCATCGTCATGGATGACGGATTTCAAAACCCGAGCGTGCACAAAACGGTTTCCGTTTGCGTGATTAATGGCGCCTTCGGCTTCGGCAACGGCCGGCTAATTCCGGCCGGCCCCTTGCGCGAACCCGCCGAGGCCGCGCTTGGTCGAGCCGATGCCGTGGTTCTCATCGGCGAGGATCAGACCGGTGTCCTTAAAACAATCGACACGGCGCGTCCTGTCCTTCGTGCCCGGATCGAGCCGGGACCGGAAGCCGATCAATTGAAAGGCGAGCGCGTTCTCGCCTTTGCCGGTATTGGATTGCCGCAGAAATTCTTCGATTTTTTAACGCAGATCGGCTGCGATGTTATCGAAACGCGGTCTTTCGCCGATCACCATGCCTATTCGCCACAAGACATATCGGACTTGCGGGAACGGGCCGAAGCCCAGCAGGCCCGTCTGGTGACAACGGCCAAGGATGCGGTCCGCTTACCTGCCGATTCACGCGCGGGAATTGCCGTATTATCCATTAAAATTACATGGCAAGATGAATTCGCCGTTGACGATTTACTCGATAAACTCTTTCCCGATGAACCCAATAGAGACGAACCCAAGCGGTAAGAACAACCTTTGTTAAGACGCCTCATTCACATTCTGGAAGCCTTAGCGCTTTACGTGCTGTTTATCCTTATGCGTATGTTGCCGCTCCGTACGGCTTCAGCGATGGGCGGTGCTCTTGCGCGCACCTTCGGTCCCTTGTTGGGCGCGACAAAAACCGCGCGGCGAAATTTAAAAAAAACATTTCCTGAAAAATCGGATATTGAAATTGACGATATCATCAAAAAGATGTGGGACAATCTCGGGAGAACAATCTTCGAGTACCCCCATCTCGATCAGTTTAAGTTTGACGGCCCCGACGCCAATGTCGAAGTGGTCCGCAACGAATTGATCGTGCAGCTGCGTGATGATAACAAACCCGGCATCTTTTTTTCCGGACACTTCGCCAATTGGGAAGTGCTGGCGCTTGCCGCCATGAACGAAGGCATTCCGATTCACCTGATTTACCGCGCGCCGAACAACCCATATGTGGAAAATGTTTTTCGCCAACGCCAAGTGGGCCGGGGCGAGTTGATCCCGAAAGGCTCCGAAGGCGCGCGCCAGGCCATTAAGCTTCTGAACGGCGGCGGTCACCTCGGCATGCTGGTCGACCAAAAAATGAACGACGGCATCCCTATTCCGTTTTTCGGACGCGATGCGATGACCGCGCCGGCGTTGGCGCAGTTTGCCTTAAAATTCGATATGCCTGTTTTACCGGTTCAAATCGAGCGCATCGAAGGCGTTCGTTTTCGAATCACCTGTTATCCACCGCTACCCATTCGCAAAACGGCGAACCGCCAAGACGACATCAAGGCCGCGATGACGAACGTCAACAAAATTATGGAAACCTGGGCACGCCAGAACCCGGAGCAATGGCTGTGGATTCACAACCGCTGGCCGGACTGACATCCGCTATTTCTTTTTTACCGATTTCTTTTTTCGCGGCATCGGCCCCACGACCAAGGCCGGGTCGAGGTGGGTCGCGAACCAACTCACCCCCCAATGCAAATGCGGCGCCGTCGCCCGGCCAGTCGCGCCGATGCGCCCGATGAGATCACCTTTTCGAACGGCCGTGCCTTCCTTGACGCTGATCTCGCTTAAGTGCGCATACACCGACTGCAGTCCGTGACCGTGATCGATCATCAGCGTTTTGCCGGTAAAAAACATATTCTGATGTACCAATGTCACGATCCCGTCGGCCATGGCGCGCACGGGCGTTCCTTTCGGCGCGGCGATATCGACGCCGACATGCGGGCGCCGGGGCTTGCCGTTAAGAATTCGCTGCGAGCCGAATACCCCCGATATGCGCCCTATGGCGGGCCACATAAACCGCGAGCGGAAATACGCCTTCGGCGTGTCACGGCGCCGGCTTTCTTTAATCAGGCGTGAATCAGCCCGGATACGTTTGATATCGGCGGGCCTCGGCGTGACCTTTCGTGACGGTAATCCATCGATCCGGGAAATCTTATAACGCCGCGGTTTAACATCCAGAATTTCGCGCATCACGATACCGCCGGGGCGTTTGATTTTCAGCACCGCTTCTTTCGCGGCATTACGGCCAAAACCGATCGCGAACAATCCATCAGGCGAAACGCGCACCAAACGGTCCTGGAATATAACTTTCGTTCCTGGGTCGACACGGCCGATCACAAGTCCGCCCTGAATCAACGAACCGTTTAATTCGAGCGCCTGAACCGGCAAGGCAGCCAGAACCCATAGACAATTGAAAACCAGAAACAACCGCCACCGCTTCACAGCAACGTTCCCTGCTTATCGTTGATTTCTGGCGGCTCCGGTTTTTTCTTTTTCGCCGATTTCATCTTGGATGCCTGTGGGGGCTTTGATGACGGCGTCGATGAAGACGCCGATACAGGCACGTTGTCCGTAACCGTCGCGCCGGCGCTGCCGTCGGCTAATGAAACCGAAATCACCTGCCCCGGCGTTAGATCACGCACCGAACGCACGAGTTGGTCCTGCTCGTCTTTAACCAGCGCGAAGCCGCGCTCGAGGGTGCGTTCAAATGAATAGCTTTCGAGCAGGCCCGCAAGATTATTTAAACGGTCCTGACGGTGCTTGAAAAAGTTTTTACCCGCCAATTCCAAGGCCCGGCCTTCTGATTGCACCGCGCGCGCGCCCTGTTCGATCATCGGCTTTGGATTTAACAATCCGGCGGACAATTCGGCCAGCCGCGATTGCCGCTGGGCAATCCAGGCTTTCAAGCCGTTTTCAAGCCGCTCGGACCAATCATCGAGCCGCTGCACCGCTTCTTCGATCAGGCACGGCAGGTTCGGCAAACCCCGGCTTAAATTTTCGAGATGCGTGGCGCGTTCCGTTACGATGCGCGAGACCGCCGAAACCAGGCGCGAGCCTTCTTCCGCGACTTCACTGAGAAGTTCGAGGCGCACCGGCACCGCCATTTCGGCGGCCGCTGTTGGCGTCGGCGCGCGCTGATCGGCGGCAAAGTCAATGAGGGTCGTATCGGTTTCATGACCAACTGCCGAGATCAGCGGGATCACGCTCTCAGCGGCTGCGCGCACCACGGCCTCTTCGTTAAAAGCCCATAAATCTTCGAGGCTGCCGCCGCCGCGCGCGACGATAATCAAGTCCGGTCGCGGCAGTTTAGGATCGTTCGCTTGAAACCGATTGAACCCGGCAATGGCTGCAGCGACCTGCTCGGCCGCTTCCTTGCCCTGTACCAGCACCGGCCAGAGCAACACATGGCGCGGAAACCGGTCAGCCAAGCGGTGCAAAATATCGCGGATGACGGCCCCGGTCGGCGAGGTGACGACGCCGATTACCTCAGGCAAATACGGCAGTTTCTGTTTTCTCTCTTCATCGAACAGCCCTTCGCCGGCCAACTTTTTACGCCGATCCTCGAGAAGCTTGAGTAGCGCTCCTTCACCGGCCATTTCCATCTGATCGATCACGACCTGATATTTCGAACGCGCCGGATAAGTCGTTAGCCGCCCGGTGACAACGACCTCGATGCCATCCTCGGGCGTGACCGACAAACGCCCCGCCGTGCCGCGCCAGCACACCCCGTCCAGCACCGCATCCTCGTCCTTAAGGGTCATATACATGTGCCCGGAAGCGGCACGCTTGAAGCCGGAAATCTCGCCGCGGATGCGCACGTACGCGAAGGCCTCCTCGACCTCGCGCTTGAGCGCCAGCGAAATCTCGCTGACGGACAGGATGGGCAAATTGCCCTCGGATTCTGCTTGGAATTGTTCTTTCGCCATGGCTTTGGGTATGTATGATACAGGACAAACGAATAAAAATACCAGTGAGGATCATGAGAAGCATGAGAGGATTGGCGCGATGAAGGTTTTGGTGGTTGGCGGCGGCGGGCGTGAGCATGCGCTTTGTTGGGCCATCGCCCAATCAAAACGCTGTTCTGAACTGTTTTGCGCGCCGGGCAATGCCGGGATCGCCGATGTTGCGGCCTGCATCGATATCGGCGCCGAAGACATTCCCGCCATTGTCGATTTCGCGGTTTCCGAAAAAATCGATTTTGTCGTTGTCGGCCCGGAAGCGCCTTTGGTCGCGGGCTTGGTCGATGTGCTCGAAGAAAACGGCATCAAGGCGTTCGGGCCAAGCGCGGCGGCGGCCGAGCTTGAAGGCTCGAAAAGCTTTATGAAGGATATTTGCAGCAAGTACGATATCCCGACGGGCGAATCGGAACGCTTCGATGAACCGGACTCGGCCAAGGAATACATTATTCGCCATCACGCCCCGATTGTGGTGAAAGCCGACGGCCTCGCCGCCGGCAAAGGTGTCATCCTTTGCCGTAACGAGAACGAAGCCTTCGCCGCCGTCGATCACATCATGGTCGAGCGCCCTTTCGGTGAAGCCGGTGATGAAATCGTGATCGAGGAGTTTCTCACCGGCGAGGAAGCGAGCTTCTTTGCGCTGGTCGATGGCGAGAACGCGGTACCGCTGGTCTCGGCGCAGGATCATAAGGCCGCACATGACGGCGATCACGGCCCCAACACCGGCGGCATGGGCGCTTACACGCCGGCTCCGGTCATTACGAAAAAAATGGCCGATGAAGTGATGGAGACCATCATCCTGCCGACCATCAAAGGCATGGCGGCTGAAGGCAAACCCTATAAAGGGGTGCTGTTCGCCGGCCTTATGATCACCGATGACGGCATTAAATTGCTCGAATACAACGTGCGTTTCGGCGATCCCGAATGCCAGGCGCTGATGATGAAACTGAAATCCGACGCGCTCGAAGCGTTGCTCGCCTGTGCCGAAGGAAAACTCGATAAAATAAAACTCGACTGGCACAAAGATACCGCGCTGACGGTGGTGATGGCGACCAAGGGTTATCCCGGCCACTACGGCAAGGGTACTGAAATTCGCGGCCTTGACGATGCCAATGCGCTGAAAAATGTCGTCGTCTTTCACGCCGGCACGGCATTCGATAATCACCGCATCGTCGCCAACGGCGGACGGGTTCTCGGCGTCACGGCGCGCGCGAACGGTATTAAGCAGGCCCAAAAGCTTGCCTACAAGGCCGTCGATTTGATCGATTGGCCGGGTGGCTTCTGCCGCCGTGACATCGGCTGGCGCGCGATCGACCGCGCCAAAAGCAAAAAGTAATTTTTCAAACGTTTATCATTGGGAGACGATCATGGACGATCAAATACGCACCGAGCTTGAAGCCGCCGCCTTTCGCGGCCTCGTCGAGCACTTACAGAAACGAACCGACGTGCAAAATATCGACTTGATGAACCTCTCGGGCTTTTGCCGCAATTGCCTCGCCAAATGGTATCTGGCGGCGGCACAAGAAAAGGGCCTCGAGATGGACTACGAAGCCGCCCGCGAACGCGTCTATGGCATGGCCTACGGTGATTGGAAAGAGAAACACCAACTGCCCGCGTCCGATGAGCAAATGGCAAAGTTCAAGGAATCCCACCCGGACCATTCAGACATCAGCAAGCAAATTAAGGGCTAAGCAACCTTACCGTTTTTCCCGGAAAAACGTTTTTAAGATTTCACCCGCTTCGATTTCGTTGATACCGCCGACGACCTCGGGCTTGTGATGGCACGTGGGTTGCTCGAAAACCCGCGCGCCGTGTTCGACGCCGCCGCCTTTCGGGTCGTACGCGCCGAAAATCACGCGCCCGATACGGGCATGGGCAATCGCCGCGGCGCACATGGCGCACGGCTCCAAGGTCACGTAGAGATCGCAACCCTCCAGGCGTTTATCGCCGCGCGATTTCGCGCCGGCGCGAATCACCTGCATCTCGGCATGCGCGGTCGGATCGTTGAGTGTTTCCACTTGGTTGTGATCGGCGGCGAGCACCGTGCCGCTCGCGCGCTCGACGAGCACGGCGCCGACGGGCACTTCCCCCGCGTCACCCCCGGCCTTCGCCCGTTCCAGGGCTTGGTTCATATAATTTACGGCCTCGTTGGTCATGGCCGCACCCTGCAAGTTCACAACACCGCCGTCAAGCTTGCTGCAAGGCCGAACGCTGCCTAGAGTGCCGGTTATGAAAACACCGGTCATCGGCATCACCATCGATTCGGAAGAGCCCGGCACGTACTCCAAGTATCCGTGGTATGCGCTCCGGGAAAATTACGCCGGCGCGGTCAGCCAGGCGGGTGGCCTGCCGGTTGTGCTGCCGCACGAACCGGAACTCGCGGGACAATATCTCGGCCTGATCGACGGGCTGATCGTCACCGGCGGCGATTTCGATGTCGACCCGGCCCTGTTCGGCGCGACCGAACGCCACAAAACGGTCAAAACCAAAAGCAAGCGCACTTTGTTCGAACGCGCGATCATCGACGGCGCCTTGAACGCCGACAAACCGGTCCTCGGCATTTGCGGCGGCCAGCAACTGTTGCATGTGGTGTTGGGCGGCACACTGATCCAACACATCCCCGATGAAGTCGACAATGCGCTCGCGCACGAACAGCCCAATCCGCGCCATGAAACGGGACACAGTGTAAGCATCGAAAAAGGAACGTTGCTGTTCGACATCGTCGGTGAAACGGAAATCGAAGTGAACAGCGCGCATCATCAGGCGGCCAAGGACGTGCCCGCCGGGGTACTCGTCAACGCTCGCGCGCCCGACGGCGTCATCGAAGGGATCGAGACGAAAAAGCACAAGTTTTGTCTCGGCGTGCAATGGCATCCGGAGTTTTCGATCACGCCGGCGGATGAACGCATCTTTGCCGCCTTTATCGACGCCGCACGGTCATGAACGCAAAACCGGCAGACAAAGAAAC
>Ga0181593_10001506_pt1 | contig 21162 bp, 21 predicted proteins | sample 071ome_19_FD_133756 | JGI IMG/M metagenome (GOLD analysis project Ga0181593, IMG submission 133756) | Coastal salt marsh microbial communities from the Groves Creek Marsh, Skidaway Island, Georgia - 071413AT metaG (megahit assembly) | ecosystem: Environmental > Aquatic > Marine > Intertidal...
AAGGGCTCGATCAAAACGTTACAAATGCAGCCCATTTGGTTCTGAGCCTGGGGCCCATGACATGGCCCCATTTATTGGTGCGGGTGATGTTGGTTGAGCAATTATACCGGGCTCAGTGTATACTGTCGGGACATCCATATCATCGGGCTTAAGTAGAGAGATAAATGCCAGATCAAACCCAAGCAGAAAGAAAACCCCGCCCGGTCGTTTTATGCATATTAGACGGTTGGGGCGAGCGTGCTGAAACTGACGATAATGCGATCGCCATTGCGAATACGCCGAACTGGGATCGGTATTTAGCCGAAGCGCCGCATGGCCGTTTGAATGCATCAGCCTTGGATGTCGGTTTACCTGATGGTCAAATGGGAAATTCCGAAGTCGGTCATATGACTTTAGGTGCAGGCCGAGTCGTTTTGCAGGACCTGCCGCGTATCGATACGGCTATTAAAGATGGTTCTTTAGCGGCAAACCCGGTGCTTGAAAGTCATATTGCTACGCTTCGCGAAACTGGTGGCGCTTGCCACTTGATGGGATTGATGTCACCGGGCGGTGTGCATTCGCACCAAAACCATATTGCCGTCTTGGCAAAAATTATTGGTCAAGCCGGCGTTCCTGTTGTCATTCATGCTTTTTTAGATGGTCGTGACACACCGCCGAAAAGCGCTATCGAATACATGAAACAGTTTATGGATGATGTTCAGGATGTTCCTGGTCTTTCCTATGGCGTTGTCAGCGGCCGGTATTATGCGATGGACCGTGACCAGCGATGGGAGCGAACGGAACAAGCCTATAACGCACTTGTTTCATTGGAGGGGGATGCCGCACCGGATCCCATGACAGCGATCAAGACGAGCTATGATAACGACATTAATGACGAGTTTGTTCTACCGACGATTATCGACGGCTATCCCGGCATGAAAGATGGTGACGGTATTTTGATGGCGAACTTCCGGGCTGACCGGGCGCGTCAAATCCTGGCGGCCTTATGTGATCCGGAATTTGACGGCTTCAAGCGTGCTAAAATCATTAATTTCTCTACCTGTGTCGGCATGGCGGAATATTCCGAATCCCATAACCGTTATTTTCAAACGCTTTTTCCACCGGAAGTCTTGCACAATATTCTCGGACAAATTGTTGCCGAAGCCGGCATGAGGCAATTGCGAATAGCCGAAACGGAAAAATATGCGCATGTAACTTTCTTTCTAAACGGTGGTCGTGAGGATGTTTTTAACGGCGAAGAACGGATACTCATACCATCACCAAAAGTTGCGACATACGATTTGCAGCCCGAAATGTCGGCTCCCGAATTAACGGACAAGCTTGTTCAGGCTGTTAAGTCAGATGCCTTTGATTTGATTGTCGTAAACTATGCCAACGGCGATATGGTCGGTCATACGGGTATATTGGATGCCGCTATTAAGGCGGCGGAAACAATCGATGTGTGTTTGGGCCGGCTTGAGGCTGCGGTTCGGGGAATTGGCGGCACGTTGTTGGTCACGGCAGATCACGGCAATTGTGAAACCATGCGAGATGCTGAAAGCGATCAGCCTCATACGGCGCATACCATGAATATGGTGCCTTTTATTGTCCTTAACGGTTCGGCAACGCTAAAGGGTGTACAAAACGGTGGTTTAGCCGATGTTGCACCGACAGTGTTAAAGCTTCTCGGGCTGCCGCAGCCGTCTGACATGTCGGGTCGGTCTTTGATTATTGAAAAAGAAACAGAGACACTTGCCGCGCAATAATTTGTCCAATCGCTTCAGCAAAGATCGATACATTCATATTTGTGCCTTGTCGATGGCATGCTTTTTGGGAGTTGCTATCACATCTGGTGATGTTGCGTATGCAAAGACCGAAGGAAGCCAAACGGGGCATCAACTAGAATCGATTGAGAAAAAATTAAAACAGCAACGTGATCAAAAGAAGCGGCTGGAGATAAAAGAGAAGAAGTTAAGTGCGGATCTTGAAAAACTAAATAGCGAGATTGTCAGCACCGCAAAGTCGATACAGCTTTATGAATTAGAAGCGTTGCGGCTAGAAGCGCGCCTAAAACAGTTGAGACAAAATGAAGCTCGCAGTGCATCCCGTTTAAAGAGCGCACGCAAACAAACGGCACATGTGTTAATGGCCTTGGGGCGCATGGCAAGAAATCCACCCGAAGCATTGGTGGTTCAACCCGCGACACCGACACAAACTGTAAGAAGCGCGATTTTGCTTCGAGCCGCTATTCCGGAGATTGAACGGCGTGCCCACCGGTTGCGCGTCAGGCTTGACGAATTAACGGCCGCTCAAGAAGCCGTCTCGTTACGGCGATACCGGCTTAATGACGTCATGGAATCTTTGCGTGAACAACAGAAACTTTTAAATGCGTTAACGGCCCAAAAGAAAAAAATTATTGCCAAGACTCAAGTAGACAGCGCTGTTCTGGAAAAGCATGTTGCCAAATTAGCAAAAGAAGCGAAATCATTAAGAGAATTAATGGAACAATTAAGCCGTGTAACGAAAAGGCGTCCGGCAAAGCGTCAACGGTCTGATCAGACAGGGACGCGAATCCCGGCATCGAAGCGGACGGAGAAACTGGCCCGACTCAGCAGGGGAGAGCCTTTAGGGCGCTCTATCACAAAATCGCGAGGGACTTTAATTCAGCCTGTCGTGGGCCGGATTGTCGGTCGCTATGGGCGCCCCTCGTCGGCGGGTTTGAGGCGAAAAGGCCTATCGTTTGAAGCCCGTTCAGGTGGGCAAGTGGTAGCGCCATTCCGGGGAAAGGTTGTTTTTGCTGACCGATTCCGGGGGTATGGACGACTCTTGATCATTGATCACGGCGAAGGATATCATACCCTCCTGGCGGGTTTTTCCCGGTTGGATGCTCGAGTCGGGCAGAGCGTAGTCGCTGGCGAGCCCGTAGGTGTATTGGAGCACTTAAAAAACAAAAATCCAGTGTTATATGTTGAATTTCGCCGCAAGGGGCAACCGATAAACCCCTTGCCCTGGCTGACCACTCAAAAAGCTAAGGTAAACAAATGAAAAAACATGCCGTACTGATTATCTTGATCTCGCTCCTGGTGTTCTCTCCAGATGCATTTGCCGCAGAGAAAAAGAAAAATTCTGCTGACACATTTCGATTGCTTCATTTGTTTGGTGATGTATTTGAACAGGTGCGGGCAAAATATGTAGAGAGCCCTTCAGATCAAGAACTCATTGAAGCCGCAATTACGGGCATGTTGACGTCTCTTGACCCGCACTCAAGTTACCTCAGCGCCAAAAATTTTCGCGAAATGCAGGTCCAAACACGCGGCGAGTTTGGTGGTTTGGGAATCGAAGTCACTATGGATAACGGCTTGGTTAAGGTTGTCTCCCCAATTGATGATACACCCGCCCATAGGGCCGGCATTGAACCAGGAGATTTAATTTCTCACCTCGACGGTAAGCCCATTGTCGGTATGACTTTGTCTCAAGCCGTTGAAAAAATGCGTGGTAAAGTTGGCAGTGACATTATTTTAACGGTTCGGCGTGCCGGAAAAGAGCCGTTTGACGTTACGATTACACGTGCGGTTATCAAAATTCGGTCGGTTCGTTCCAGGCTGGAAGACAAGATCGGCTATATTCGTATTACGACTTTTAATGAACAAGCTGACAAAGGCGTTAAAAAAGCGCTGAACAAATTTAAAAAAGAAATCGGTGATAAACTTCAGGGTATTGTTTTAGACCTTCGAAATAACCCTGGTGGTTTGCTTGATCAGTCCGTTTCCGTATCTGATATTTTTCTTGATAAAGGCGAGATTGTATCGACACGCTCACGCAAGGAAGGGGATACGCAGCGGTTTAATGCCCGTAAAGGTGACCTGGCTAAAGGGTTGCCGATGGTCGTACTGATCAATGGCGGTTCGGCTTCGGCCTCCGAAATTGTTGCTGGCGCCCTGCAGGATCACCGCCGTGCGATCGTGCTGGGAACAAAATCATTTGGTAAAGGGTCGGTGCAAACAATTTTCCCGCTTTCAGGCCATGGCGCCATGCGCTTAACGACCGCCCGTTATTACACGCCGTCCGGGCGTTCAATCCAGGCGGTCGGCATTGAGCCTGATATTAAAGTCGAGCTTGCCAAGATTGAGGCCGTTACTACGGGCTCAAACCGCCGGGAATCTGATCTTCGTGGAGCACTTGATAACACGGATAAGAATCAAAACGACGGCAATAAAAAAGATACTGACAAAAATTCGTCTAAAGATAAAAGCACGACAAATGATAATAAAGCAAAAGCAAAGAAACCCGTGGAGGATTATCAATTATCCCGGGCCCTCGACTTACTGAGAGGGTTAGATTTGCTTGCAAAGCGTGATCGGCCACAAATCAATTAATTGGCCCGTCAATCGTTCAAGCATGAACGGCGAATCGGGGCTGAAGAGTCGTTAATGGAACCGGTTCATGGCTGAAAAAGATGAAGATACAGAACTAAGGAAAGATCAGCCTGAGGATCAGGAAGAAGACCTTTCTGATGCCGATATTGAAGATATTGGGGATCTTGAAGTCGGCGGCAGTTCATCCGAGGGTGGTGAGTCGGATGCGGCTGAGTCGTCATCTGACGGTGAATCCGAAGAAGAAGATGAGGAGTTGGTCGGCGAAGAGTATGACCTTGATGTCGACAACATCGATTTCGGCGATAATTTTGAAGATGACGATGACGACGAAGAAGGTGGCGGGCTAAATAAAATCGTTATGATCGCCGCCGCTTCCGTTATCGGACTTGCCGTGCTGGGCGGCGGCGGATGGTTCTTATTTTCCGGCGAAGATCCCGTACCGGACAATTCAGTTGGTGCGGGGGGCGTGCCGCGAGCCGGTATGTTGTTGCCGCCAAAAGGCAAATCAACAGGGATGTTGGCACCGCCAATTGGCCAGGCTGGCGTTGCCGCAGCCGGTGCCGTGGCGGGAGTGGGCGCCTTGAAGAGCGTCGCGACGCAGACGGCGGCATCCGGTGTTATTGTTCCCGCCGTTACGATGGCGGCGTATTCTAAGCTGCCGGAATTGCCGCCGAGTCAACCGGTCCGCAGTCAGGTCGACCCAGCCCTGACAGAAACAACAAAAACCGGGGTGTTGCCTAAAATCAGTGCCGATGGCCGCAAACCCTGGAAAGAATACGCACGGGCCTTCAATGGCAAAGACGCCCGTCCTCGAATTGCCATCGTGGTTACCGGCATGGGACTAAGCCGGGCGGCAACAGAGGCGGCCATTTCACGGCTGCCGGGGCCCATAACCTTAGCCTTTACACCTTATGCGCAGGCCCTTGATGATTGGGCGTCCATTGCGCGCCAGTCCGGTCATGAAGTGATGCTGTCGTTACCGATGGAGTCGGCAACATTTCCAATTGAAGACCCAGGGCCGATGGCGTTGCAATCTGAGGCTCCCCTTAAGGAAAATTTACGCCGCTTGAATATGGTTCTTGGCCAAATGGGAGGGTACGTCGGAGTCATCAGCCATATGGGCTCACTGTTGAGTAAAGATGTGCAAAAACTGAGGCCGATATTAGAAACATTGAAAACCCGGGGCTTGATGTTTGTCGATAACGGCGCAACGAAGAAAACAATTGCGCCAAAGCTTGCAACATCTGTTGGTGTGCCTCGTGCCATGGTTGACGTGGCTTTAGACCGTGTGCTGTCACCGTCGGCAATCGATGCAAAGTTAACTCAACTCGAACGGCTTGCCCGCGAACGGGCAGCAACGGTGGCAACGACGGGCCCCTATCCATTGGTGATGAAGCACTTGATCCGGTGGAGCAAAACCTTAGAGAAGAAAAAAATTGTCCTTGCGCCGATTTCGGCCCTCGCCGATGTGCAATTCATTCAATAATCTCGGCGCGGTACCATTGGCGCTGTCATCATGATTTCTTCCGCGATGCTTAAAAAACTTTCTTATCGTCCGTGTGTCGGTGCCATGGTCTTTAATGCCGGCGGCAAGGTCTGGGTCGGGCGGCGCTCCGATGTTGAATCGGACGAAAACGCGTGGCAAATGCCGCAGGGCGGTATTGATGAGGGCGAAACACCATATGAAGCCGTTATTCGGGAATGTGGCGAAGAAATGGGTACCAACAATGTTGAGTTACTCGCTGAAAGTAGCGCGTGGTACACATATGACCTTCCGGCAGAGCTTATCGGTTCGGTTTGGAAAGGAAAATTCCGGGGGCAAAAACAACGATGGTTTGCGTTACGATTTCTTGGTCATGAAAATGAAATTGATATTCATACGACCAAACACTCTGAATTTAGCGATTGGCGGTGGGCGGACATCGAGGAGATACCGAACCTGATTATCGCTTTCAAGCGCCCTGTTTATGAGCGTGTCGTAGAAGAATTCCGGCCTTGGGCTGGAACAATTTGAAATTGAACGAAAATAATAAGGAAAATCTGCCGGTTACATTGATGAAACGGCGGCTCAATATTGGTTGATTCATCCTGTTCCATTCCGTAGCATGTGCCGAAGTCCGGCAAAAAATTGGCCGTTCCAAGCGTTCATAAATTTGACGCTTGGTCATGCAAAAATTTGTTGAAATTTGGAGGCAGATGATGACTGCTGAAGCCATGAAAAGCGCCGTTTCTTTGGATATTTCCCCGTTGACGCCGACATTCGGCGCCGAAATCAGCGGTGTGGATTTATCCCAGCCGATCTCGGATCAATTGGCCGCAGCCATCGTTGATGCGTTTCATCAATATTCTGCGTTGGTTTTTCGGGGACAAGACATGACACCGGCTGAATTCAGCCGATTTAGCAGCATTTTTGGCGAGCTCGATGTGCATCATTTAGCCGAGCATACATTTCCCGATCATCCGGAAGTCCGGGTGCTTTCGAATATGAAGAAGGATAATAAGCACGTTGGCCAATTCCGAGGCGGTCATTTTTGGCACACGGATATTTCCTATAAAAAGAAGGTTGCGCTCGCGACCATCCTTCACGGGAAAATTTGTCCGCCGGTTGGTGCGGATTCGCTCGTTGCCGATATGTATGCAGCCTATGAATCGATGCCGGAATCGTTGAAGAAAAAGCTTGAAGGCAAAATGGCTATCCATGACCGGAATTTTCGATATGAATTTTTATATCCGGAGCGCCCGCCTTTAACACCGGAACAAATTTCACATGTTCCGCCGGTCGAACATCCTTGTATTATTGCCCACCCTGAAACAGGCCGCAAAGCCGTCTATATTGTCGAACATTTCGTGTCGCGGATCGGCGATTTAGATGAGGATGAATCGCAAGAGCTTGTAAAGGAAGTCATCCAATTCGTAACACAACCGCAATTTGTTTATGCTCATAAATGGCAGGTTGGTGATGTAGCTATGTGGGATGACCGGTGTACATTGCACAGCGCAACATCGTATGAATATGATAAATATGACCGTTTATTGTACCGGACCCAAATTAAAGGGGGAGAACCGTTTTATCGGGCCTAACGGCGGTATATAAATTTTTAAAGGGAGATGCGATCCATGTCTGGACAAACACAATATATTTACGACTTTGATGAATTGGACGAAATGCCGCAGGGTCCAACCAGCGGCAAGGTTTCTCCTCGGAACTTCGTGTCCGGAAAATCTTCCTCTTTTGGGGCCGCTATTACAGGCGAAACCATGCATGTTGGTCTTATCCACAAAGCTGCCGGGACGGGATCAAAGCTGCACAATCACCCGAATGAACAGTTTAATTTCGTTTTAAAGGGTACGCTGCAAGCTGAAATCGACGGACAGACCGTGTTGGTGCCGGAAGGACATGTGATCCATATCCCCGCCAAGGTCTATCATAGTATTTGTGCGACGCCCGACGAAGACGTCATTTTTTACGTGGTGAAGGATACGCGCCACGGTCTGGCGGGTCCGCCCGTTGACGGCAAGGAAGACGGCCCACGCGTTCTGAGCAAAAGCGAAGTCATTAAAAAGGGCAAATCGAAATCCAAGCCGCGGTTTTCGATTGATTCCAAAAAAGCGAATAGGCCCAATCCACACATTAAAGACTAATTCAGCCACGAATACTAACTGGGCCATCGCCGGGCATACTGGTTTGGCGATTATGAAGAAGGGAGCGCTATGCCTTATTATCGTTTTGAAAATATGGAGCAGATTTGCACCAACCCCCATTTATCAACGGGGACAGGAGCCGTCGTCGACGGCCAATACATAACGCTTCGAAATAATAATAAAGCGACGGGGACAGGGTCTCAGCTCCATTATCATCCGAACGAGCTTCTCATTTTTCTTATTGCCGGAAAATTAAATGCCGTCGTCGGTAAAGATCAAAGAGTCGTGCATCCGGGAACGTTCATTCATGTCCCGCCCAATGCTCGTCACCAAATGCGGGCCACCGAAGATGGTCCGGTCAGTTATTTGTATTGCAAGGACAACACCTGGACGATGACGGGGATTGCTGCCGATGAGGCGCCGCCGGAGAAGGCGCCGACGGTTGAAGAAATTCAAAAGAAACACGCTGCGGGTGTTTGGGCCGGCCAAGAAAAGGATGAGTCAAAATCGGAAGCCATCATCGAAGGGCTGGATGAGTGCTATTACCATGTGATGGACTTCGGTGAGCCTGAACACTCTGGGCGAATCTGCTCGATGTTTAATGGTGAGCGCCTATCTTTCGGCTATTTTGAATCGCCAAAAGGATATGAAGAAACAAGTGATTCACTTGAACATGAACAGTTTATGTACGTCATGACCGGTTCATTGGATTCTTCAATTGATAAAGAGAAAAAGGAAATTAGTTCCGGAGATCTGCTGCATGTGCCGAGGCATGCGAGCATGTCGTTTCGCGTGAAAAGCGATTCTGCGCGTTATGTCATCTTTCAAGCAAATTCATACCTTGAGTCAAAAATTAAAGCTTAACCTAACCAGAGGAGGAGACCATGGAATTTAAAGATATCCTTTATGAAGCGAAGGATCACGTTGCGACGATCACCCTAAATAAACCGGAGGTCGATAACGCAACGACTGGTGCGACATTCAAAGAACTCTATACGGCTTTTAAAGAAGCTGACGCTGATACATCTGTTGGTGTTGTCGTATTGACGGGTGCCGGTGATACGCACTTCAATGAAGGCGGGCAGGTTAAGCAGCACCTGACGAAAAAACCTGGTACTCACCGCATGCACTTTGTTCAGTTGTTGGAATGTGCTCAGGCCATTCGAAATTGTGGCAAGCCCGTTATTGCCGCCGTCAATGGACGCTCCATCGGCAGTGGCAACCAACTTCAAATGTTGTGTGACTTGGCAATTGCTTCTGATAAAGCTGTTTTTGGCCAACATGGTACGAAACGTGCCGGTGCGCCGTTGTTCTGGGGCACGACATTGATGTCCTTGCTTGTCGGTGAACGGAAAGCGCGGGAAATCATTTTCTTGTCGCGGGAGTATTCCGCTCAGGAAGCACTCGAAATGGGTTTGGTCAATAAAGTCGTCCCGCACGATAAACTTTATGACGAAGTTAAAGATTGGTGTGATGAAGTTTTACGGATGAGCCCTACGTCTATGCGGATCTTAAAAACATCCATGAACTTTAAGTCGGATTTGTTGTATCCGGCTTTGTTCCACGCCAGGGAAATGCTCGATCTGTTTTCCGATTGCCCCGAGCGAATGGAAGGCACGAGAGCATGGGTTGAAGGCAAGACACCCGACTTCAATCAATTCCGGAAACGCTTGGATTAATCTCGGTTCAATTAACGCTGTATTAATCCAACGCCGCCTGTACGGCCGCAGTGAAAACATTCCGCAAAAATGTTTAAGCGGTTCGTGCAAGGCGGCTTTCTATGTGCTATAGCCGGTCATCAGCGTTGACGAACGTGCCGGATTAGAGAGATTCCATGGAAGCATTTATCGGCTCAGAGTTAAAGGCATTCCTGCTGGTGATTGCCATCGACCTGGTGATGTCGGGAGACAATGCCATTGTTATCGGCATTGCAGCGAACAGCCTGCCACCGGAACTCCGTAAAAAAGCCATTTTTTACGGTATTTTGGGTGCGACGGTTTTACGTATCTTATTTGCCTCTATTACCGTTCAGTTGCTCGAAATTATTGGTCTGACCCTTGCCGGCGGGTTATTGCTCACGTGGGTCTGCTGGCAGATGTGGGTGGAAATCCGCCAGCATAAACCCCTTGCAGAAATCGAAGCTGAAGCGGAAGCAACCGCCGCCGCCACTGGGGAAAATTCCACCACAGAACAACCCAGCATTCGCAAAGCCATGCGCAATATAATTTTGGCAGATCTTTCCATGTCGTTGGATAATGTCCTTGCCGTTGCCGGTGCTGCGCGTGACCATCTTGAAATTCTGATCTTCGGGCTTGTTCTCTCAATTGCCTTAATGGCTGTGGCTTCGACCTTCATCGCAAATTTGCTCGACCGGCATCATTGGATTTCTTATATCGGCCTTGCCGTGATTGCCTATGTTGCCGGTGACATGATTTGGCGCGGCGGTTTTGAAGTTCATTCGGTTCTTGTGAAAAACTGATCCTTTTGTTTAAGGCGCAACGATGCCGCCAGAAAATAAAAAAGTTGTCTTAATCACCGGTGCCGCACAGCGAATTGGCCGCGTGATTGCACTTCATCTGGCTGCCGATGGCTGGACTGTTGCTGTTCATTTTAATTCTTCCGAAAACGAAGCGCGGGAACTTGTTGGCCAAATTCATTCCAATGGCGGCATGGCTGATATGTTTGCCGGTGATTTAAATAATGAAGATCAAACAAAAGGTCTTATATCTGCAGTGCAATCGAAACTTGGGTCCGTATCATGTTTGATAAACAATGCTGCCGTTTTCGAGAAAGATACGATAACCCAGTCTGACAAAGATATTTGGGACCGGCATTTTCAAGTCAATTTGCGCGCGCCGTTTGTTCTGATTCAAGAATTCGCTCAAGCCTTACCGGAAAAAACAGACGCCAATATCATCAATATTATTGATCAGCGGGTCTGGAACCTTTCACCGGGTTTTTCCTCTTACACCTTAAGTAAGTCCGCTTTATGGACTTTAACTCAAACGGCAGCTTCGGCATTGGCGCCCCGAATACGGGTCAATGCCATTGGCCCGGGTCCGACATTGCCGAGCGTGCATCAGAGCCAAAATCAATTCGAACAACAATGTGAAGCCGTTCCGCTTCAACGAGGACCAAAACCAGAAGAGATCGCGACAGCGGTGAAGTTTATTCTTGACGCGCCCTCCATCACGGGGCAAATGATCGCCGTTGACGGCGGCCAGCATCTTGGGGTGTCTTCAAGTATTTCACCAAATGATCTGGACGGTTAATTTAGTAAATCTCAAATTTAGTGCAAAACGATGACTGTTACGCCGATATCGACTGCCAAAGCAAAATCTTTACAGATCGCTGATGCAAAAGCCTCCATTCGGCATGTATTTATTCATGATATGCTGCTTGAGTGCTTAATTGGTGTTTACCGTCATGAGCATGAAAATAAACAAAAAGTTCGGATTAATCTCGATCTTGCCGTTATCGAGGGGAAAGCCCAAGTATCCGATGATCTGGGCCAAGTGGTCTGTTATGAGGAAATAGCGGAAAAAGTACGGACCTTTGCTGCTCAAGGCCATATCAACCTTGTCGAAACCTTTGCCGAATCCATTGCAAAAATCTGCCTGATGGATGCGCGTGTCCGATCGGTTCGGGTTCGGGTCGAAAAATTGGAAGCCTTGGCCGATGCTGAGAGTGTCGGTGTTGAAATAGAACGAACACGGGTCTAGACGTAAGCATCTAGAATCTCAGGCTTTTCTCAATTAAGTTGTTCACAGTGTTTTGACGTGCCGCAAAAACCGGTGTGCGCGGCGGCTTTTCCTTAAATCAGACTGAGATTTAAAGAGTCTGCAGTGAAAACACTAATTAAATCAATTAGTTGCAGGTTAAGCGCTGTTTTGTGCAAAAATAGGGGGTCGTTCGTAGAATAATCACATAAAAATCGCAAGAGCGTTTTATTAACAGGCTTATCCACAATGATTGTGAATTGAATGGGCCAGCACAATGTCACAACGGCAGGAATTCGTAAGTTAAAATCACAAAGATCGTAATGAGTGGGTGAGGGCTTAACGTTTTACACCAGCTAGATGATTGAAATGACGCGAAAACAACCACCACAACCGGCACCCCAGTCTAAGCGAACCTCTTTGGAAGAGGGGCAGACGGTCATCAATGCACATTTGAAAACATTGCCAGGGCTGCCGGGTGTTTACAGAATGGTCAACGCATCCGGTGATGTGCTGTATGTTGGCAAGGCTAAAAATTTAAAGAAGCGGGTTGCTAGTTATTTGCAAATTTCGCGTCTATCGAACCGGCTCCGCCGTATGGTGTCGGAAACGAGAAGCATGGAATTTATTACGACCCATACCGAGGCCGAGGCTTTATTGCTGGAGGCCAACCTTATTAAGCGGTATGCGCCCCGGTACAATATTCTTCTGCGAGACGACAAATCTTTCCCATCAATATTGGTGACGGATGATCATTCATTTCCGCAAATTTTGAAATACCGTGGTGCGCGAAAACGAAAAGGGCAGTACTTCGGACCGTTTGCTTCCGCCGGCGCCGTCAATCACACGCTTAATATTTTACAACGCGCTTTTCAATTGAGGACGTGTAACGACCCGGTATTCGAGAGCCGAACCCGGCCTTGTTTGTTGCATCAAATCAAACGGTGTGCGGCCCCGTGCGTCGGAAAAATCAGTGAGGCCGATTATGCCGTTTTGGTGGATCAAGCGCGCGATTTTTTGCTTGGCAAAGCAAACAAAATCCAAAATGAATTTGCCGAAAAAATGCAGGCCGCCAGCGATTCATTGGATTATGAAGCCGCCGCTGAATACAGAGATCGCATCCGTGCCTTAACGCGTGTTCAAGCGCGCCAGGACATCAATCTTGATACGATCGAAGATGCCGATGTTATTGCCATCCACCAGGCGGGCGGCCTGGCTTGTGTTCAAATATTCTTCTTCAGAAGTGGCAGTAACTACGGAAACCGTGCGTATTTTCCCTCGCATGCCCGTGGCGAGGATGCACCTATTATTCTAGAAGCTTTTCTTGGGCAGTTTTATGCCAATAAAGTCCCGCCCAGTCAGATTCTCGTAAGCCACGAGCTGAACAACCAAGCACTGGTTGAAGATGCGTTGAGTGTTCATGCCGAGCGCCGTGTTCACGTCTTGACACCTCAACGGGGGCCAAAAAGAAGTGTTGTCGAGCATGTCATGGCCAATGCCCGCGAAGCTTTGTCCCGGCGCCTGAACGAAAGCGCTACGCAACGTAAACTTCTCGATGGTTTGGCTAAAGCCTTGGACCTTGACGGCACACCGCAACGTATTGAAGTCTACGACAACAGCCATATATCCGGCACGAAGGCGGTCGGTGCCATGATTGTCGCTGGGCCTGAGGGCATGATGAAAAACGCCTACAGGAAATTTAATATTCGTGGCGCCAGCGAAAGTAAGAAAAGAAATGCCGATAAACAAACGATGCCAAACGGCGCGTCAGATCATCAACAGGAAGAATTTCAATCTTATTCGGCTGGTGATGATTACGGCATGATGAGGGAGGTTTTAACCCGGCGGTTTTCGCGCGCGTTGAAAGAAGATCCTGACCGGCAGCAAGGGCAATGGCCTGACCTGGTCTTGATTGATGGCGGCGCCGGCCAATTAAGCGCGGCCGAAAGCGTGTTTGCCGAATTGGGCATTGACGATGTTGCCATTGTGGCCGTTGCGAAGGGGCCGGAACGTAATGCTGGACGTGAACGTATTTTCCGGCCGCAACGTGAGCCGATTGCCTTGGAGCCGCGTGATCCGGTCCAATATTTTATTCAGCGCTTGCGTGATGAGGCGCACCGGTTTGCCATTGGCACACACCGGGCCCGGCGGGCTAAATCCATTGCCCGGTCAACGCTTGATGAAATTCCCGGTGTCGGCGCTAAGCGGAAAAAAGCCCTATTGCATCACTTTGGCTCGGCCCAGGCCGTTGCTGAAGCCGGATTGACGGATCTTGAGACGGTCGATGGGATTAGCAAGGCTATGGCCAATAAACTCTATGAATGGTTTCATGCAGGCCGTTAGAATAGCAGAACTAAAGAAAAGCAGAGAGAATACCCCTGGGCATGCAGTTTAAACTTCCGAATATCCTGACTATTTCGCGGATTGCCGCCATTCCTGTCGTCGTCCTTTTGCTGCTGCTACCGCAGCCGCTTGGAAATTGGCTGGCTTTTGCTATATACGCAACGGCTTGTATTACAGATTTTTTTGATGGCTATTTGGCCCGTGCCTGGGAACAACAATCCAGTCTCGGTAAATTTTTAGATCCGATTGCTGATAAGCTCTTGGTCGCCGCCGTCTTATTAATGTTGGTGGGGATCGACCGCATTCAGGGCCTAACGTTGCTGCCTGCGGCTGTCATTTTATGCCGGGAAATTTTAGTTTCAGGACTGCGGGAGTTTTTGGCATCCGTTCAAGTCGGCATGCCGGTTTCAGCGTTGGCGAAATGGAAAACGTCCATTCAGCTGATTGCGTTAGGTTTTCTTATTGTCGGTAACGCCGGCCCGCAATTTGGCCCGCTATCAACCTTGGAAATCGGCATGATTGGCCTTTGGGGAGCGGCGATTTTAACGCTTTTGACCGGATATGATTACTTGCTCGCTGGGTTGCGCAAAATTCAAGATGTTGATCAAGGTAACAATGATTCAACTTGAGAAAGGCGTCATTCAATCGGATTAGAATTTCGATTTGCGATGAACGGCAACGTGACAATGAAAATGTTTGGTTTGGTTGGATGGAGCGGCAGCGGTAAAACCACATTGATGAAGAAATTACTGCCTGTCTTCATTGAGCGTGGGCTTCGTGTCTCTACATTGAAACATACACATCATAATGTTGATATTGATCAGCCCGGTAAAGACTCCTATGAGCATCGCCGAGCCGGCGCTTATGAAGTCATGTTGTCTTCGAGCGCGCGTTGGTCGCTGACGCACGAGTTAAGAGATGAGTCAGAACCAGATGTAGCCGCTTTGGCTCAGTTTATGGCGCCAGTTGATCTATTGTTAATTGAAGGGTTTAAAAATCAAAAGCACGACAAAATCGAAATTTATCGTGCCGAATTAAAACAAGAACTTCTTTGTGTTCATGATACGTCAATCGTTGCTGTCGTGACTGATGATATATTGCCCGATGTTTCAATCCCAGTATTCAGCTTGAATGATGTTGACGGCATAGCAGATTTTATCATGATGCATGGTCATTTAGCGGTCAATCAACAGTCCGGTAAGGCCCATGGTTGAACTGCAAAATGATTGTTTTGCCATGGGTTCGGATCTTATGCCCTATCATGAGGCATTGGATATTTTGCATGCTCGCATCGATGCGGTGCCCGATACGGAATTAGTCGATTTACGCGATGCTCTTGATCGTATTGCTGCGGAAGATGTTATTGCCCCACGGAGCGTGCCGCCTCATGACAATGCAGCCGTCGATGGTTTTGCCGTATATTTCGACGATTTAAGTCCTGATCATGAAACCCGATTGCCGGTGACGGGCCGTATAGCCGCAGGACACCCGTTGGGCCGGCCGGCCGGACGTGGCGAAGCCCTTCGGGTTTTCACCGGCGCCCCCATGCCGCCGGGACCCGATACAATTTTTTTTCAAGAAGATTGTGTGTTTGAAGATGAAACCGTGGTGTTGAAGCCTGGCATAAAACGCGGAGCAAACTACCGCAAGGCCGGAGAAGACATTCAGGCCAATAGTAAAATTATTAACAAAGGTCAGCGTCTTCGGGCCCAAGAAATCGGCCTGACCGCATCGGTTGGCTGTGTATCATTGAAAACCTACCGGCGTCTTAAAGCGGCTGTTTTTTCGACCGGAGATGAGGTTCGTGACCCTAAAGATGAAGCGCCGGACGGATGCGTCTTTGATGCAAATCGTTATTCGATCATGAGTATGCTCAAAAATCTTGATGTTATTGTTACGGATTTAGGCATTTTACCGGATTCAAAGACGGCTATTAAGAAGGCCTTAAAAGCGGCAGCGCATGATCATGATCTTCTTATTACATCGGGTGGTGCCAGTCAGGGCGAAGAGGACCATATTGCCATATCCGTACAAGAACTTGGGGCGCTGCACTTTTGGCGCCTCGCGATAAAGCCTGGCCGGCCCCTGGCATTGGGGCAAGTCGGCAATGCCGCGTTCATTGGCCTTCCGGGCAATCCTGTTGCCGTTATGGTGACATTTATGCAAATCGCCCGGCCGGTTATTCTCAAGCTTGCCGGTTGTTTGGAGACGACACCGCCGATGTATAAAATCAGAGCTGAATTCGACCACCAAAAAAAACGCGGACGGCGAGAATGGTTGCGGGCTAAATTGGTTCGCGCTGATGATGGTATATTGGGAGCAGAAAAATTTCATACTGACGGCGCCGGTATCTTGTCCTCAATGGCATTTGCCGATGGTCTGATTGAGTTGTCGGAAGATCAAGGGCCATTTAGCCGAGGTACGATGGTTGACTTTCTTCCCTTTAACGAGGTGCGCCGTTGAAACTCTTATATTTTTCCTGGTTGCGCGAAAAAATCGGTGTGGCCGAAGAAGACGTGTCGCCGCCGGATTCGGTTCGGTCAGTTGCCGATTTGCTGCACTGGCTGCAAGGCCGGGGAGGCGGCTACGCCGACGCCCTGAAAGATCTTTCTTTGGTTCGTGTTGCTGTAAACCAGGAGTACGTTAAGTTTGAAGAAACGGTCGTTGCGGCGGATGAGGTTGCATTGTTTCCGCCTGTAACCGGCGGATAACCGGATTGGTTTAATGATACGCGTACAAGAAAACGACTTCGATACTGGTGCCGAACTTAAAAATCTTGTGGGCCGCAATTACAAAGTCGGTGGGCTGTGTTCGTTTGTCGGTTTGGTTCGAGATTTTGCCGGTAGCGATACTGTTGGCGGGATGACGCTCGAACATTATCCCGCCATGACGGAAAAGGAATTGCAAAAAATTGATGCCGAAGCGAATAAGCGATGGCCTCTTGAAGCCTCTTTAATCATTCACCGGTATGGCCGACTAGAACCCGGCGATCAAATTGTCCTCGTTGCAACGGCATCCGCCCACAGGCAAGATGCTTTTGATTCATGTCAATTTTTAATCGATTGGCTAAAAACACAAGCACCGTTTTGGAAGTTAGAAGAAACAAACGCAGGCTCTCAATGGGTTGCTGCCCGGGACTCCGACTATCAACGCGCACAACGCTGGGAAAAGAAGTAGGCGTTCAAAATAATTTGCCTGAAACGGTTTGGAGAAACTATGAGCGACGATAACAACGAGCCAACGCCTGCATATTTGAATGCAAAATTTGTGACCAGCCGGGATGGCCGGCCATTGCGTATTCTTTCGGAATATTTGGAGCCGGCGGCCCGATTTGAGCGCTACGAAATTAGCGATACAATTGTATTTTACGGTTCGGCCCGCATTCTATCCGCCGAGCAGGCTGAAAAAAATCTGACCGCCGTTAAAGCCAAAGGGGAAGACACAGCCGTTGCTGAACAGGCATTGGCTTTATCTCGCTATTATGAAGATGCCCGGGAGTTGGCCCGGCGGCTGACTGTGTGGTCAAAAAACCTAGAAGGCACAGAGCGGCGTTTTGTGATCTGCACCGGCGGCGGCCCGGGAATTATGGAGGCGGCCAACAGAGGGGCCTCCGATGCCCAAGGTATGAATGCCGGCTTGAATATTCAGTTGCCGTTTGAGCAGCATGAAAATCCATACATCACCCGCGAGCTGACTTTTGAGTTTAATTACTTCTTTATGCGGAAATTTTGGTTCATGTATTTGGCAAAGGCGCTCGTGATCTTTCCGGGCGGGTTCGGCACCCTTGATGAACTTTTTGAAGCTTTGACGCTCGAAACGACTGGTAAACTCCGTAAAAGAATGCCGGTTGTTTTGTATGGGACCGATTATTGGGACAAGGTATTTAACCTCGATGCACTCGTTGAATTTGGTACGATAACGCAGGATGATCTTGATGTTATCCACAAGACTAATTCAATCGACGATGCCTTTGAGCATATTACGCGCGAATTAACTGAGCTCTTCATCGAAGAGCCGGGCGGTCGTAATGAGCTTGTTTAAATTGTTTATGGAGCGTTATGCCGCGCTGACGGTATCAGCCGGTGATTTGCCGACTTCTTTATCGTAATCGGCCATCAACGTTTGGCTGATTTCGCCAACGGTAAAATGATGGTCATCAATTTGACCCACGGGCGTAATTTCCGCTGCCGTTCCCGTAACGAATACCTCCGTCGCTTTTGCAAGTTCTTCGGGCATGATATCGCGTTCGATAACCTCGATACCGCGATTTTTTGCCAGGCCGATAACGGTTTGCCGTGTGATTCCGTCGAGGAAACAATCCGGTACGGGGGTATGGAGTTTGCCGTCACCGAAAACAATGAAAATATTGGCGCCGGTCGATTCAGCGACACGGCCCTTCCAATCAAGAAACAAGGCATCGTCCCAGCCCTCTTGCTCGACAGCATGTTTGGACAAGGTGCAAATCATATAAAGGCCGGCTGCTTTTGCCATGACGGGTGCGGTTGCCGGATCCGGGCGGCGCCAGGGGCCGGTTTTTAAACGGATGCCCTTCATGCGGGCTTCCGGTGAAAAATATGACGGCCATGACCAAGCAGCGATGGCGATATGAATTTTAGTTTGCTGCGCTGACACCCCCATCATCTCGCTGCCGCGCCAGGCAATAGGCCGGACGTATCCGTCGACGATTCCATTGTCCTTGCAGACGGCTTCGCTCGCGTCATTAATTTCCTTTACAGAAAATGGCATATCAAAACCGAAAATTTTGCCGGAGGCAAAAAGCCGTTCGGTATGTTCATTAAGTTTGTAAATTTTTCCACCGTAAACGCGCTCGCCTTCGAAAACGGCCGAGGCATAGTGCAGGGCATGACTCAGAACATGCAGCTTGGCGTCTCGCCAAGGGATGAGTTTTCCGTCAAACCAAATGGTACCGTCGCGATCGTCAAAAGGGGCCGTCAACATCGGCTCGATATTCCTTTAAGCCTTAATTTTGCACGAAAATTCGATGCTTTGGGTAGCAGTCTTAGGCGAATCAGTCAATAAATGGTGCCGAGATATTCCGTATGACGGCGACGGCGAGGGATCAGGACATCCGAATTCAGGCACGGTATAATCCGGATATGGATCAAGAAATGGCACATATTCTCGTCGTCGATGACGATGCGCGGCTGCGCGATTTACTGGCTAAATTTCTTCAGGAACATGGGTTTCTGGTGACAGCTGCAAAGGATGCCGGGGACGCCCGCACGCGGCTTGGCGTTTTGTCATTTGATTTGATCGTCCTTGATTTGATGATGCCGGGTGAAAGCGGTTTGGAATTCGCAGCCGATTTAAGAGGCAAGAGCGATGTCCCAATTTTGATGCTTACCGCCATGGGCGAGCCTGAGGATCGAGTTGCGGGATTGGAGCAAGGCGCGGATGATTATTTGGTTAAGCCCTTCGAGCCGAGAGAGTTATTGCTGCGCATCAATAATATTTTAAAACGGTCCCCCGCACCTGAGGGGATGCCGGTACAAATTCAATTGGGGGCAACCGTTTTTGATATGGAGCGTGTTGAACTGTCCCGGGATGGTGAACGAATTCATTTAACCGATATTGAGGCAGCATTATTGAAAGTTTTGGCATCGCGTCCCGGTGTCGTCCTCAGCAGGGAGGAACTCAGCGAATTTACAGGCACACGGGGCGGCGGCCGGGCGGTTGACGTTCAAGTAACCCGTCTTCGACGGAAAATTGAAGAAGACGTTAAGCTCCCCCGGTATTTACAAACCGTACGCGGTAAAGGGTATGTCTTGCGCCCCGATTAATATAATAGGTGTAGGGCTGGAATATATTTATGGTTTCAATCAAACAATTTTTACCACGTAGTTTATTAGGGCGTTCGCTATTAATTATTGTGACGCCGTTGGTGTTGCTGCAAGTCGTCTCGGCACTCATCTTTTTTGAAAGTCACTGGGATAAAGTCAGTTTGCGTTTAGCGCGAAGCGTTGCCGGCGATACGGCATCGTTAATTGAATTATTGCAGCGAAGCCCATCGCCTGACGAAAAAAGTAAATATATAGAGTTATGGTCTGCCCATAAATCGATTACGGCAAGTTTGCTGAAAGACGAAATATTGCCGAATGCACCCTCCAAGGGCAGCGGCATGATGGAATCGATACTAAAAAAATCATTGAGTGAATCATTGAGCCAACCATTTCGAATCGATACAGAAAAGTTAGATCGGCATGTTATTGTTCAAGTGCAATTACCCAAAAGCATATTGCAGTTAATTATATCTAGAAAACGCCTTTTCAGTTCAACAACCTATGTATTCGTTATTTGGATGATTGGTACATCACTTATTCTATTTGGGGTTGCGACAATCTTTATGCGGAACCAAGTGAAGCCAATTAGGCGGCTAGCCGTTGCCGCCGACAATTTTGGCAAAGGCCGGAATGTATCCCAATTTAAGCCTGAGGGTGCGCGAGAAGTACGACAAGCCGCATCCGCATTTCTGGCTATGCGTGAACGTATTATGCGGCAAATTTCACAACGAACAGAAATGTTGGCTGGCGTTTCGCATGATTTAAGAACGCCCTTAACCCGCATGAAGCTTCAATTGGCCATGTTAAAGAAAATGGACGGAGTCGATGATCTCAGCAATGATGTCGAAGAGATGGAGCATATGCTTGAAGGCTATCTTGCTTTCGCCCGGGGAGAAGGAACTGAAACGCCGCGGCCCTCAAATGTTGGCGAAATTCTTAATGATGTGGTTGCGCAGGCTCATCGCAAAAAAGGTGCGGTCGACCTTCATACTGAGGGGGCGTTAGTCGTACCGTTGCGGCCGCAGGCTTTTAAACGGTGTATGACGAATTTAATCGATAACGCTATTCGTTATGCGAACCATGTTTCTGTTCGTGCCGGCATTCGAGATGAGTTTATAGAGATAACCGTTGATGACGATGGCCCTGGTATTCCTGAAGATCAACGCGAAGAGGTTTTTAAGTCTTTTTACCGGATTGACCCTTCCCGTAATCCGGAGACCGGTGGCGTTGGGCTTGGACTGACAATTGCTCGTGATGTTGTCCGGAGCCACGGGGGCGATATTGTCCTGAGCACGTCCCCGT